>MDTD01018503.1_pt1 | contig 28231 bp, 27 predicted proteins | sample 811221 | NCBI WGS metagenome assembly MDTD01 (sample SAMN05326646, study PRJNA326480) | marine metagenome | isolation source: seawater | place: Pacific Ocean: South West | collected 2011 | reverse complement strand
TGTGGTTACTGGTCAAACCAGACACCGAGTGGCCAGAATAAACTCACACCCAGTGCTGATAGGTGGAAGCTCAGGAGTAAGACATACCAAGGCATAGCCGATGCCATAGCAGAGCAATGGGGGCAGTTATGTATTCAAACAAAATAAATCCAGATTATGAAACATTCTACTGTGACTTTTGTGGTGTTCGTACTGATTGCGGCACCATTGGGGACGGCGTTGAGCCTAGTTATTGTTTTGATTGTGAGCCAGTACCAGAATGTATTGAGTGTGGCTGTGACTCACACATGACAATTGAATTTGATGGCAAAGGTAGCGAATCCTATTGTGCAGAATGCATCAGAATGAATGATGGCATACTCACATTTATTGCAGAGAACAATATCAAGGCAACAATCCGTAAGTCTGAAGGCATACGATACAGAAACATTGAAACAGGGGGATCAGATGAACGCAGTACTCTACATAAGAGCTAGTACAAATAAGCAAGAATTAACACCAAAGGTTCAAGCAGAAAAGCTACAGGCATACTGTAACTTACATGACCATGATGTGATTGATGTTATCCAAGACGTGAAGTCCAGTAAGAATACCAACAGACCCGGATTGCAGCGGGCGTTGCAGATTATGAAAGGTGGTGGAGCTGGACACATACTTGTGGTGCATAAGATTGACAGACTGACACGATGCCTAAGTGACCTATGTGATTTGATTGATAGATGTAAACGGGAGAAGTGGGTGTTCGCATCCACAACTGAACAGATTGATCTGTCTACACCGGTTGGCATTTGTGTCGCTCAGATACTTGGGGCCATCGCTCAATGGGAGCGTGCCAGAATTGGAGAACGAACCAAAGATATAATGCAGCACCTGAAAAGGTCTGGCCGTAGGTACTGTGGCAAGGCGCCTTATGGATATCAATGGGATGATAAATTATTAACGCCAAACCAAGATGAGCTAGCAACAGTTGAACAGATAACCGACCTATCAGAACAAGGCATGGGACCAACGGCAATTTCAAACAAACTAAGAGAGCTGGCAATTACAAACAGGGAAGGAAAAACATGGAGCAAACAATCAATAAGCAAACTACTGAAGACATGGGAGCCATTGCTGTGAGTGAACTAGAAAAATTCATGAACTACCATTCACTATCTAGTGAACAATGCGGAAGGGTTCTCGGTGGGTATAACAACGTCACCGTGTGGCGATGGTGTAATGGCAAGACAGACATACCACATGCAGTAATCATGTTGCTTATGCTGTGCAAGAAAGGGGTGGTATCAATTGATGACTTAAATAAAACAGCCCCGCCACTAACAGGGGAGCAGTGACAGGGCCATTAGCAACTATGTGTGGGTAGATTAACTACCCGCACATTATATGTCAATCTTCAATCAGCCTACCAATCACATCCTCTTCATGCATTAACACCAGGTTTTCATCGCCAACAAATGACGCATCGCCAAGGTGTCTGACATACAACACACGGTCACCGACCTGTGCCCATTTACATTCAGGGCCTGTGCTCTCTATGGTTCCAACTGTTTGCTTGTTTGGATCACGCGCTACTGCAGGCTTGTATATGATAACCTCTCTTGAGCCTTGCTGTACTGTCGATGCAACCTCATCGGTTCCATAGTCCATATCCTTTCTAACAACTACACGTCTGCCGAATGGTTCAATTTTCACGGGGCACCTGTACCTTTCCTACTGCTGTTTGAATTGTTGGCGGTAGGTTATGACGATTTGGAGTAACGATACTTTCAAACATGTGAAGCCCATCATGTAATGAGAACAGCATGAATATATCTATTGGCATTTGAATAACACGGCAAACATCTGTTAGTAGCTGGCCGGTATCCGCATTAATCTTATAGCTTACTGTACCTTCCATAGTGTTTCCTTTGGGAAGGTCGCAAGCCAGGTCTAGCAACACCAGCCACTGGCCTTCAGTGAATGAATGCCTTACACCCATTGAATACATATGGGCAATAAGCTGGACAAACATTGAAGGACTGGCATGTTTTGCAGCACCTAAAGTGTTTAGCTTGTGTCTTATTTCTGGTGACACCCTGATCTCAAAATCAGGGGGAGAACGATGTCGTGTCTGTTTACGTTTACTCATTGAGCAAACCTAGTGCTATGCTGTTGCCATGTCAACGGAACTAATAAGTGTACAAGAAATACTGATACAACGTGCAGCAGATATGCAAGATGCATCGTCTGTTTATGCATTAGCAGCCAGGCTAACCGCAGCCAGGATGGCAGAGGTAAGGAAACTGAGAGACTCTGGTGGCCTGGATGATGATGAATACGCAAAGCAACTAAGGCTCATTGAGTCTGAAGATAAGCTTATGTCTTCAGTTGCAAAGAACTTTCACAAGTCAGCTGAGATACGAGCAGCAGCAAACACACCCGTAGAGGTGGTAGACTATGAAGCTAAACTAAAAGCTATCTAATGGATGCGCTAAAAAAATATAGAGATAAGTGCTTTACTGACCTGCCTTTCTGTCTCAAGTCTGAGTACAAGATACGTTCTCTGAATGAAGAGACTATGCGGTTTGATCTTATTCCGTTTGATATTGCTGGACGGAAAGCGCAAGAGGCACTGGTAAAAGAATATGACAAACAGATGAGAGAACGCGGGTGCGTTCGCATCATCATAGACAAGTCAAGAAAAGAGGGTTGCTCTACCCTGATACAGGCGTTGGCAATTCACCACTGCCAGACCACACCGCAAGCCCATGCCCTGACGGTTGCACATGAAGATAAGGCAACGAAAGAACTGTTCCGTATTCAAACAAGAATAGTTCAGGCATGTGACACGGCAGTGTTCCCCGCCCTCATTAACAAACCAAAGGCCAATCGGATTGAATGGGAGAATGGTTCACGCTCTGAGTGCCAGACCCAGGGTGGTAGTGCTGACTCAGAACGCGGTTCAACCCCTACATTCCTACACATATCAGAGCTGCCATCGTGGGATAGCAATAGAAGGAACACATCAGCCGCTGACGTAGCACAGGCAATGCTCAATGCCATCCCTGATATGCCGGGCACCGTTGTTATCATTGAGTCCACGGCAAAGGGTGTTGGTAATCTCTTTCACTCCATGTACATGCGGGCAATCAAGAATGAACGGGGCAACATGTATGTCCCAATGTTTTTCTCGTGGAGAGATAACCCAATATACAGCAGACCGGCGCAAACAAAGGACCAGAAAGAGCAAGAGGACTGGCTATCTCAGCACATGATAGAGGCACATCAAGACGGTGACCTTGAAGCGTTCAACAGCGCGGCCAATGACCTTGGGTATTCACAGCTGCAAAGGACAAGGGCAATTGAATTTAAACTCTCGCCCGCCCAGGTAAGATTCTGGCAAGAGACTCTTATTAACAAATGCAATGCCGATCAAGATCGCTTCGATGAAGAGTGGCCTCTCAGCTGGCAGATATCTTTTGTGGCTTCAGGCAGGGGTGTCTTTGCTGCGGGCAAGCTACAGAAAAGACTCACTGAGTTGGACAAGGTTGAGCCTGTTGCTCTTGGGACTTTGGTTCCTGCTGACACAAAAGAACGGGGTGTAGATATACAGCAGGACGGCGGGGCCTGGGAGATATACAAGAAGCCAGTTGATGGACACTCTTATATTGTCAGCTCCGATGCTGCCGGTGGGGGCACATCAAAAGAAGATGACTTCGCTGCCATCCAAGTGTTTGATAGGGCAACTAAAGAGCAGGTCGCTGAGTTCTATGGCAAAGTGCCGCCGGATGTATTGGCACACCAGCAGGGCATGGCAGCAAAGTACTATGGCAACACTATCATGGCGCCTGAAGCAAACAACCATGGGCTTTTGGTTATCCACTGCCTAGTAAAATACTATGCAGACCAGAAGCTATACCGAAGATTCTCAGAAGTTGGTAAGGTTGAAGGTGCTCTTACAAATAAACTTGGGTACTCGACTGACGTAAGAACAAGGCACTATATGTTTGGTTTGTTTGAAAGCTCAGTGAGGAGAGGTGAGATCACGCTCAACTCTCGCAGGTTATTAGGGGAGATGTTGACATTGGTAAGAGCCAAGGCAACGGGGAGACCGCAAGCTGCACCAGGCTACCATGATGATGCCTGCATGGCGCTTTGTATTGCTTTAGATATTGATAAACAACTTGCAGAGCAGGGCGCCCCGGCAGTAGAAGAGAAGAGTCCCGTGCCCTCACTGATAGAGGGCAATGGGTTTGCTGTTCCGTTTGACGGAACGGCTTCAGTCAGTTACGAGGTAGATACAGGAGAAGGTCAATGGTTTTAAAAGACGTGGCTATCCTTACAGCTAAAGCCCTGCTCTGTGGTGCGGCAATGAGGGCAATGGAATGGGCAGGGGTGGAGCCTGATGAGTCAGATGAAAGCGCCCCGGTTCAGGCAAAGGAAGAGGTAGAGCAGGTGGAGATACCTGCTGTGTCGCCATTGGATATTACCGTTCCATCTGGCGAAGACAGAACGGACTTCACTGAGTGGTGGCAAGAGCAAGAGCTTCTAAGGAACGTCAACCCCAACTCGCCACACATTGACCCTGACTTTGATAAAATCCTAGCAGACACAATAGTTGATGGTTTAGGTTACGATGCATGAGAATACTTGACACCACTGGGACAGGCACCAAAGAAGAACAACTTGCTGCTGAAATAGATCGGCTGTTTAGACACAGCAAAGACATGAAAAGCGAGTTGAACGATGAGTGGTGGACCAACCATGCATTCTACGATGGACGGCAGTATGTCACCTATAAGCATGGCCGACCGCTTGAGCCTAAAGCCCCAAGCTATAGGGTAAGACTTACCAATAATCTTATCCGGCCAATTGTAAATACAACTGCATCAAAGCTAACGCAACAAAGACCTGGGTGGATAGTAAGGCCTGGCGGTGCAGAGGATGAGAGAAGGCAGAAGGCTAAGGCATCTGGCCATCTTCTTGATTACCTCTACCGAAAGATGAAGATGCCATCCGTTACATACGAAGTTGTTTGGTGGGCTTCGGTTGCTGGCTCTGGTTTTTTCAACACCTATTGGAACCCACATGCAGGCGACCTTGTTCAGGATGGATTAGACCTGAAGCCATCTGGGTTCCCAGTTGTAGAGGCATGGTCCCCATTCGATGTATACCCTGATCCAGAAGCAACACATCTAAGCAACAGCAAGTGGGTTATCTTAGCTCATGTGTTAACTGAGGCCGCTTTAGAAATGCGGTGGCCTGGGGCTGTGGAGTCAATTGACTTTCAAAGAAAGCTAAAGTCAGGGAGCCGCGACTCGGACAGCATGTGGAAAAGAGATGTTCGCGGTTACACTACGGGCCTTGATGAAAAGAAAGTTTATCGAGTGCTTGAGTACCAAGAGAAACCAAGCTCTGATCACCCAGGCGGTCGTCGAATTCTAAGCAGCGGAGCTACCTTATTAGAAGAAACCCCCTTGCCCGGAGGCCGGTTCTCGCTTACACAGGTGAGGATCGGTGAGATGGCCGGTCGGTTCTGGGGGACCGGGGTCGTGTCTGGTATTATTCCCCTGCAAAAAGAACTCAACCGGACCATCTCACAGGTCTTAGAGTTGCGTAACCTAAGCTCCTCTCCTCCATGGACAGCTGCTGCAGGCAGTGTTGGCAGGAACGGAATCAAGAACCGGCCAGACCACATCATTTTTTACAACCCAAACCTTGGGCCAGCGCCACAGCGGGTGCCCCCTGTGCCAATACCTGCCTCGCTATATGAGCTGGTGAACACACTGAAGACAAATATGTACGACGTGTCTGGTGTTCATGAAGTGTCACAGGGAAGGAATCCATCGGGCGTTGTTTCTGGTCGAGCTATTGGTATGCTTGCCGATCAAGATGCAGTCAAACTGTCTGGCGCGGCACGCTCTCTTGAGGATGCGTTCTCTGATCTTGGAACCAACCTGCTTGAGATGTGGCGAGAAAACATGAATGTTGAGCAGACCATTAGCGTCCTTGGTGAAATGAAAAGACCAGAGGTTATGCTGTTTCAACGTGAGTTTATTGATAGCACGGACGTGGAGGTTGCAGCGGGTTCAATGCTGCCTAAGTTTGAGTCGTATGAAAAAGAGTTGAGCCTTCAGCTGCTGCAGATTGGAGGGTTTGGTCCCGCCGAAGACCCAGAAACGCTCGTTCGTTTCCGTAAGGCGTTTGGTACTCAGGGTCTTGATCAGTTCTACGATGACGACACGAGCGACAGAAACTATCAGCGTCAAGAAAACGTAGATATGGAAGACGAATCAAACCACATGAAAATAAAGGTGCGGTGGTGGGAGAACCATCAGGTTCACATATCAGAGCTACTGACCAGAATGAAAGAGCCTTCGTTTCGAGACCTCTCGCCGGAAGTGCAGGAGTTCTACGATAAACACTTGGCAGAGCACTACAGGCAACTGCAAATGCAAATGCAAGGACTGCCATCTTGGGTTCAGGCATACGGCCAAGACCCGCAAGCTGCCATGCAACAGCAGATGCCAGCTCCTCCAGAGGGTGACCTTGGTGGTGCAGCACCAGAAGAATTAGTGCAACCGTTGCCGCCAGAAATGCCAACAGGTGAAAAGTTTCCAGAGGATGATCAGCCGCCGGGAATGGTTGGCGGCGGTTCGCCAGAATTAAACCAAGCAGTTGGACCAAGAGGTCCTGGCTTTAACCCAGAAGAAGAAAGAGGAATGTTCTAAATGAGTGACACGGCCCCAGAAGCAACAACAGAGTCTGCCCCTTCATCCGATCCATTCGCTAGCTTGGATGCAGATGTAGCAGAAATAAAAAGAAACGCAGAGTCAGGAGAGCAGCAGCCCAGGAATGAGCAAGGGCAGTTTGCTTCAGAAGAACAGGCGCCTGCAGAAAGCCAACCAGATACTACTAACTGGCAGTCAGAGCATAGCGCTCTAAAGCAGAAGATGGACCAGAGAGAAAAAGAGCTGCAGACTTTCTTTCAAACACACTTCAAAACCAATGAAGACTTTGAGGCTTTTCAAGCATGGTCTGAACAAAGAAGAAACCCAAGCCCTGAGCCTGAGCCTGGGCCTGAGGTTGAAAGCGGTTTTGGTTTAGATGATGACGATATTTTTTCTGACGTTGACAAGATAAAAGCATGGCAGAAAGAAGTTCAAAGAGAAATGGAATCGGTTAAGCAAGAGCGAGAGGCCAGAAGCCAGCAGACACTGGTCAGGGAAACAGAAGCTGAAGCTACCGAGCTAGCAAAGAAGTACCCCGCAGTCGCCAACCCAGAAGGGAAAGACATGATGCTCCGACTACTTCTTACAACGATGAATCAAGGCGGAACAATGGAAGACGCAGCTAAGATGGTGCAAAAGCTGGCGGGAAGCCCAGGCCAAGTAACCCAGCAGGCGGGCAAGCAGTCTCCAACCGTTATCCCCAGGGGTTTACCGGGGGCTTCGGCCAAGAAACTGCAGGAGCCAGATGAGCGAGAGCGACGATGGTATACCGGTGATATCGATGCGTTCGATGCTATAAAAAGAGACACTCAAAAAGAATTCAACATGAGGAGCTAACATGAAAGGAAGCGATGACAAGAAGAAACAGAAGAAGGCAATCATGATCCTTCTTGCTGACAATGCAAAGAAAAAGAAAGGGAAAGAGAAGGGTGAAAAAGAAGATGAAGATGATGATGAAGAAGAAAAAGATGAGTATGAAGAAGGCTCTTGCCCTTAGCTCTTAATTATCTTTGCAGGCCTAACATCTGTTGATGTTATATAGTTACCAAGCCGAGAGCATGGCTTTCGCACGATCACGATTTTGATTTTTATGGAGATTTAGAATGCAAGATACTAGCAATTACGCCAATGCGATGAAGATTCGTTACGCAAAGGCGGTGTCAGAAACCATCAACCGAAAGGTTGTATTATATGATGAGCTGAGTAAGACCAGCGAATATTGGACAGGTAAGCACCACGAGCAACCAGTCTATCTTCGGAGCGCAAACGCAACGGGTGCGCGAAATGAAGGTGGTACTTTGCCCGATGCATCAAACGACGTTTACGAGTCAAGCATCATTAACAACAAGTTCAACTACGTTGTTATGACGGTGAGCAACATTGCCGAGGCAGCAACAGCAGACCAAGCAGGCGCTTGGGCATCTGTAAAAACAGAGCAACTCAAGAACCGAACCAAGGATCTGACAGACAGCTTGAACCGTCAGTTCCACGGTGATGGCTCTGGTGTTTTCTGTGAGGTTGCCAGTTTTGCCGGGGCAACAGTAACCATCAAGGGCTTTGATGACGGTACAGTGATCACAGACTCTGATACTCCACGGACCACTCGCCACTTGAAGGTGGGAATGAAGGTTGCCTGGGGTACCCCCGCGCACCTTATCGCTGGCGATGGCGCGGGCAATTCACTGGGTGTGGGTACGGTTTCTTCGGTAAGCAAGTCTGCTCCTTTTACCCAGTTTAATCTGACTGGCATTGTTGGTGCCGACCCAGATTTTGTAGCCGGTGCAGTTGTTGTTCTTGGTAAGGCTACAACTGCTGCAAACCAGTCACATAATAAAGAGTGCATGGGTATTGCTGGTATTGTTAGTAGCTCTGGCGCACTTCAGAATATTGACCCAGCGACTCACCCAGAGTGGGCGTCTACTGTCTTTGATAACCCAGCTGGCGCTGGCTCTGAGCGACCTCTCACTGAGGACTTGCTGAACCAAGCTATCGATGCTGTGGACGACTTGTCTACTGGCGAGTGTGACCTCATGGTTATGCACACTGCTACTCAGCGTGCGTACTTGAACATGCTAAAGTCGAAGGGCCAAGAGCGGTTCGCCCCAACAGAAATGAAGGGTGGATGGAAAGCGTTGACCTATCACCACGATGGTCGATTGATTCCTATTCTTTCAGACAAAGACTGTCGCCACCGTCAAATCTTCTGCTTGAGCAAAGCTGCTCTGAAGATTTACGAAACATCTCCATTCGCCTGGGATGAGTCGGGCGGCTCTACCTGGAAATGGCAGTCGGGTCTTGACTCTGTTACCGCTTTCGGTCGCACGTACTCAAACATGGGAACCTCAAACCGCGCTGGCCTTGCTCGTATTAACGACATTGCAGTTACCGGTCTGGTTGCTTAGGAGTAAGACATGCTAGGTATGGATTTTTCCAGACTTCGTGCGCTAGTCGAGTCAACCTACGGGTTGGGCCTCGGCAGCGGGCGGGTCTTTTTTGTCGGCTCATCGACAGACAGATGGTTTGTTGAAGAGCAAGTTAATAACAAGGTCGATGGTACCGTTCGCACTACAGTGGACAGTGCCCTCAATGCCTGTGAGGCTGGTCGCGGTGACGTTGTTGTGGTTCTTCCGGGCAGTCACACGCTTACTGGCTCGCCATCAATGCCGAACAGCACTCGACTTCTGGGTGTTCCGGGCATGCGTGAGGCAACCACAATTACCTCTAAATCGGGATCGAATGGGATGTCGTTGAGTGGTAATGACTGTCTTGTTCAAGGTCTTACTTTCAAGGTAAACAACGGCAAGCATGGCATTACCGTTACTGGCCTTCGCAACTCTGTGAAAGATTGCTCTTTCTTGGATGTCAGTGGTGCGCCTACGTCTTATCTGCAGGTAGATGGCCAAAGCGGAAGCAAGGGCGTTGGCACTCGCGTGTCTGATTGTTACTTCGGCTTGGATGCGGTTACCGCAATCCAGTTGTCGGCAGACGGTAACGATCAAATTGAAGATGTGATTATTGAAAATTGCATTATCAGTGCCGCAACCCAAGGTCTTATGTTTCCTGCTCACAATGCAACCGACATTATTGTTCGCGGGTGCTTGTTCAATGAAGCAACGGACCCGCTGCATTTGACCAACGGCAAAACGTATAACGGCAGCATTATTGTTGACTGTTCGTTTGCTCAGGCAACTGCATCCAAGGCAAATATTACAAACAACCCAGGGTCGTTTCCGGCGTCGCTGTTGTTTGTTTGCAATAAAACTGTTGCTGGCATCAGCACGGCACAGCCAAGCTAATGCCGATTACACCTGAGATGCTCCAGCGGTCGCGAGCAATGAAAGCAAGTGACCGCTGGACTTCTTACGTTCGTGAGCAGTACCCGCCTGCTTCGGATGCGCGTGTTGTTGTGGCATTTGACAGCGAGCTGGCACGGTGGATTTTATGTTACGACACTGAAGATGTTGTAGTTACCTCTGCCGGTCCAGCCCGTTGTCGATACCTCAAAGCATTCTATGTTTGGGCTGGACCCAACGATTCATACCTAGAGCCTGGGCCTGCTGTGATTCGATGGCTGCGAGATCATGATCTTTATTCTGAAGAAAGCGTTGGCGAATGGGAGGATGCTCACTTTGCGCCTGTTGCTGCAGAGAAAAAGCGCCGAGAAGCCAACGCATGGGACGATGTGAGATACGAAATGAAGCAACTCTACAATGCATCAGGCGGTGTCATTAAAGAGTTTGTTGGGGGTGTGCGTTGAACCTTGGTGAAATGAAAGTATTAGCCAGAGATCTTCTTGGTGAAAAAGGAGAGTACTGGCCTAGCGCACAGATGGACAGGATAGCAAACACCGCCAACAGAATGGTCTATCGTTCTGTAACCAACATTGACCCATCTTATTTTGGTGAGTCAAAGCGGATAACATATCCAGCAGATGCAACAGAGGTGTCTCTCGATAACGTAAGCTACCTTGGGACTAGCCCATATAAGGTTCTTGATGTTGCACACCTCGGCACAGATGCGGCGGTGTCTAGTTCAAACCAGCCGGTGTCGCTTGAATACATCCGACCTGACGAACAATACAACTCACCGTCCACTTTGCATGACCCTCACTTTCACCAGTATGGTTCTCGGTTTTATCTTCGTTGGACTCTTGAGGGAGACAACGATCTAAAGCTAATTAGCGTGCCCGCGAGTGAAGTCTATCTGTATGTTCGTTATGTCAGGCACCCAAGAACGTTGTCTGGTTCAACCGATGAGCTTCTTCACCCAGACAACGCAGTGGCTGCAACAACTTCATATGCAGAAGAGTTTCATGACTTGGTTTTAGTTACATTTACCAAGCTACTTACGATGAAAGAAAGACGGCAGGGCGGAGAGATTACTGAGCTGTATGTGTGGGTTCAGAATGAAGTGCGTCAAGCTGAGAACACCCGGTCTAATACTTCAAAGATGCTATATGAGTCACCTTACTAATGCCGCAACACTTTATAAAGGGACCGTTCAAGGGAATTGAAGAGCGCGAGTCGTTCCAGACAGAGCAGCACCTTGAGACAGCAATCAATGTTAACCTTAGCAGGGGTTATATTGAGCCTCGCCCAGCCAAGCACTGGCGGTGGCTAATAAAAACAGATGGCGTGTTTATGACGCCAACGGAATACATCAACCTATCATACGGCCAGCTACACCTGTCTGATAGAGAGGGTCAACAGAATCCTTATCTATTGATAGTTGGTCCGTCTAGTTTGGCGGGCGGAGTACCTACTGTTTACTGGGTTAACCTGAACACAAACGTTATAAATTCAGCAACAATGGACGCCTGCAAAACGGCAGACCAGAAGTTTACGTGTGGGTTTGTTGACACAATTCTTCCAGGCGCCAGGTTCGCAACCATAATAACAACACGAGATGCTGCTTATGTGTTTTCGCCAGGAAACGAAAACTCAGAATCCGCAACGCTTCGCCTTGTTAACATGACCAAATACAGCACAGAGGGTGGAGATGCTGGTCGGTACGACGACGACCTGTATTTTTATGGTGCAACGCCCCCCGTTGGGGACATTGTAGAAAACCATATGAACATGACATATTATGCGGGTTTTTCTGGCGAACGCATAATGAAGTTCAACGGGGACGTGCCTACCCGTCAGGACTTCCTGGATCAAAACATAGTTATCCCAGCGCAAAACGGAATCCTGCTAACCAAGTATATGTTCTGCTCTAGTGATCCGAACGACTCGTTGTCTATTAACGAGACACTTATGCAAACACTGTCCGGGCTGCACGAAATAACCGGGCTGCTTTCCTTTAAGGACTTTTTATATCTGTTCACTCGCGACTCCATATGGGCACACGTTTCAAAAAAGAGGATATGGAAAGTATCAACTGTTGGATGTACTGCGCCAAGGTCAATTATACAGGCCAGAGACAGGTTCTATTTTGTGAACAACGATGGCATCTGGGTGAGCAACGGAAGTGATGTCCAGAGGATATCAGATCCCATAGGGTCTTTGTTTTCTGATGCGCCAGAGGCGGACTATATTCCAGACATCCTTGCATACAACAACCATCAAACGTTTGTTGGCTACGGAATGCACAACCAGGGGGCTGCGACTTTCTGGGGGATGCCGTGGCGGATTGACAAGTCAAGGCTTCATAGCTGCACGGCAGTTCATTATCAAAAAGCCAATCAGATCTGGTTCAACGTGCCAATACGCGGGATCCAGGGTGTTCATGACGGGGAAGCCCGTGAGCCTTCGTTTATTCTTAGGCCAAATGCATTGACCATTGTCTATGACTACGAGTTGAATGCATTTACCTACTACATTGATGACAATTTGAAGACCTCTGCCTTTTGCACCGATGGCGTGTATTGGGACAAGGGCGACACAATGTTTGTTCTGTCTTCTTTTTCTGATGGCAGCGGTGGAGATCCGGTCGGTTGTCGTCTTGAAACGTTTGGTCACCCAGGGAAAGATAGCGTGACACTGGGTTACCACGTGAGCGCCCTAAGTGACATATACCCAAAGATCAGATCAACAGCATATGTGTGGAGTACGACAAAGCTGTTTAGAGATAATCAGCAATTTGCCGACATACGGCGACCTCGGCTGGACATGATGAGCTGGGGCAAGCGGCCAACCTATTTTCACACATTTCCAGGGATTGGCGCAGGCGGAGGCTCTAACAATGTAACCGTACCAGCAGGTCCTCAATGGTTTATGGAGACAGAGAATGCCCCGTTCGACACCCATGTTGAAAGGTTTGATTCTACCGGCACAGTGGTTACAGATTATCCCGAAAGGTACAGCACGGTTGGGTATCTTCAGACCCACCCCAAGTCTGGCGACCCAGAGCTAAGGCCAGACGGAACTTCTATAGCAACGCCTGACGAAGCAGAGGTGTCTGGTTTTTTCTGGAGTTCATCTGCTTCAACAATGGGGAAGTGGGCCAACAACAGGTCAGACTTGGGCACTGGCGGCGTAGACAAAGAGGATACGATGCAGTGGTGTGGTAACGAGTGGTGGTGGCAGCAGCTTTATTTGCCCTCTGGTGAAATAAACGGCAAATGGATTCGCCTGGGCGTTGCTCAGATCCCAGCGTTTGACGCACCCGGTGGAACCATATCAATGGACGACAGAAGAGAGTTCCCTCCGCCCGTTGGAATTGTTAGATCTATAGCCTTTGAAGTAGAGCCAATGGAGACAGAGAGATGAGGCGGCGATTTGACTACAACAACAGAGTCAAAAGCAGCGGCCTTGGTCAACCAGACAGCATACATCATTTGATAACAGCGGAAGATGCGCTTGAGAAAATAGACAACATTGGTGTAACAGTGGCGCCGGGCGAACCGCTAAGTGCAATCATTAGCTCACTAGGCCAACTTGGCGGTCGGATATTACTGACCGAGGGGACACACGCTGTTGTCTCTACCATAGAAATAACAACCCCGGTTCAAATCATTGGGCTAACCCCAGGGCGCACAAGAATAACCCGCCTTGTTGACTCAACAGACCCAATCATTCGAGTTTCTTCTGACAAGGTAAAGCTAGAGAACATTAGGTTTACAGACACACACCAGAACTCAAACCTAATTGAAGTTTATGGTGATGATTGTGACATCAATGATTGCGTCTTTGATTCATTCAAGACAGCAATACACCTGGGATTTAACACAGGGAGAACGCTTTCCCCGACAAGAACATCAATTACCAGATGTAGATTTGTTGAGGGCAAAACAACCGGGGTTGCGGGTGGAGATGGAAAAGATATATACTCCCCGGCAATATATTTAAATAGTACAACAGAGGCGATCGTCGCTGGCAATCAGCTTGGCGAATACGCCTCCCCTTCTAGTACAGACACAAACGTCATTGAAACCTCTGCAAGTACAACAAACTCCACCTTCACAATGAACGTGGCCCCAAGCTGGAATATAAGATATAAAGGGGGGAGTGGAAATGTAAACGCAGGTAATGTAGCAACGGTGGTAACCTTCTAATGGCAATCATAACCAAACCACATACGTTCACAGCAGGTCAGGCCGCAGTGGCCAGTGAAGTTAATAGTAACTTTGACACACTTTACTCTGCTGTTAACGGTGGCCTAGACACAACTAATATATCAACCAATAAGCATCTGATTACATGGACGTTGCAAGCGACACTAAGCTCGCCAGCCGCAACGGACTACTTCTGCATAAGAACCCCATCGGGGGTCGGAGCCATCACCCTGCTTGAGATGAGTATAATTGCTGGCGCACACACAGGTGGAGCAATGGCTGGTCAAGCGGCCCTCAACTTAAAAGAAATTACCAACCCGTCTGGACCTGTCCTCAGTGCCGCAATAAATACATCGGCAGCAACGGCTACGGCTGTATTGACTCCAGCATCTGTAACCTCTTTTACGGGCACGGTTGCGGCAAACAAAAACCTGCTCTTTGAGGTTGCAACAAACGCAGCCTGGACAGGTAGTAACGTAACACTTTGTCTAATTGGCAAGTCATTGATTCAATCGTAAGGAGAGGCTTATGTCACTTATTTACAAGGCAGAAGATCACAAAAAGTCCAACAAAACTGACACTTCTCAGTTTGGAAAATACCTCGGGAAGTTAGGCGCTATTGCAGGAGGGCTTCTCGGTAGCGTGGGTGGGCCTGCTGGAACAGTTATTGGGTCTGCAGCTGGTGGTGCTCTTGGGCTGTTTGGTGGCGAAAGCGGAAAGGATCAATACCTAAAGCAAATGACCGACAAAGAGCAGTGGATGCCGCTTACTTCTGCCTCAATGGGCGGCGGTGCATTCAATTGGACAAACCCCGCCGTAAACCCAATGTTAGAGCGCATGGGTTTTGGTGGAGAAGCCGGAAGGGCGCTCGAAGACGAGTATGAAAAAGAACAAAAGAGACAAGCAATAATGTCAATGCTGACAGCGGGGATTTAGTTATGGCTTTTAGGTTTCAACAACAAGACAACAGGAGCAAGGGCCAGCCGAGTAACGCTGGGCTTCCAAAGGGGGCGCCACCTGTTCCATCTGTCCCTGCCCCGGCATCGGTTTCTCGCGTTGAATCAACGCAACCACCAAGAGCAGGTGGATCGCCAGCATACCAACCACCACCACAGCAGCAGCAAACGCCGGTTCAGCAGGTTGCTCGTGCGCGAATGCAGCAGGCGCAAGCCAGCCCGGTATCAAGGCAACCGGCTCAGATTAGGCCAATGGCTGCAACATCTCCCCACCCGGTAGGGGCAATGAATCAAGCGATGGCAGCGCAGGCACTTTCAACTCCCGTTGCCGGGGTTGGCATGCAGTACAATCCAATGGCAGCGCAAGCCCCTATGTCACCTTACATGCTACAGGTTGAAGGGGCAGAAGAGCCGGTAGACGCCAGTGAAGTGCATACGCCCACCGAAGTCCCACACTATGACCCTGATGCTTCACAAGAGAAGTCCGATAAGCAGTTCACAGGTAAAAACCCAGTTTACCAAACAATGACTTCTGATGGGCTAACAACAGAAGCAGACCCTGAAGACATTGTGGGTCTTGTTGCTAAAAAGATGATGGAGGGCGCAGGCGTTTTATCAGATGAGGACATTGAGGACAGGGTTGAGAAGTTCAGAAAAGCCCAGTGGGATCAGGCCAGGCGAAGAATGTATGAAAGAAAAATAGAGCTGGCCCAAACTGGCATGATGGGGACCGGAGCGGGCCAAATGGCACTGGCGGCAATGGAAATGGAAGCGGCAAGAGACATTGGGAACGCAGAGGCAGACATGCGAGTTGACCTTATGAGGGCTAACATGCAAGCAGAAGCGCAGTACTTAAGTACTATTGGTGGATATGCAAACAACATGCGTGCCCAGAATCTTATGGAACAGCAGGCTGTTATTGATGCGGCAATGCAAGGGCCAGAGGCATTGAACGAGCTACTTGGTGCTAATGGCTTTACCCCGAAAGATTACGAAAAGCTAAGTCAGGAGCTGAGAGACTGCGGCAGCAATCTTGAATGTGTTCTCGAAAAGTTGATGTCTATAAAGCTAACCAAGGGCGACACCCTTGCATATGTAGAGCCTGGGAGCGACGCGCCACGGCTGGATGAAGAGGGGAAAATATTGCCACCTGAGAGGCACTGGGAGAGTTCCCTTTCTGGGTCGGGAGCCGACACAGGGTCGGGACTGCCCGGTTAAATGCAGAACTAACCCAAACTAACGCAGTATAGGGGGCTTTCATGGCCGTATTTGGAAACATTTTAGATCGAATAGCGAACAAGAAATCAAAGCTGCAGCAGTCCGAAACTGAAAAGCGACGAATTGATGAAATGGTGCGGGCAAATAAAGAAGAAGCAGCTCGCCGGGAAAGGGAGTCCTTCCTAAAGCCTGTAATGGAGCAGCGAGCTAGGGACGCTCAAACCTATAGCTTGCCTGGCGTAATGGGTCTGGCCAAGGGGGCCGAAGACGAGTTCCGTGCCAAGCGTCAGGAGGGTCGGGCCGTAGCCAAGGAGGACCGCGCAAAGACTAAGGAATTCCGCACGGAAGCTTCATTTATTAGAGCACAGCGGCTTGCAGACTCCACCGAAAACCTAAGCAGAATTAAACGAGCACAACTTGCTGGCATCCCTCTGGGTGATGTTGAGCTTGTGGGTGGCCCCAGTCCACAAGACAGAGCGAGACTAGCCGCACAGGCAAAGCAGCTTACCAGTCAACAAGTCCTTGATAACAAAATGAGAGCGGCTGAACTACAGCTTAGATTTCAATCAACAAACAGGGCCAAAAGACAAATAAGCGAGCAAGCGAAAGTTGATAAAAGCACAGAAAAAAGCTGGGCCGGTGACCCCAAAACAATAATTACCATTGATGGCTCAAGCTCTAAAACGGGCAAAAGGGGAAAGCGCCCTGGACCTAAGTACGATGATCTTTGGAAGTATGATACGCCAAAAGGAAAAAGGCTAAACACAGGTTATTTACAAAGCATTATTACCAGCGAGGGCGCCTATGCCACGCTAGAGGAGCGTCATAGGAATGTTACTAAGGCACAGGAAAAAATCTATGGACTAAGGATGTCTTTAAAAAAAGCGAAGTCCAAAGAGGAAAAGAAAGAGCTGTTGGTGCAAATCTCTAATGCCAACGGAGAACTTGCGGTAGCCCGCAATGCCAAAACGAGGTTTTTAAGTGTTTATATAACACGTGCAGGCAATAAAGCATTCTCCAGGGGAGAACTATCTCCACAGGAACTTGAACAACAGCACAAAGAAAACGCATCGGCCCTGAAAGGCATGAAGCTGACTAACCCAATTACATCAGACAAAATTACTGCACAACAGGCAAATTGGGCGCTTACAAAAGAAGCCAACATTATGGCAAAAAACTCCACTAGAGGGAAAGAAATTGCTAAGGAAAAAGCAAACAAGAAAAAAGAACAGTCTGCAGCTCTGAAAGCATTTAATACTTCTGAAGGCCTCAGGTTAGGGAATAAAATAATTAAACTGGATGCCGAGCTTAGAGAACTTTCTAGAAGATTTAAGCATAAACTAGTGCTCAAATTTGAAGGTAAGGGCGGGGCTTTTGTAAAATGAGTTTGGAGGATTTGGAAAAAGAGGAAGAGGCAGAAGAAAGGCGAATTCGTGCCGAGCAGGAGCGCCAGCTTCGTTCGCTCATCTCTTCTTTCAAAAGAGATCCATACAGTGACATTATGGCAGGGGCCAGCCGACTTGGTGACGACTCCACCACTGCGATTGAAGCGGGGAAAGATGGCCTTGCCGAGGACGCTCTTGCAGAAGGTTTTAAGATATCTCCAGTCGAACCCCCGCCCGGCCAGCCTGAAGCCCCGGAAAAGCCCACAGTTTTGGACGGTGGCTGGCTAACAGAGCAAGGGTTCTGGAAGCCAGAGAACGTTGATAAAGAAGAAGAGATTGCCAAAAAAAACTGGCAAGACAAAATCCCCACCGTCAAAAGAGTTGGCACTTTCCGTCGCTTTGGTCGGCGCACTAGAGAGGCAGACGTAACCTTTCCAGATAAAACCGTCAGAAGAATGCCCTATAAAGAGGCTTACAAGTTTATAAAACAGCCAGACGAGACTTGGGCCGACTATGCAGAACGGCGACAGGCTGAGTCTTCTGGACTAAAAAAAGCAGTGGCGTCATATTATGACAAAGACGCACGGGTAATTGATGCGGCAACAGACCCAGTAAAAACAACCAGGAAAACAGCTGCAGGCGTAGTCCAAGAAACAACACCCGGAACGCCCGGCATAGACGCAAGTGTCGATGTCCGTGAGCGCCACGGCTTGGTCAAGCAAGAGCCTTACAGCCTTGCCGGTCAGCTGGCAGAGTCCGAAAGTTTGATTGAAAAGGTTGGAGATGTTGCAGTTTTCGCGGCGTTGCCCTTTTATCAAGCAGGCCTTCGGTTGGCAAAGGACACAGCTGGGGCGTGGAAGGCCGTTGGCGTAAACCCAACCACAATCCAGCGGGTTGCACAACGCCAGCTAAACATGATTGCCAAGGCAGGCGGAACTGGGTTTAACCTCATCAACCTTATTTATGAAGCCCCTGACTTTTTACAAAGCATGCTTCCGACTCTTTCAGAAACCCCCGGAAGGCCGCAGTCATTGCAAGAAAGATTTGGCATAGACAAAGCAACCCTCGGGGACTACGTTGATTTCAGGATACCCACAGAAGAAGAGCTTCTGAAGCGCGCACAGTACGAACCAAACACAAGAACTGCATTTGGTGACGACCAGATAACAAAAAACGAATGGGGCAATCTTGCCGCCTACGCTGCAAACAGAGCGCACATTGTTGGTGACAGCAGTCGGGTGCTTGGTGGTGACTTATCAGAGCAAGCGCCTGTTGTGGAGCCTATTCACACCTCTTCTGATGTTACTGGGCTTCCGATGCCACAAAAGATGGCTCAAGTTACTTTTGCAAATGGCAAAGAAGAGGTCATGCCATTAGAGCAGGCCATGGATGTTTTGGCCGAGCACCGAAAGAAAAACCCCAAAGGGCATTGGGAAGAAGAAGAGTGGGATGAGTTTAGCGCAGATCGGTTTTGGGACAACACTCTCGCAGAAATGGAAGGGCTTGTAAGCATTATCCCTGCAGTTGTGTCTGGAGTAATGTGGGTAGGCTCTGGTCGTCGATTAGAGCAAGTCGCTGGAACTTCTTCCCACTACCTTGTTGGAGAAACTGCGGCATTCACGGGCGAACACTTGGCAATGCTTGCAAAGGGCGACATTGACAAGTTTGTTGAAACGGGCCTTATCTCGGCAATTGCAGACGTTGGTCTTCTTTGGGGTGGTGTTTCGACTGCTGCCACTGCCAGGGCAAGTCAATTATTAAGAAAAGCAGAGCACGCTTCTGGCGCAAGCAACTCAGCATCCAGGATACAGCAGGTTGCTAATAATATTATAATCAACGAAAACCAAGCTGCACAGACCGGGCGCCAAGGGCAAAGCGCAAGCCGAGCTTCAAAGTCTGCCAATGAGGCAAGTAGGATAAGGAATGAGGTTAGCGAGCTTGAGTCTAAGCTGGCAAAAGCCGAGGCCGAGCTAGAAAGAGCTGGAGAAATCAATAGGCGAGCATCATTTATTGTTGAGCCTTCGTTGTACGAATCAATGGGTGTGGTTGATGAAGCACAAATTGCAAGACTGCAAGAAGCTGTTGCTAACACAAAGGCCGAATTAGATTCATTGCGACGAAAGTCTGTTGCCGCCGATTTGCTTGCCCAAAAAGCCCAAGAGCAGTCTGCGCTGTTTACGGCTACAGATGAAATCGTTGGCTCTCAAGAGATGCGATTGGCAGGAAAAGGCGAGCGTGAAGGATCAAACCTGCCCAGCGAGCTTCAGGGTCTACATGGAACATATGATGACCTAACCAAAGAGTTAAGCGATGCCGTAGAGGCTGAAGGCAGATACCTTAACGAAGCAAGACAAACGCTAGACATTATAGAGGATGCGGCAAAAACAGAACGGGCTGCTGTGCCTGTTGCTGAAAGACAGTCTATTCATGACCATTTTGTGTCAAAAAATAAAACTAAGCCTGCAGACGCGAGTAAAGTCATTGAAGGCATGCGCTGGGAAGGCATGGCAGAGCTATTTAGCCCAAAGAAAATCAGAGATCCTGACATTGGCATTAAGCAAGCTCTTGAATCCATATCAAAAAGAAGGTCAGACGAGCTAGGGGAGTACACCACTGCGACTGGTGAGCTAAACGACAAAGCGATAGATCTTATTACTAAAGGAAAGCTTGAGTCCGTGCCTGTAGAGATTTTATACAGGTATCAAAGAAGGATTAGAAATAAATATCGATCACTAGATAATGGCGAGTTGGGCGCCAACTTAGAACTGAAGCTAGATGCTCGCCTAAAGGAACGACCAAAGACCCTGAAAGAAGAGGGCTTGATCGCAGGAGGAGACAATCTTCCTAGCCCGCTGAAAATGAAGGCTCAGGAAATAGCAAAAGAACGAAACCAGCTCCAGTCAAACCTGCGGCTTGCTGGCCATGAAAAAATAAAAAACATTGCAGAGAGATTAGCATCTGGCGAAATGCAGTATGTTGACCTTTTGGCAAAGGGCTGGACCCTTGATGACATTGCTGACTTAGATCGGTTGAGGGCTTTATCTGGACCCTATAGCCCGCTGATGCGAGGGCAAGCAGAAAAAATAAAAAGGGCAATTGATAGACTAGATAAAAAAGGAGAAGCGGCAGCGCAAGAGCTGAGAAACATCGAATCCGCCAAACAGAAACAGGCCGGAAAAGCAGCAGTCCTAAAAGCAAAAGCTGCGGCCAACAACATCAAACAGCTTATGAAAGAGTCGATTGAGAATAGAATCAAAGACTCAATTAAGCGCAGCCCTGATGATGTGACCCCCCTCCCAATACTAGAAGACTTAAAGGGTGAACCGATCCCTGGCACCGTCCGCACTACAATTGAGTCAGCATCTGATGTAGAGGAAAAGCTAAGGGCCGGTCTTGCTAACACAGCAGATGAAATAACCAAAAGATTAGAGGCATTGAAGACCGAGCAGTCCGCCGTACAAGCCTCTGCCGTTAGAAGACTAAAAGTAAAAAGATCGACCAAACTTACCCCTGAGCAGAACAGGCTTCTTGATGCGGCGGTTCACTGGGAAGGCGTTGCCCAAGCCAGCAAACTTCTTCATTACGCCTTTGACCCAATTGGGTTCATTGGCGCAGGCAACAGAATGAAGAACTGGCTTATTGACAGGTACGGCACAACATATGAAGGCGCCTTGAGTACGGTAACAAAAGGCACGATTGAAGGCAGTAAACTACTCAGCAAACAAGCGGCACATGAGCTTTTACTTGCGTCAAGATATTGGCTTAGAAGTCCAACGAGAACAGACTCTGTACCGCTTGCTTTGTACAACGCCTTCGCTCGTGAAGCAGAAGGTGAAATCCACGAGGCGTCATTTAAAATAAGAACAGCCTTGAAGGAAATATCAGACAATGAAGTTGTTGTCGTAACCAGCGAGGGCGCAAAAAACCCTGAAAAATTTATTCAAGATTTGGCGAGCAAGTACAAAACCACAGCTAAGGCTATTGTTTCAAAAAACAAGCTGGGTGTTGATCCTGGCTTCAGTAAAAAAACACGCACTGCAGATGAAATGCACGAGCTGCTATCAGAGGTTGTCGAAAGTCCAAGTAGACTAATGGTTGCCATTAGCACACTTAGTGATGGAGACATGCATAAGCACTATTCCCTGCTTCAGGATATTGTTGAAAACATCGCCGACCAAGGGGATCTTGGCAAACGCCTTCGAGATCGAAAGAAGCGCATTGATGCCAAGCTGAGTGAAGAAATTGCAAACCCATCTAAAATACACTTACAAGAAAATCAGCGCATTTTAGTCAGGGATGTTGCAAACCCAGAGCGAAGAAATAAAAGGGTAACCACCGTATCGCAGGCATTGCATTATGAACATGCCGACCTTACTGAACACGTTACAAGAGAAATTGACGAAATTGGCGGGATAGAAAGAGTTCGGTTTGTAGCAAATGAAGACTCACCGGACGTATGGAAAGACTGGACAGTTACTGCAAACCACTACCTTGAAATCATAGACCTTTCGAGACAAACGACCATTGAGTCTATAGAGCTGGGCCTTCTCAAAGATTTACCTGGGCTGCATGAAATCTGGGCGCCAAACGTTTACCCATTTGAAGCAAGGCTAGAGGCGCTTGAAAAAAGAGTAAAAGAAAAATGGGGGGCAGAGATTACCGCTAAAAAACAAGGAGGGGCATCTGCCAAGGAAATAGAACGCCTAGAAAAGCAGATGAAAAATGACCTCGAACGCAAAACGGTGGATTATAAAATCCGTGAAGCGCAACGAACAACTGGCGGTGGTCAGACCCTTGAGGGAATAGGCGGTGAGTCGCTTCGACAAAGAAAGTTAGCAGTGCCTGACCCAGAAACGGGCAAAGCGACAATTCCAATTGAAGACAGAATAGATAAATACGGGATGGCCGCCGACCTGTACTCAACAGCAATGATCGGCATTCTTCGCCAAAAAAGAGACATTGCAACAGCAAGGATGTGGAAGCGGATTGCCAATTCGCCAGACATTATGTCTCACGTAGAAAAGCCTGGATGGGTGCTAGTAAAAAACACAGACGTTGATGGCACAATGAAGGTAAAAAAATATGGCAACTCGTTGCCAGAAAGATTTTATCTTCACCCAGACGTATACTGGGATCTCAAGGGAACTGGCCAGATGATGGATTGGTCAAAAAGGCTCCCCGTCCAAGTGCTTTCTCTTTGGAAGGGAATGAAGACCGCAATGTCTATTGGTTCGCATGTAACAAATGCGCTAACCAACACCCTTGTCCTTGGTCCAATGGCAGGCCTTTCTCCCTTGAATCCAAATGACGCTAAGTTTTTCGGGCAAGCTGCCAAAGAATTCTGGACAGGCGGAAGCAGCAAAAGCTACCAGCAGTTTGTTATTGACCAGGGCAGAGGGCCGACTGCACAGATTAACAAACTAGAAATGGTGGCCGACACCAAGAAGGCATACGGGGCGCTTTACACAGGTATTTCCGGCCAAAGCAAAAACGCCATGGATACCTTCATTAAAATATTTGAAATGACAGCTGACCCAGGCAACGAAAAAACCTGGAGTATAGTAAAAAAAGCCATTCCAAAAAAAGCACAGGCCCTGAAAGATCTCATCATTGATTACCCTGGTTTATTTTATCAAGCGGGCGACGATTTCTTTCGTTATGCGCTTTACCTAAAAAACACAGCCAAAGGAATGGGCAGCGTAGAAGCGGCACAGGTATCCAGAAAAGCCTTTGCGGCATACGAATCCATTGCACCAATGTTCCGCATAATGGCGACATCCATGCTCGGAAAACCATTCCTTGCGTTTGATGCGGCCATGATACCGCAGGTAACAAAATGGATCCGCGATAACCCTGTTCGAGCAAACATCTGGGTAGACTTGTATGAGTCAATGACAGATATAAATTTTGCGGCAAGCGAAATGACAGAAGAAAGGTGGGACGAATACCAAAGCAACTTACCCCGCTATGATGTCAATCGAATGGCTGGAATAAGAAAGCTATTCCCAACGCTTGGGCAGGACGCTCTTGGTCAAGAGCGATATTGGAACTGGCAGCGAATTGCTATTGGCTCAAGATTTTTCCCAGAAAAAGGCGAAGAAGGTTTTAGCCGGGCGCACGCTACCCGAGCGTTTGCAAGTGAAAGCCCATACGCTGCTGGCTTATATCTTGCGCTTGGTAACCGCGACATTAAGTTTAATAGATACTATGATCCGGCTGACCCAACAACCGATGCCGCAAAAAGCCAATGGGCGTGGCAAACTGCCTTACCGTCCATCGTCCCCGGCGGGTACGCCTGGAACCGAGTAAAAGACTCTGGGTTTCGCTTCTTTTCAAACAATGAGATCGGCAGGCCAAGGCGCGGAAGACTGACTGCAGAATCTCCTGCAGAAGCTCTTTTGTATTACTTCACAGGGCAACGGATTGCGACATATGACCCCATAGAGCGGGCGGGCCTAAAGAAAGAAGAGGAAAAGTTTGAAAACATATCAATCGAACGAAAAGGGCCTAAAGCCGTCTATGAGCGGGCAATCAAATCTTTTGTAAACGATACTCACAGGTTTATAAAAACCCGAGATCAGCTCAGGGGGTTTCTTGAGAAGATAGCGGAAGACCCCAAAGGCTTGGCCGCAATGAAACAAAACACCATTGACGATGAAGTCAAGGCCGCCATGGATGCGCGTGACAACGCCAGGCACAGCCGTTTTGCAAAAATCTCAATCCGGGCACAAGATCATAGAATGGGCCTTGACCCATCGAGCAGTCCCGCTGCCGTAAAAGCAGCTAACGATGCTACACTAAAAACACTGAACAACATGCTAAACAAAACCATGGCAACAACCCTGAATAGAAAAGGGAAGCTTTCTGATTTTGGAAAGTACTCAGATGTGCTTGAATTTATTAAAGCTCAAAAAAGAACAGAAGGCTGGAAAGGGGAGGCCAGGATAACGGTTTACAATAAAATTATTAAAAACCTAACCAAACTTGGTCGCCACAAAGAAGCAGCAGAATTTGTGAGAGACTACCTTCAATATCAAAAGCCTGACGCTTACCTTGAGACATGGCATACACTTGATAAGAACAAGAAGAGAAAAACCACATGGTATGAGATGAAATTAAGAGGTATAAGAAGTAGTCAGAGAAGAGCTATAAAGAAAAGAGCTGGAGTAAACTAATGGGTGTTAATACTTTCAAACATAAAGTTGCTTTTACGGCAAACGGTGACAAAGCGACGCTGCGCCTACCAGCAGCATACGACGTAATACAGATTCAGTTTCATCCAGCAGCGGGCCAGACCGCAGCGGCAGGGGACTTGATGCTCATCGAGGGCGTTGACGAAGACGACGAGACTATCGTCCTTCCGGGTGGTTCCGGCGCAGGCGGCGCTTTTCTGTTGAACGCAGATCAAGTTCTCCAGTTTAGCTGGAAGGGTCCAGCCGTAAAGCTTACCTACACCGAGGTTACTGCCGCACTAAACATGACCGTAAAAGTAAAAACGTTCATGGAAAACTCAGGCGATACCGACACGGGAAGTGGCTACCCTGCTGCGCTAACGGCTGCAGCTGGAAACCCAACAAGAACACTAAGGGGCTAACCAATGTCAAGACGCAGTGTAAACAGGAACTTTATCTCTAGTGCCGGTTCCGAAGCGGCAGAGAATCTTGCAGACGGAACCGTTAGTGGTGGTATTGACGTTTCTGGCGCTTTGTCTTTTGACGGTGCCACGGGTATTACTTCAATAGACACAGACATTAGCAGTGTATCAAGCTCTGACGATACTCTTGCATCGGCTAAAGCCATCAAGACGTATGTTGATTCGGTTGCAGGCGGTGGCGGTGATATTACTGCTGTGTCACTAACCGGCGACAGCGGCGGCGCACTCAGCGTTGCAAGTGGCTCTGCGGGGTTTACGATTGCGGGCGGCGAAGGCATTGATACTTCGGGATCATCCACAACAATAACCATTGCAGGTGAAGAGGCTACAACCAGTAACAAGGGTATTGCTTCATTTAGCTCTGACAATTTCGATGTCTCATCTGGCGCAGTAACTATTAAAAGCGGCGGCGTTGATTTAAGTGACGAGGTAACGGGGACTCTACCCGTAGACCACGGCGGAACCGGTGCAACTTCTCTGACAGATAAATCTGTGATGATATCGCAGGACAGCGGCACAGATACATTGACCTCGTTACCGCTAACCGGCAGCGGTGAAATCGTGATCGGCGGCGCATCCGGCCCAGCGGCGGCAACACTAACCGCAGGCAGCAACGTCACCATTACAAATGGCGACGGCTCAATTGAAATTTCTGCCAGTGGTGGCGGTGGCGGTGGCGCTGTATCAGCTGTTGCAAATGGTAGCAACAATCGCATTGCGACATTTAGCAGCAGCGACGCATTGAACGGCGAGGCTAATCTCGAATTCGACGGCACTGATTTATCTATTGCAGCAGCAGGAAAGGTTGAGTTTCGTGATACCGGCATCTACGCCCAAAGCGATGAGGATGGACACTTGGCGATCGTAGCCGATGGCCATGTGACGACCAGCGGATTTCCATCAAACGAGAACAACATCGGCACCTCTGCAACGTCGCTGCCGTCTATTTACGCTCACGCAGGTGACGCAACCGGGGAAAAAATAGGCTATCTCACAACGACCGGCGGCGATGCGCTGACAGTCGGTTTGATGTATTACCTAAGCGACCACCCTGAGTGGCACCAAACGAGCGCAGTAGATGCCGACGAAGGCGCGGGAGACCTAATAGCCATCGCACTGAATACCAACGCAGCGGCCAACGGCGGCTCTATGCTCTTGCGTGGGCTTGTCCGGCTTGATTCAGGCGGTTATGTAGGCACGGCGGCAGTAGGCAAGACGGCTTACATGTCAGAGAGCACCACAGGCAAAATTGATTTCGACAAGCCCACAGCATCGGGAAACATTCAAAGGGTAGTCGGGCACTGCGTCCAAAAAGACGGTAGCAACCACATCTTGTTCTACTTCAATCCATCGAATGACTATGGCGTGGTGGCTTAATGGGAACTCCGCTTATTAGTTGGAACGGGATTGACACTTATAAATTAAAATCTTGGAACGGCTCAGAAAAGCAGACTCTTTCAGGGATTAATGGCACTGACTTGTCGCCACCACCAAAGTTTTTCAGCATGTTTGAAGATGGTAGCGGCACCACGAGCGCCGATCTCTCGCTAGGAACAACGGCGCACAATGCTGAATTTGTTGGCTCTTGCGACTGGTACACAGTTAGCACAGCAGCAGGCACCTACGCTATTGCAACGGGAACTGGCGAGGCCATAAAAATTGACGATCATAATGATCTTGACTGGCCCGTTGATGGTGAATGGGCGTTTTCAACTTACACTGCAACGCTTTCTAACACCTATGCTGGTTGCCTGGTCAAGCGAGCGGGTAGCGGTAGTGCCTATCGAGGCTTTGCGCTGTATTTTCTAAACGGCGTAATTGATTGTTATATTGTTGATGCATATTCAAGTGAAGCACTACACGTCAAGGGCACTGGCACAAGCACAAATATCAAAGACGGCAACTGGCATCACGTTGTTGTTAGTTGGGATGGAACAAGCTCACAAGGTGCAAGCTCTTTGTCAATTTGGATTGATGGCGCTCTTCACACTACAGGCAACTCAAAGCTAGCTGTGCATAGTGGCATTGACTCGCTTGACAGCAATAGCACAATAACAAATTCAGTTGATATATACCTGTCAAACTCTTCCGACACTCAAGTTTACCCATCAGGCGGCGTTGACCATACGGCGATTTGGAACGGAACAGGGCTGACTGCAACCCAAGTGGCAGTGCTTTATAACTCGGGCACGCCAATTGATGTTAGAAGGGGAATGTAGTGGCACAGATAAAAGAACCGCAATACTTGGCGGCGGCAATTTGGGAACACGTTGTGCAGAACCCTGATGACTTGCCCGTGTTGGCTCAGGCTGAATCGGACATCCTGGAAGGAACAATGACATTAGCCGAAGCACAAGCGCATGAGTTCTCAGATATATTAGTAGAGGAGTAAACCATGAAACATCATTCTTTTCCTGTTGAGCTTCCGGCGCCAAAACCGGCTGTCGCTGCAACATCAAAGAAAAAAGCAAAAAAGAAAAAACCTGCCGTTAGCCTGGACAACACAAAAGCAGAGCTTCTCGCTGCAGCCAAATCACTGGGCCTTGATGTTCCAAGCCGTTCAACAAAAGCAGATGTATTGGCACTAATAGAGGAAGCTTAGGTTGGAAGACGAAGAGGTTATACGCCTTCAAACGGCACTGCTTGCCCTTGGCCATGAGCCAGGGATGATTGATGGCCTTCTTGGGCCAAAGACAATCGCAGCAGCCGCTCGCTTTATGTGGCTAGAGCATGGAGACTTGTCTGTCGCAAGAGCGGCATACGAAAGGCTTCGGCCAGCACCAGAGCCAAGCGTTATTACCTCGGGCATT
>MDTD01177954.1_pt1 | contig 28239 bp, 27 predicted proteins | sample 811221 | NCBI WGS metagenome assembly MDTD01 (sample SAMN05326646, study PRJNA326480) | marine metagenome | isolation source: seawater | place: Pacific Ocean: South West | collected 2011 | reverse complement strand
TAAATTATTAAATGCTGGTATTACTAATTTTACATTATTTCCAATTTCAGCAAACGCATTACACATTTGTACAATCTGCAAACTATTTGCATTTTTAGACGGAATGTCTGACATCGCTAAATAAGAAATATTCATAAAAATTTTATTTTATTTATAAACGATAAATGGATATTATATCATTATTTCTTAAATAAAATATTTTGAAAATAAAACAATGAAATATGGCAAAATTATATTTTTTTTTCCCTTGTTTAATAGAGGTGGTCTTGAAGAAGTTGCAAAAATATTAATTAAATTTTTTTTAAAGAATAACATTTATATTGAGCTAATAACGTTTGACAAGGAGAAGGTTGGAATAAGTCATAAAAAACTTAAAATATACGAGAGTAAAAATAAAAAAAAAAAATCAATTAACTTTTATAAAATACTGAATTGCTCATTTATTTTAAAAGATAGACTTAAAAAGAATAATTCTCAAGACACAGTAATTTTATCTTTACAAAGTAGCGTAATGGCTATTTTGTACTCTAAAATTTATAACTTTAAAATTATTATTAAAAATGCTAACCCGGTAAAAGCATTATTTTTATCAGGCAACAAATTAAAAAATTTTTTTGTATTTTTTGCAAAAATATTTATTTATAACTTTGCGGATATAATTATCGTAAATTCTGAATATAATAAAATTTCTCTTGGGAATTTTATTATTAATAAAAGTAAAATTATTAAAATTTACAATCCTTTAAATCTTCAAAAATTCAAAAAAAAGAAAAATAGGAAAAATTATATTTTGTATGTCGGTAGAGTGGTCAAAGAAAAAGGTTTATCAACTTTGATAAAGGCTTTTAGCAAAATTACAAATAAATCTTATAAGCTTTTAATTGTGGGAGATGGTGACTATATGAATGACCTTAAACTATTAATAAATTCTGAGGGATTAGAAAAAAGAGTAATATTAACTGGATGGACAAAAAACCCAAAAAAGTACTTTTTAAAATCAAAAATTTTTGTTCTCCCCACACATTTTGAAGCATTTGGAAATGTAATAGTTGAAGCAATGCACTACAATTTAATATCTATAGTTACAAAAAATAGTGGTGGACCCGACGAAGTACTTTTAAATGGAAAATATGGATTTCAATTCAAAAAAAATGATATTTATGAACTTAATAAAAAAATAGAGTTTTGTATTAACAATGAAAAGTTTATTCAAAATAAAATTAATTTAGCTGAAAAGTCTCTTTCACGTTTTTCTAAAACTAAAAGTTTAAAAAAATACTATTCCCTATTAAATTAGTATTTCGTCCTAATAGTTAATTTCGAACGTTTCTCCTCCCAAGCTTCTAACGCTATATTGATTATTATTAAAAACAGATATTAATTTGTTGTGAATATCTTTTTTAATAATTGGTTTTGGCATTTTTAAATTTATTTTATCTTTCTTTAAAAAATAATTATTAAAGAAAATTTTTAATCTATTGAATATTTCTTTGATACCCAAAGATATAGAATATTTATGTATTTTATCTGTTTTTTTTACCTTTAGTTTTTTTAAATTTGAAATGATTATCTTTGTAGACTCAATTTTTGAAAAATTATTTATATTTTTATTTAAAATTTTTTGTATTTTTTTTTTCTTTTTTTTCTAAAGAATATTTATTCATATTCAGATTTTTTATTTTTTTAGAAATTTTGTAAGTAATGTTTTTTTCATAGTTATTTAATTTTCTTTCAGGTAATAGATAGTAAACATCTTTGTTAAAAAGGTTGGCTACACCAGATGTGCTACATCCTCGATGGATAAGGCCCTCTGAAGCTAAAATCCATGGAATTATATCATTATTATAAATAATTTTTACATTTTTAGTTATTTTTACATCCTGCAGCCAATTTTTAAATTTTCTGTCTGCTGGATGTGGCCTTATTATTATTTTCTTCTTATTTGAATTTGAATATTTATTAATTTTTTTAACAAAGGCTTTATAGTCCAAAAATGCATTGCTATAAACTTGGTTTATAATTTTTTTATTTCTTTTACTATTTTTATACCATTTTATATTTTTCTGGATTGCAAGATCTTTTTTATTTAAGAAACCAAAGTTTGAAGAAAATAAATAAAATTTTTTGTGTTTTTCTTTTATTTTTTTGGCTTCTGATTTATAATACTTTAAATACTTATTTTTGCATAAATCGTACATCGGCCAACCACTAGAAATTATTCGATTACGGTATTTTCCTGCTCTTTTTATAATTTTTTTTTTAATTTCGTTACCAATAACAAAAAATTTACTTATATATTTTAAATTAATTATTCTTCCCTCTAGCGCAGATGGGGCGTATCCTAGTCCTATTCCTAATTCCTCGTCGATAATTGCTGCATGATCACATTTTTTTACTATAGGTATTGTTGTTTTTGTATTTTGTCCAAATGCACTCTTATAAAAAAAAATTCCTTCTTTAATTTTTTTATTTTTTATAAGATTATAAATACCCTCTTTACTTCCAATATAAACTCTATATCCAGCTTTGGCTAAACATCCGGCTAAATACACTCTTTGAGTAAGTTCTCTATACATTATTTCGATTGGAATATAAATGTTCGCTTTAAATCTCATAATAAATTAATTAAAGAAATATTTTAAATGTGATCTAGAAAATTTTTTAAATAAAATTGTTTTTATAATTTCTTTTAAATATCTAAAATTGTTTTTTAACAACAAAATAAAAAAAAAATTATATAATAAACAATAAATACCTTGGCCAAAAAGTAGATTGAACATCATCTTATTAGCTCCCGAAAAATTATTTTTTTCTATTTGATGATTGATATGTTTAAATTCTTTAATATAATCATTTTTACTCATCTTGAAAATTATAGGAATGGTCAAATCAGATGGTCTTGTAATAAAGTAATTTTTTGATTTTAAATATTTATCTATATAATTTTTTAAATAGTCCAGATTAATATGATTTTTTCTTAAATTTGATTTTAAATACATGTCATACTTTTGATCTTTATAACCCTTATGATATACAATGTGATAAATAGTTGATAATAAATTATTTTTTTTTGACGAGACAAAGTAATTTGAATATTTTATTCTATTCTTAATAAGCTCTAATTGCCATTTATTATCAAAATATCCATCACCTACAGATCTTATATCGACACAAATTTCCCGATCTTTGACTTTAATAAAGTTTGAAACTTTAAATCCATAATCTTCGAGAGGATCGCCCGTGTTAGATAGAAAACTTAAACTTTTATGCTTGAATGATTGTCCATCAATTGCTCTTTTAAATAAAAAAAAATTATTACAAAGTATATCTATATCATCCTGTGAATTTTTTTTATCTCTTAAAACAACATATTTAAGTTTTTTTTCTTTATTTAGTTTATCAAATACACTTTTGATAGTTTTGTGTTGATATTGAGATTTTACAAAATAACTATAAGGAAAATTATTTTTTGTTCTTGATAAATAGAAAGAATTTCTTTTTGCCTCCTCAAAATTATCTGCAATATGAATTATATTTTTTCGTTTTTTTCTAATTTTCATTTTAAATTTAAAAATATTCAAGTCGACAAATCTATGCTCTCCAGTAAAGTACATTTTACATAGCTTGAATGTTGGTTTTTTACTCAAAATTATATAACAAATAATGTCGTTTTTTAACTTACTCGTATTTCTGTCTATTGGTCTATTATAAAATTTATCAAGCCAAAAAATTCTATCTTTATAAATATCTTCATAACAATTCTTGGATACAAGTATTTTATCAATAATAGATAAATGTTTACTTTTAGAAATCTCTTTTTCAATATATTTGGTGTTATTTTTGTTCCAAATAACCATTGTCCTAAGATCATTAGATATATAATCAATTTTACTTAAGAAAAGATCTATTCTACTTTTTGAAAATGTATCATAAAACATTCTTTTTTTGAGTATCGAAATATCTTTTCCTAAATATTTACTTGATTGTGCAAAATCAATTAATTTTAACTTTTTATTTTTGACTAATATATTTCCGGGATTTATATCTCCATGAAAACAATTATTTTTTTTTAGTAAAATTAAAATTTTATCCAGCTGTTTTTTCCAATCGGAAGGGGCATTATATTTACTAATTGTGTCTCCTTCATTTGTTATTGTTAAAACTCTCGCTCCATAATCAATATTTAGGATTTTTGGACTAAAATTATATTTTGAAAACTTTTTTAACCAGAATATTTCGTTGAAAAACCTTTTTTTTTGCCAATTATAGAAAATTTTTTTGATGACATTTTTTTCTATTATAATCTTGCTCATTTTATTCTATCTAATTTTTTATTTTTTACCTCAAAAACTAAATCGCAAAGCTTTAGTAAATCTTTATTATGTGTAGAAATAAATACAGTTTTATTTTTTGTATAACTTAAAAAATTTTTAAGTATTTTTTTTTCATTTTCCTTATCTAATGCATTTGTAAATTCATCTAGAACATATATTTCTGGATCTTTGTAAATTCCTCTTGCTAATGCTATCCTTTGAATTTGGCCACCAGATAAGCTATTTCCTCTTTCCCCTATTTCTGTTTCAAATTTTTTTGGAAGTTTTAAAGCAAACTCATCAACTAAACTAATAGATGAGGCAATTTTTATTCTTTCTTCATTTATTTTATCTTTATCAAATTCTACAGCAATGTTCTCTTTAATTGTACCTTCAAAAATATAATTTTCTTGTGGGATATAGGATAATTTATCTCTCCATTTTTTTTTAAAATATTTAATTTCTTGATTATTTGTGAATATTTTGCCATCATCTATTTCTAGTAAAAACATAAGTATATCCAAAAAAGTAGACTTGCCCTCCCCTGATTTTCCAATAATTCCAATTATTTTATTTGTGGGGATTTCAATATTCAAATTTTGAAAAATGTAATTTTCACTTCCAAGATATTTGAAGGAAATATTTTCAAATGTTATTTCCTTTCCTAGTTCAAATTTTTCAGTTTCTTTTTGTGGTGTATTAACTTCAGTTTCATTTTCAATTTTATAATTATTGAAATCTTCTGATAAAACTTTAATAGTTGGCAATGAGGAATTTATTAATTGAGCATGCAATAAAATTCTATTGCAGCCAGGTGCAATTCTTATAAAACCAACTACAAATAGAGTTAGGGTTGGAAGTATACTTATAAAATTTTTATCATCACTAAAGGATATTAATAAATAAATTGTTATTACAAATATTAATACAGATATGAATTCTATTAGTTGCCTTGGTGTAGTAATAATTAAATTAGTTTTTTTCTCATAGTCCATTAACTTAAATACATTTATAAAAAAATTATGAACAAATTGATTTTCTTTTGTAAAAATTTTAATGGTTCTTATTCCTAAAAATAGTGATTGTAAGTCTTTCAACCTAAACTTTTCTAATTCCTGTCTTTTTTTTCCATATTCATTTATTTTTTTTTTGAATATTAAAAAATACGAACTTGATAAAAAAAGTATTAATGAGATAATTACTATACTAATTTTAAATTCTACATATAAAAGTAAAAGTACAATAAAAAAAATAATCAAAGAATCTGTAATTAAATTTATTGAAGCCAAAACAGCAGTTTTATTAAATCTTGCTATTTCTGAAGAGCAATTTCTTATAAGTTCTGATGAATTTTTTTTTAGGAAAAAACTTAATTTTTTATTTATATAAATTTGAGTCAGTTTTCGAGATAGATCAGAAACAAGTAGAACTGTTGAACTAAATTTCATCCAGTTTAACAGAAAGAAGAATATTGTTTTTAACAAAAAAGCAATTATCAAGAATAATAGTATTAAATTTTTATCAAAGTTATTGATATTAAGTATAATTAATATTTTTTCAAAAATTGGATGAAGTTGAGTAAGATCACCAGCTAAAATCGCAATAGCTGGGACTAATAATCCAAGTGCAATTAATTCAAACAATACATTTGCAAAAATAAGAAAAAAAAGAATTAGATATCTTTTATGAAATTTTTTTGGAATTAGGTAATATGCTTCTTTAAAAATTTTAATCATGTATCTAATCTTATCAATTTAGTTCCTTGATTAATCTTTCGCCTGCTTGTTTATCATTATTATAGAGATAGAAATGTAGTGCTTTCTTTATCTCTATTTGATTTTTTTTACTTATTTTTAATTTACCGTCTTTTGCTTTTGTTAATTTTGATAATAAAAAATTAGGAGAGTTGCTACAAATTGTATTTTTTGTAAATTCAAACAGTTCTTTAGATGAATTGTTTAAAAAAGGACAAAATGTTATTCTTCCAGCGGCCAAAGACTCTAGAACGATAGTAGAATTAAAACCAATAACGATACCATGATTGGCTAATAATTCATGCCCTGCACCTCCTGTTATAACTTTTACTCTGTCTCCAAATTTTTGGAAAATATTTGTATTTTCTTTAAACCCAGTTCTTACTTTAATACTCAGCTGAACATCATTTTCTTTTTCTAATAGTTTTTTTAAAAGATCAAAAGTTTTTAATTCAATTTTTTTGAAATTTGTATCGGTTATTTTGCTAAAAATTTTATGTTTAGGTTTTTTTAAATATGGGTTGCTATAATATGGTAAATAACGATTATAAGTTGAAAATAAAACAATATTTTTAAAATAATTTTTTTTTTTGTAAGATTTTGTATTTAAATTTAAAGATTTAATAAGTCTTGGCATGCCAACGACTTTTATCTTATTGGATGGAACAATTTCATTAACCACTAATGATTTTTTTTCCTGATTATTGTAGGTCAAAACTTTTGTTCCGTAAAATTTGTTAGCTGTATTTTTATATATCCATTGAAGTTGTTTAAAATATAAAGGTGGATGTAGAGCTTCCTTATGAATTGTGATAAATTTAAGACCTAGATTTGAAGATACTTTTTGAAGTTCTACTTCAGCTTTATAAAAAATATTAAAATTAATAAAGCCATCAAATTTTATTAATAATTGAAGTTTTAAAATAACTTTGTTAAGGAAATTATTATACTGAGCCTGACCTTTTAATATTTTTTTATCCTTTGTAAAATAATCATAATCTTTTAGATGGTCATTTTTAACAAAGTTATCATATATAATTTTTATAAATCTCCTTTTAATGACCAGAAATTTAAAATTAGAACTCTTTAAATAAAATGAGTCTTTTAAATCATCAATACCTACAGACTTATGAAGAACAATATACTTTTTTGTAATTTTTCCATATTTTATACCTTTCATTTCCCTTAGTGATAAGAAGATTATACACGCTGACAGCAAAGGTAAATTTATCTTACAAGAAATATTCATAATTAAAAACAATCCTTTAAATATAAAATTTTTTAGGACAATCATTTTTTCAAAATTAGCTGGTTTGACTGAATTGAACAATTGAATAAATTTTTTTTAAATTGTTTATTTTTTTTCACTGTGTCTAAAAAATAATTTAGACTACTTTTTAAAGAATTTTTATAATCAACAGTATCTTTGATCGAAATATTAAAAATTAATTTAGGAGTCTTAAAAAGTCCATTTTTGTCAAAATTCTTTGCTGGACCTCTAATAGAAATTTTTTCATCAATTTGCTCAATTATTCCATTTTCAAATATTAAGACTGCACGTTTTGAAAAAGGAGAATTATAAGTAGAAAAGATATTTACATTAGCTTGATTTTTTGTCTCAAGCTCAACAACTGAAGTATCAAAGCTGCTACCTACTTTAGATGAATTAAGAAGTTTTGGTCTATTAATTTTTTTAATTCCAAAATGAAAATTAATTAGATCTATCCAATGAATTGAAACTATTTCAAAAACACCTTTTGGACATTTAGTTTTTTTTGATCTCCAACTCTTACTGTAATCTTTTTTTTTTGCTAGTCCATGTCCATTAATAATATTGGAGTAAAGTAATTTTCCAAATTTATTTTTGTATTTTTCTATTAATAAAGAGAGTTTTGAAAATCTAAAATTATAATTAAAATAAATTTTTCCCTTTTTCATTTTTTTTAAATTTAATAAATCCTCTAATTTATTAACTGGTGGTTTTTCACAAAAAATATATCTGCCCTGAAATAAGTCTTTGATGTATTTGAAGTGTGTATTATTTGGAGATAATATAAATATAACCTTTGATTTTTTTAACTTTGAAAAAAGATTAGCATCAAAATAATTTGGTTTATTTGGTTTATATATAAAAAAGGGTAATTTTTTTTCCTGAAGTAAAAATTTTATTCTCTTAGTTTGATTACCATTACCAATTAAGCCAATCTTCATACAAATGTAACTCCACATCTATCACACGGTACATGTTTGTTTCTTCTTTTATCTAAATGATCTGCTCTAATTTTCTTACTAATTATGCCGTTCCAAACTTTTTTTATACTATCATTTTTTAAATTACCAAAAGACAGGTGACTTTTATAGTCAGCATCACAAGGATTTACCTTACCATCAAACCAAACATACATTCTATCCCATAAAAATTCACAAGGATCTTTAATATTCTCATGAGTACTATTTTCATATGTATTCCACCTTTCAAGTGGAAAACCTGCCGTAACATGATCTGATCTTTTTTTCCAAAATGTATAAAATTTTTGCCTATCTAGATTTCTTTCATTATCTACACCTGATACTCTTATCTCAGTTTGAGAATTAGGGTAATAATTTTTTCTAATATTAAAAAGCCTATCAACATTTTCAACTATTTTTTCAAAATTACTATTAAGTCTAAGTCTTTCATAATTTTCTTTTTCATAATGATCTGATGAAATTACTATTTGTGAAATATTGTTTTTTAACAAGGTGTGACACAACTTTTCATTTAAAAAAGACGCATTAGTATTGATTTTAATCTCATATATATTTTGTTTGTTTGAGGTGTATTCAATAACTTCATTAATTTTTTTGTGTAATGTTGGCTCACCCCTACTGCCAAGAGTTATAGCTCCTATTTTTAATTCATTTGCTTCATCAATTACTTTTTTATAAAAATCAAAATCAATAACACCCATGTATGGTTTTTTTGTGAAAGATTTGTCTGTCTGAAAACAAAAAGGACATCTAAGATTACATGTTGAAACAAGTTCAACTAAAACATAAGGCGGATATCCAATATTAATTTTTTTTCTACCACAAATATAAAATTTATATCTAAATATAAGATAATTTATAATTTTGTTTACATCAGAAATATTTTTATCAAAAAATAATTCCTGCTGTTTTGTAATTGGAAAAGAGATAGTCTGGCATGATGAAAACTCCTTGAAAAAATCTTTTGCTGGATTATCATTGCTTTCTTTAACTATTTTTTCAAAAGTCTTAATATTTTCAGTTAAATAATTTATTATTTTATTTTTATCTACAAATTCATTAATTGAAGTTTGTCCAAAATTAGTAACTGATGATAAAGTATCCATATTATAATTTATGTTTTTTAGTTTCGATTAATTCAATAATTAAATGAATTATATAAAGATGACACTCTTGGATTCTTGCTGTATCATTTGAGTCAATATTAATATTGAAATCAGTTATTTTTTTTAATTTTCCTCCATTTCTTCCTGTAATTGAGATAGTTTTTAATCCAATATTTTTAGCACTATTAACAGCTTCTATAAGATTTTTTGATTTTCCAGAGGTGCTGAAGAGTATTAAGAGATCTTTTTTGTTACCTATCCCCTCTATTTGTCTTGAAAAAATTTTATCAAACCCATAGTCATTTCCAATGGCTGTCAAAAGTGTCATGTCGGATCCTAAACAAATTGAATTATGAGCATCTCTTTCAAACTCTTTTTTGAATCTTACCACTAATTCTGTTGAAAAATGTGAAGCTTGGGAAGCAGATCCTCCGTTACCACAAATAAGAATTTTATTTTTTGAACTTATGTATTGATTAATAAGTTTTACTGTTTTTATAAAATTAATTTTAAAACCTTTTTTCTTAAAAATTAACAAATTATCTATTAATTTTTGTGATGTAATATCTATAAGTTCTATTTTCATTTTTTTTCAAAAAAGTTGTTTACTTTGCTTACTATATAATTCATTTCAGTTTTTGTTAAATTTAAACTGCTAGGTAAGTGTAACGAATTCTTTGAAATTTTATCAGCATATTTAAACTTGTTTTTAATAAGTTTTTTAATATGAAGGGAGTCATTTATCGGATTGACCATTTGCCTTGCATCGATCTTATTTGCTTTCAAATATTTTAGTAAAGAATTTCTGATATTTTTTTTTCTTAATGTTATGGTTGTAATCCAGTGTACAGACTTACACCATTTTTCAAATTTTCTTGTATAATAGTTATTATTATTTGATAATAAATTATAGTAATTTTTCATTTGAAGATTTCTTTTTTTAATAATTTGCTTAATTTCTTTAATTTGTGTCAAGCCAATTGCTGCCTGTAAATTTGTCATCCTATAATTAAAACCAAGAAACTTATGAAAATATTTTTTTTTAACTGACATACCATGGTCTCTCATCTCCAAACATTTTAAATAAAGTTTTTTATTATTTGTCAAAACTGCCCCGCCTTCACCGGTAGTTATTATTTTATTCGCAAAAAAACTTAAAGTTGATAAGTCGCCCATCGTACCATTAAGTCTTTTTCTAAATTTTCCACCAATACTTTCTGCGTTATCCTCTATTATTTTAAGGTTATATTTTTTTTTTAGTCTTAATATTTTAGACATATTTGCAGAATGGCCAAATTGATGTACTACAATAATTGCTTTTGTTTTTTTTGTTATTTTTTCTTCAATCTTACTCTCATCAATATTTAAAGTATTAGGATTAATATCCACTAAAATAAGTTTTAAATTTGACAACAGTACCATATTTGCAGGCGCTATAAATGACAATGCGGGACAAATCACTTCGTCACCTTTTTCAAGCTCCAAAGACAATAGTGCTAAATGGATTGCGGTAGTGCAGCTAGAAGTAGCTATGCAATATTTCATGTTATGAAATTTTGATAAGGCACTTTCAAATTTTTTAACATAATTACCTTGGCTAGAAATCCAAGAAGTTTTGAGACAATCCAAAACATTCAACTTTGCTTGTTTAGATATAACAGGTTTGTAAATTGGTATCATAAATTTTTAAACTTAAATTGAGCCTCTTTCCAATCGTCTGGGGTATTTAAATCGTGATATCTTAGTTCGTCCAATTTAAAATATTTAAACCCTGTTTTACATATTCTTTTGTTAAAATTTTTATAATTTATAAGCCAGGAAGGTTTTCCCCATCTTATATCACCAGTATTTGAATAAATTTTGTGATCTTTTCTGTTAATATTTGAATTGATTAAGTCTCTCTTAAATTTAGGTATTAACGTGTTTTTTTTTAGCATCATTTGTCTAAAAAATATCTGATCTGAGCTAACTGGAATTGCGCCCATAACTATGAATTTAAATTTATTTTTTTTAAATATTTTAAAACTTTTTCTAATGAGAAAATCTTTGATAAATGGATTGTTGTTTATAATACATACAATTGAATTTTTATCATTAATATTCATTTTTTTAAAAAAATATCTATGTGTATCGAACTGGTCTGAGGTTGAGGTGGCTAGTTTTTTTGGTCTTAAATGTGGGATTTCAAAACCTAATTTATACCCAACATCAAATATATTTTTTCCATCGGTAGATAAATAAATTTTATCAAATAATTTAGATCTATAAATATTTTGATATGTCCAATATAATAATGGTTTGCCACAAAAATTTTTAATATTTTTATTAGTTATTCCTCTAGAGTTTTTTCTACAACATACAAGAGCTATTAAATTTTTTTTCATAATATATAAAACTAAATATTTGAATTCCTTTTTATATTTAAAGACTCATAGCATTTAATAAGTTCTTTTATACCTGCTTCTAAAGAATATCTTGGCTTCCAGCCTGTTTTTAAAATTTTTTTGTTACTTACAATATAATCTCTTTGATCTGGGTCTTTTGAAAATTCGTTGATATTAATTTTTAAATTTTTTCTATTTTTTTGAATAAGTTTACATAATTCTAATTTGGAGAGATTTGCTGTTTCTAATCCAATATTGTAAATATTTTTCTTTAGTCTATTAAAATTTTTAATACAAAAAATCATTACTCGGGCAACATCTTTCACATGTATATAATTTCTTTTAAAATGAGGCTCAAATAACTCTATTTTTTTATCAAAAACAGCCCTATAGGTAAAATCATTTACAAGCAAATCTGTTCGTATTCTTCCAGATAAACCAAAAACTGTTGCTAACCTTAAGCTTATAAAATTTTTTAATTTTAAAATTTCTTTTTCAGCTTTAACTTTAGTTATTCCATAGTGAGATATAGGATTTAAAGTTGATTCTTCTGTACAAAACTCGCCTTTTTTTCCAATACCATATCCACTGTTTGTTACTGGCAAAATTATTTTATGTTTTTTATTGATAAATTTTTTTATATTTTTTATTTGATTAAGATTTATCTGCGTTGCTAAGGATCGATTTTTATTACATGCCGGGGCCCCAACAATACCAGCCAATGGTATAATATATTCGTTTCTTTTAAGATGTGTCTTTAATAAATTTGTATTTCTAACATCACCATTAATCACTGTTAGATTTTTATTTTTAATTAGATCTAAAAAAACATATTGTTGATTAAACATAAAGTTATCTAAAACAGTTACTTTATAGTTATTTTTAAGTAGCTCTCTAACTAAAGCTACACCAATATATCCTCCACCTCCTGTTACAAAGATTTTCATTAAAAAATTTTCCAATAATTTAACCCATCATTTGAAAAATTGATCCTCTCAAATTCAAGATTAGAGTTTTTTTTACTTAAATTACTTATTAATTCTGATTGATTTTTCGAATTAATATAAAGTAATAAGTATCCAGATTGTCCTGCTCCAAGAATTTTTCCACCTAAAGCACCATTTTTTTTTGCATTGAGATAAATTCTATTTAATTTTTTGTTAGTTGAACTTGGATTAACAAGTTTTTTTAACTTCCATGAAAAGTCCATCAATTTACCAAATTTTTCTAGTTCACCTTTTATTAGAAAATTTTTCATTTCTAAGGATAAATTTCTTATTTTCTTAAAATTGTTTATTTTTGATTTGGGATCTCTTTTATAATCTTCAATTTTTTTGGATTGTATTATTCCAGAACTTTTTCTACGCCCTATTTTAACTAACAAAAGATTATTCTCTAGTTCTAATTGGACCTTTTTTTGTAAAACCAACCTATTAATATTAAAATCTGATTGGTAAAGATCAATCCAATTAAAACCACCATATATAGAAGAAATATAATCCTGCCAACCACCTTTAATTTTACTATCAAGTCTCTCAATTTTATAGGCTTCGTTTATTAAATTTACATCTTCAACTTCTTCATTATTCAAAATACTTAAAGCCTTAAGTATAGCTAACGAAAGTATGGATGAACCTCCTAAACCTGTTTTTGGCATGAAGTCAGAAATAATTTCTAATTCAAATCCACTATATAATGATTTATTTTTAAGAATATTTATTACAAGATCGTTTTTTTTATATTCTTTCAATTTTGATATATTTTCAAATTTGATAAATTCTTTTAAAGAATGATTGTTGATAAAAATTTTACCATCATTTCTTGGGTATAATGAAACAGTCAAATATTTTTGAATTGATGAACTTAAAATATAAGATCTATTTTTTTTTAAATATTCAGAAAAGTCAGTTCCACCTCCAACAAAGCTAATCCTTGCCGGAATTTTTACTCTTATACACTTGGGCTTTTTTGTATCAATCAAAAAGTTATTATAATTTAAAATATTAATAACTTTTTTCCTTTCATCCAATACAGGTAATAATAAATGGTAATTGCCATTATTTATCAATTTTTCAAATATTTGAAGAACTGCAGTTTTGGAAAAGGTTTTTTTTGCATAGGAAAAGTTCTTATTGTAAATTTTTTTAATTGTTGAATTCTTGCTTGTATAATTAATATTTCTCCTGATATCTCCATCTGTAATTACACCAATACATTGGTTTGATTTGTTTTTTACGATGCCAAATCCCTTGCCATCCGTATGTTGTGCTGTTTTATTAAAAATATTGATTACTTCAGATATCTTTACATTTTCACTTAATGTAATTAATTTAATTATTTTCTTTTCCATTTATTTCTCTCTTCAACTCATCGTATTCTTTCATATTTTTTTTCATAAATTGAATGGTTAAATCTATCCTGTGCTTAATTCCTTTTTTTGTTAGTACATATTTTTTTACATAACTTATTTTGTTTTTTTTTTTCTTAAGATGTTTAATTTTTAACAAACCTTTTTCATTTAGTAATTTCACACAATAGTTTAGTTTGCCAAGGCTGAAACCAAGATCTTTAGCTAGCTGTCTTTGAGATAAATCTGGCTTAAAATTAATTTTACGCAGAATGTTGAATAAGTCTATTTTTTCTTTCATTTGTTCAAATATTGAACTTAATTATGTTCATTTTTTGAACTTTATAGCCAAAATATGTCGTGTCAAGGTTTTTGATTTAAAATTAGTTTTTTTTGTAATATAAAAAATTGTTTTAAAAAATTACATGGTAAAAATTTTAGGTATAAAATATGGTGGTCATGATACATCTGCAGCTCTGCTGATAGATGGAAAAATTGTGGCTGCATCTGCACAAGAAAGATATACAAGAGACAAGCATAGTAGAAAATTTCCTAAAGAAGCTGTTGAGGACTGTTTAAAACTAGCAAATACTAAAATTGATGAAATAGATGAAATAGCTTTTGTAAATGATGTAAATCTCTTCATAAGAGAAATGTATTTAAAGCCAGCATTAAAAAATGATGATAGACTTAATTTTTTTTTCAACGACTTGGAAAAATTATCAAAAATTTATAATTTCAAGTCAATTATTAAAAAAGAATTAAAATACAATGGTGTAATTAAAAATTATAAACATCATTTATGTCATATTGCTAGCTCTTATTTTTCAAGCGGTTTTGAAAATTCTTTGTGTTTAAGCATTGATGGTTTTGGTGAACATGAAACAGGTTTATTAGTAAGTGCAGAAAAAGGAAAACTAAAAATTCTTAATAACGAAAATGTATATCCACATTCGTTGGGACTAGCATATTCTGCAATTACATTCTTTTTAGGTTGGAAACATCATTGTGATGAAGGTATAATCATGGGCTTAGCTCCATATGGTAATTCAAAAAATATAATTCCAGGAAGAAATAAAAGTTATATTGATATTTTTAGAGAGATATTAATTCATGATGAAGATTTTAAATTTAAAGTAAATGAAAAATTTTTAGATTATTACAGTCAAAGAGATAAATGGGTTACCAGCGAGTTTATAGAAATTTTTGGCAGCCCAAGAAGGTATAACGATAAAATTGAGCAACATCATAAAGATATTGCTGCGGCTTTACAAGACAGGCTTGAAGAAATTGTTTTAAAATTTTTAAGAAAAGCAAAAGAAAAATATAAATTAAATAATTTATGTTTGGCTGGTGGAGTTGCACTTAATTGTAGCATGAATGGAAAAATAGAGAAAAATAAATTATTTGACGAAATTTTTGTGGTGCCTCCTAGTGGTGATGATGGTACAGCTATTGGAGCTTGTTACTTGGCGTATCAATCAAGAGGAGAGGAGTTAAACCTAAAAAAAAATTATAATTTTTACTTAGGATCAAAATTTACAAATAATGAAATTAAAAATACAATTAAAGAATCTAATCTAAATTTTGAAGAAAATTCTGATATATTTAAAACTACTGCAAAATATATTTTAGATGGAAAAATAATAGCATGGTTTCAAGGTGGTGCCGAATTTGGACCTCGTGCACTTGGCAACAGATCTATATTATGTAAACCCTATCCTAAAGAAATGAAAGATTATTTAAATAAACAAGTTAAATTTAGAGAGGATTTTAGACCTTTTGCACCTGCTGTTTTAAAAGAATTTCAGCAAGATTATTTTGAAATTAATCAAGACAGCCCACATATGTTAATTGCATGTAATGTAAAAGAGTCAAAAAATAAAATTATTCCAGCTGTAGTTCATGTTGATGGTTCTTGCAGAGTTCAAACTGTAACCCAGGATACAAATGAAAGATTTTATTTTCTTATTAAGGAATTTTATAAATTATCAAATATACCTGTTATCTTAAACACTTCTTTTAATATCAAAGGTCAACCTATTGTAAATAATCCTAAAGAGGCTATTGATACTTTTAAGAATACCAATATAGATGTACTTGTTATTGGAGATTATATTTTAACAAAATAATTAAAATGAAACAAATAAAGCTTGTAAAACCAACAATTTCAAAAAAAGATATTATTGAAATAACAAATTCAATTAAGACAGGTTGGCTTACTCATGGAGAAAAGAATATTGAATTTGAAAAAAATTTTTCAAAATTAATTGGAGTTAATCATGCAGTTTCTATGCATTCTTGTACAAGTGCTCTAGAATCTGCCTTAGAGTTAATACCTAAAAAAGGTGAAGTAATCATCCCAAGTTTTACATGGGTTTCAACAGCGAATGCAGTTTTAAATACTGGTAATAAGCCAGTTTTTACTGACGTTGATGTAAACTCAAGAAACATAACCGCTAATGATATTAAAAAATCTATAACAAATAAAACAATTGCAGTTATTATAGTTCACTTTGCAGGAATGCCATGTGATATGGGAGACATTATTAAGCTAATAAAAAAATATAAAATTGAACTAATTGAAGATAGTGCTGAAACTTTGGGTGGTAAATGGAAAAATAAATATACAGGTTCTTTCGGTGTAGGTTGTTTTTCATTCTTTCCAACAAAGAATATTACTACTGCCGAAGGAGGAATGTTAACTACAAACAGCTTTAAAAAATATAAAACTGTGAAAAGAATTATCGCACACGGTATAAACAAAGATATTAAAAAACATTTTTGGCACAGAGAAGCGGATTTGCCTGGTCATAATTTTAGAATGCCAAATCATTTAGCAGCTTTAGGTATTAATCAGTTAAAGCAACTTAAAAAGTTTAATAATGCAAGAAGAAGAATTGCAAAAAAATATGACAATTTTTTAATTAAATTTAACAAGTTATTCGAAGTTCAAAAAGTTTTAAAAAACTTTGTTCACTCTTATCAAATGTATACCTTTTTGGTAAAAGGAAATAAAAGAAATAGTCTACTTTATTTTTTAAAAAAAAATAATATTGAAGCTTCAGCTCATTTTGATCCACCGCTGCATAAACAGAATTATTTAAAAAAATTCAATAAATATAAACTCAAAAATACTGAATTATTATCAAAACAAATAATTACTCTGCCGATCTATCCTTCGCTTAAAAAAAGTGAAACTGATATTATATTAAATACAATTAACAAATGGTGTAAAAAAAATGAAAAAAAATAATTATTATTTAATTACTGGTGGTCTTGGATTTATTGGATCAAAGATTTCTGAAATAATCACTCAAACAGATAAAAATTCAGTTTGTGTGTTGTTAGATAATTTTACCGTATATATAGATCCCATAAAATCATACTATGGAGATTATAGAAAAAAAAGATTTGAAAAAATTATAAATCCAAAAGATTACAAGGACTCAAAAAGTAGTAGAATTATTGTTGAAAGAGGTAATGCTTCTGACCCTAAAATTACAATAGAATTAATAAATAAATATAAGCCAAAAATTATATATCATACAGCTGGTATGCCGCTTGCAAGATTAAAAAATGCAGTTGCAAAAGAATTTAGAGAAGGTTCGGTAGACTCAACTACAAATATTATTGAAAGTGTTGACTATGTCCAAAAACAATCAAACTATAAATTAAAAAGATTTTTGTATGTCTCATCTAGTATGGTTTATGGTAATTTCAAAAAACCTAGAGTGACAGAGGATGAAATGTGTAATCCAATTGAAATATATGGCACTATGAAGCTTGCAGGTGAAGTTGTAACTAAAGGAATGTGCTATCAATATAAAATTCCCTATACAATAATCCGACCATCAGCTGTGTATGGACCAACCGATATGAATCAGAGAGTTTCTCAGTATTTTATTGAAAAAGCATTGGCTAACGAAACTTTAAAAATACACGGAAAAAATGAAAAGTTGGATTTCACATTTGTTGATGATTTAGCAAGAGGGTGTATTTTAGCTGCAAACAAGTCAAAGGGGGAAAATCAAACATTTAATATTACATATGGTAATTCAAGAAGTTTATTGGATTTTGCAAAAATATTATCTAAACATTTTAAGGGTCTAAAATATAAAATAGTATCTAGAGATAAAAAAAGGCCTAAAAGAGGAACTTTAATCAATTCTAAAGCCAAAAAATTATTAGGTTTTAAGCCACAAATAGGCCTAGAAAAAGGTACTAAGATTTACTTAGATTTTTTTAAAAAAAATTACTTAAAAAAATAAATATATCTTGAAATATTACGATTTAACTATGCTTAAAAAAGATAAAAAAAAAATTTTATTTTGTTGTAGAAAAAATGAGAAATATTCTCGTTTGCTACTTAAGTATTTTAAGTCAAAAACCAACTTAAAGATATTTTTTTCATCAACTTACAATGAAAAATTACCAAAATATTTTTATAAATTTAATTATGATTATATAATTAACTTTAGAAGCTATCTAATTCTAAGAAAGGATATTTTAAAAAAGGCGAAATATTCAATTAATTTTCATCCTTCCTTACCTAAATATAGAGGTGTAGGTTGTGCAAACTACGCTATAATAAATAATGATAGATACTTTGGATCTACAATTCACTTGGTTAATGAAAAAATTGACTCTGGCAAAATAATAAGCGTAAAAAAATTTAAGTTGTTAGCAAATCCATCATTAAAATACCTCCTTCAAAAGACACATAAATCGATGTTCTTGCAAGCCAAAAGTTTTCTAAAAAAACTTTTAGTAGATAAAATCAACATAAAACATGAAATTAGAAAAAATAAATATAAATGGTCTAAGCAATACAACAACTTAAGTAAATTGAATAAGTTTTATAATTTGGATATAAAACTGAATAAAAGAAAGTTAGAAAAATATTTTAGAGCAACTGTTATAGACAATTTTAAACCTTCTATCAAAATTAACGGAGAAAATTTTTTATATGTTCCAACTAAAAATAGAAAATAAAAAAATCAATATTAATTCATCTATATATATAATTGCTGAAGCTGGGGTAAACCACAATGGTTCAATAAAAAAAGCAAAAAAACTAATTGATATAGCAGTTAAAGCAAAAGCTGATGCGGTAAAATTTCAAACATTTAAAGCAGAAAATATAATAATTCCTAAAGGTCCAAAAGCAAAATATCATATTGAAACAACGGGATCAGATAAAAAACTTTCATGGTTTGATTTACTTAAATCACAAGAAATTTCAAAAAAAATGCATATAGAATTGATTAAATATTGCAAAAAAAAAAAAATTACTTTTTTAAGTACACCCTATGATGAAGACAGTGCAACTCTTTTAAATAAGTTGAAAGTAAGCGCATTTAAAATAGCGTCTACAGACAATGATAATTATCCTTTTATAACTTTTTTGAAAAAATTTAAAAAACCAATAATCTTATCTACAGCTATGAGTGATTTTAAAGAAGTAAAATTGGCCTATAAAATTTTAAAGTCTTCTAACTTTAAAAATTTTTCAATTATGCAATGCACTGGAAATTATCCTACAAAAATTGAAAATATTAATCTTAATGTAATTGATAACTATATTAAAAATTTTAAATGCCCAATAGGTTTCTCAGATCATACTATAGATGCTACGGCAGCAATTGCTGCAGTGGGAAAAGGAGTCAAAATAATAGAAAAACATTTTACACTTAGCAAAAAATTAAATGGACCTGACCATAGAATGTCTTTGGAGCCATCTGAACTTATACATTATATTAAAGAAATCAGAAAAGCAGAAAAAGCTTTGGGAACCTATCAGAAAAAAGTTATTAATAGTGAAATTGAAAATAGAAAAAAATTAAAAAAAAGTTTAGTTGCTTCAAAAAATATTTTAAAGGGACAAAAGATTTATAAAGATATGATCGATATTAAGAGGCCGGCATATGGTTTAAGACCTATAGAGATGAATACAATTATTGGAAAGAAAGCAAGAATAAAAATAAATAAATATACAGTTTTAAAAAAAATAATGTTTAAATAAAAATGTTTTACGTTTCCACCACATTTATACAAGATAACAAAAGTATTTTTGAAGCATTAAATATGCTCAAAAAAGAAAAAATTTGTAATATTGAGCTTGGCTCGAATCATATTTGGGAAAAAAAAATTAATTTTTTGAAATTCAAAAATTATAATTTATGTGTCCACAATTATTTTCCGGTTCCAAAGAAAAATATAGTAGTAAATATTGCTTCTCTAAACGAAAAATTAAGATTAAAAAGTTTAAAACATATAAAAAATTCAATTAAATTTTCCCAAAAAATTAACGCGAAATTATATACTTTTCATCCAGGTTTTTTAACAGATCCAGATGGATCAAATATTTCAAAAAAAAACTACGATTTTTTATGGAATAAAAAAAAGTTAATTTCGAGTAGTTATAAAAAATCTTGGAATTTAATGATTAAGTCGCTTAAAGAAATAATAAGATATTCAAAAAAATATAAAGTTAAAATAGCAATAGAAAGCGAAGGATCATTAAATTCAAAAAATCATCTATTAATGCAAAGACCAGCTGAATTTAAAAAGTTATTTAAGATATTTAAAAATAATGAATTTGGAGTTAATTTAAATGTTGGTCACTTAAATTTGGCCTCAAAAGCATTTAAATTTAATAAAACAAAATTTATTAATCAAATTAATAGATACATAGTTGCCATGGAGCTAAGCCACAATTTTGGGAAGAATGATGATCATCTTCCTATAAGAGAGGGGGCCTGGTACTGGAAAATCATTAAAGATCCTAAATATTCAAAAATTCCGAAAATATTGGAATTTAGAAATACTAGTATTTTTCAAATTAAAAAAATATATAATTCACTAAAAAATTAAAAATGGCTATCAATTTCAGTAAAAAAGAACTTAACAAAGCATATTATGTTGCTTTTGGAAATTTTTTTCCATTAGAGCATAACTCTGTATTAAAGAAAATTATTAGAAAATTTTTATTAAAATACTTTGATTTCAAATGGACAATTTTTAACTTAAAACAAAAATTTTTTTTTAATCTAAAAAAACATAAATTACTCAAAAAACAATGTACTATTAAAAACATTCAAATTGATGGTTTTTCTACTAATAATAAAGATCTAGGTAAGAACATCGAAGAGCTTAATAATATTGGTTATACATTCATAAATAATTTTTTAGATAAAGAGACACATAGAGCGCTTTTAAATGATTATCCAGACTTTACTACTTTTTTACATACTAAAAATATAATTAAAAATTATTACTACTGTTTCTTGTATGATAAATCCAAAGCACATGAGGCAAATGATTTGGGGTATTATCCAGATTTCAAAAAGTTTTTTGATTATCTATTCAGCAATGATTTCGAGAAAAAATTTTCTGAAATCATAAATAAAAAGAAAGTTACATCAAGTTTTGTATGTACTTATAGAAATGAAAATTCATACTTGATACCGCATATGGATGGTATCTTTCAAGACTCCAGTGAGTATATAAATTACAATTTTATATATTTTATCGATGGCAACAATCAGTTTCCAAATTTTTCAAGTGGTACTGGAATTTATGCTGATAATGAATTTGACAAACCATTGTTGGTACCAAGTAATCTTAAAAACTCCTGTCTAATATATAAATCATCAAAAACAGATAAATTTTATCATGGATTTGATGTGGTAAAACCATCTGGCTTTGGAAAAGTAGTTACATTCCAGTTGAATGATGAAGAATTTGTAAAACAAATAAAAAGTTTAAATTAAAATTCAATGTGTGGAATATCTGGATACATTGGAAACAAAGATATACCTAAGTTTAGAATTAAAAATACTCTTAATTTAATGAAAAATAGGGGTCCAGATAACCAAAATTATTGCGAAATTCTTTCAGATAAAAAAAAAATATTACTACTACATTCCAGATTATCAATTATAGATTTAAAAAAAAGATCTAATCAGCCTTTTTATTCTGATGGTATTTATTTAATTTTCAATGGTGAAATTTATAATTATGTAGAGTTAAGAAATTTATTAATTAAAAAAAATATTAAATTTAAAACTAATTCTGATACAGAAGTTTTATTAAAATATTATCAGTATTATGGTACTGAATGTCTAAAATACTTTGAAGGTATGTGGAGTTTTGCAATTTATGATTCAAAAAAAAAAATTACTTTTTTATCTAGAGATAGATTTGGTGAAAAACCACTTTACTACTTCTATAATAAAAACGATGGAATTTATTTTGGTTCAGAAATTAAATTCTTAAAATCACTATCTAAAAGAAAATTTGATGTTAACAAAGAAAAAATTAATAATTTTCTAAATTTTGGTTATAAATCATTATATAAAAAAAAAGATCATTTTTTTAATGAAATTAAAGAAATATATGGAAGTGAATATTTAATAATAAATCATAATTCTAATATTAAAACTTTCAGTTATTGGAAGCCTAAAATTAATTTGAAAAATAGTTTATCTCTCACTGAAACAATATCAGAGGTAAGAAGTGGACTAATTAATTCTTTAAAATTAAGAACGAGATCCGATGTGCCTATAGCATTTACCTTAAGCGGAGGAATAGATTCTGCAAGCTTGGTATCTATAGCATCAAAAATACTAAATTTAAAATTTAGAACGTATTCAATTATAGATGATGATGAAAGATATGATGAAAGTAAAAATATAGATATAATTGTAAAAGATCTTAAATGTCAGAATAGTAAAGTAAATATAAAAAAAGAAAAAAATTTGGAAAATTTAATACGTATTATTAAGTATAACGAAAAACCTTTGGCGTCTATTGCTCAATATAATCATTCTGTTTTAATGAAAAAAATAAACAAAGATGGTTATAAAGTTTGTATTAATGGAACAATGGCTGATGAGTTATTTGCAGGATATTATGATCATCATTTATTATATTTTGCATCAATAAAAAAGGAACAAAAATTTAAAGAAGAATTATTAGAATGGAAAAAAAATGTACTTCCACTAATTCGAAATCCAATTTTTAAAAAGTACAACTTATACATCAAAAACAAAAATTTCAGAGGTCATATATATGATAATCATAATGACCTTAAAAAATATTTGAAAATTAAAAAAAAATATTTTTTCAATGAAAAATTTTTTAACAAAGATCTACTTAAAAATAGAATGTTAAACGAAATTTTTTATGAAAATACGCCCCCAATTTTAGATAATGAGGACCTAAATTCTATGAGATATTCAATGGAAAACAGAAGTCCATTTTTAGATAGAAAAATTTTTAATACTATTACATCGTCACCGACAAGAAATTATATCCATAATGGATATAAAAAATATATTTTGAGAAAGTCAATGGAGGGAATAGTTAGTAAAAAAATTTTATGGGATATAAATAAAAAAGGTTTCAATGCAAATATATCAACTCTTTTTAAATTAAGAGGTAATAAATTCAGAGATTTTATTTTTGAAAAAAATTCAAAAATATTTAAATATGTAGATTATAATAGATTACAACAACTATTAAATTTAGATTATTTTCCAAACCATTTAAGTAAGTTTATTTTTAATGTAATTAATTGTAAGATTTTTTTGGATCACTTCGATACATAATAATTTAATTAATTACTTTTTCCACCTACCCCTTGCACCATTTACAACATCTTCTTCTATATTCTGAAAATCTAAACCTTTAAATTTATTCATTTTCTTAAAATTATCTCTAAATTCACATATCTTTTTTAACTGGTTTGGCATTAATGCAAATTGGTTGTCTCTCCCTGGAAGTGATTTATCGATTGTAAAATGTTTCTCAACAAACTCTGCATTATTACAAATTGCAATAATAGCATCATCTATACCATCGAAGTGTCCACTATAACCGACACAATTTGTAATTTCTCTTAATTTGTTCATCCTTGGAATATTTATATTTTCTGGTTTACACGGATAGGCTGACACACAGTGAAGTAAAATCAATCTATTTAAATTATTTAATTTTTTGTACTGATTAATCTCCTCCCACTTTGTTGCTCCCGTGGAAACAATTACATTTTTAAAGTTATTTAAACACTCAGCTATTAATTCTAGATTGTATGCCTCAGGACTTCCGATTTTTATAATATCGGGTATTAATTTTTTTAAAAACTCTAAATCATTAATATTAAATATTGTTGTTAAAAATTTTATATTTCTATTATCGCAATATTCTTTTAATTCGATATGCTTTTCGTAAGTAAGTTCTGCTTTTTGGTAAATTTCTCTTCGACCATCTTTATCCCATGGGCCTGGTTTAAGATTTTTTACAGACCAAGTTTGGAATTTACAGTAGTCCGCTCCAGCATTAGATGCTGCGTCTATCATCTCTCTAGCTAATTTCATATCTCCAAGATGATTCCAGCCAACTTCAGCAATAATTTTCATATTATATTATAACTTAAAATATTTTTTATTTGATTATATAAATCTTTTTTTTTACTTTTATAATAAAATTTTATTTTTGCTCTTTTTGAGGCAATTTTATCTGTTAATTTATCTCCTATCATAAATACGCTTTCTCTTTTCAAAGATCTTTTTTTTAATGCTTGCAAAAGCATAAATGGAGATGGTTTTCTGCATTTGCATTTCTTGTTTTTTTTTGGAATATCTGGGTGACATCCACAAACAAAAAAACCATCTATTTTAGCACCTCTTTTTTTTAATTCTTTATTCATATGTTTATGAAATTCATTTACCTGTTTTTTAGTAAAGTAGCCCCGTGCAATTCCTGATTGGTTAGTAATTACAATTATAACGAACTTTTTTTCTTTTAGATATTTAAATGCTCTGATTACACCGGGTAAGAACCTAAGATTTTTTTTTTCGTAGGTATATCCCTTATCTTCTATTATAGTATTATCTCTATCGAAGAAAAAAGCTTTTTTCCTGTACATATTTAATGATCATATTATTAACATTAATTAGATATATTTCTTCATAAATATATGAAAAAAATAGATATAATAATATTATGTGGTGGACTTGGTTCAAGAATTAAATCTAAAAGCAAAAATTTACCAAAAATTTTGATAGAAATTAAAAATAGAAAACCTTTTATATTGTGGTTATTAAAAAAATTACATTCAAAAAAAGTAAATAGGATTATACTTTCTGTAGGCTATAGAAGAAAAAAATTATTAGACTTTATTTATAAAAATAAAAATTTAAATTTATCTTACTGTATAGAGAATAAACGACTTGGAACGGGTGGAGCTGTAAGAAATGTTATCAAAAAGAAAAATATTTCTAATCCTTTTTTAGTCGTAAATGGAGATACATACTTTAATTTTAATATAGATACATTCATCAAAAAATATTCTTTAATTAAGAATTATTCATTTATAATGTTAAAAAAAGCCGAAACAGAAAAAAGATATGATAAATTTGCAATTGAAAATAAAAAAATCGTAAAACATGGCAAAAGATCAAACATAGGTAAATTTATTAATGCAGGACTATACATATTTCATAAAAGAGATTTTAAATTAAAAAAAAACAAATTTTCTATTGAAAATACTGTTATTCCAAAACTTATAGATAAAAATAAGCTTTCTTATTATATTAATAAATCTAAAGTATTCTATGATATAGGTACTCCTAAAAGTTTAAGAGAATTTAAAAATTTTATTCAAAACTAATGAAAATGAATTTCAAATCAATTATATCAAAAAAATTAAGTTCTAATGATGTAAATAACATTTGTAGAATTAAAAATACACATTGGAAATTTGGAATTCAAAATCAAAGAAATTGGTTTAATAAAAATGTAAACAAAGATGATATTCATAATCTTTTATATAAAAATAAAGAAATAGTTGGGTATACTTTTTTAAGAAAAAGAACATATAAAGTAGGAAAGCGACAAATTAGAAAAAAATATTTATATTTTGATACCTTAATAATTAAAAAAAAATATAGAAATCTAGGATTAGGAAAAAAATTAATGGATTTAAATTCAAGTGTAATAAAAAAAAATTCTACAGTTTCTTTTTTAATCTGTAAAAGAAATTTGTATGAGTTTTATAAAAAAAATGGTTGGAAATTTTTAAATAGTAACGATTCCAAAATTATTGATCATAATACAAAAAAAAAAATTATGTACTTGAACTCTAAAAAAAAACTTAAAAATGTTAAGATTTATTTAAATAAATAAAATGGATATTATTATTCAGGCGAGAATGGCATCTAAAAGATTGCCAGGAAAATCATTAAAAAAACTTGGTAAAATAACTATATTGGAACATGTGCTAAAGAGAGTGAAAGCCTCAAAACAAGTGAAAAGAATATTTGTAGCAACCTCTAAAATGAAAAAAGATGATGCAATTTATATTTTATGTAAAAAAAAAAAAATTAATTGTTATAGAGGAAGTCTAAATAATGTTTTAAGTAGATATGTCGAAATTGTAAAAAGATATAAAATTAAAAGTTTTACTAGGATTTGTGCAGATAGCCCATTTATAGACCCTAATTTAATATCAAAATTTATATCAATCTATAAAAAGAGCAATTATGATTTGGTTACTAATGTATATCCAAGATCTTTTCCAAAAGGACAATCTATAGAAATATTTAAATCAAGTTTTTTCCTAAAATATGCCAAAAAAATTAAAAAAAGGTATGATATGGAGCATGTGACAACCTTTTTTTATAACAGAAAAAAATTAAATATCAAAAATATAAAAAATAATTTTGACTATTCAAAAATAAGTTTATGCATTGATAATTTAAAAGATTTTAATAGAGCTAGAAAATTTGTTAATACTTTTAATTATAAAAAAAGCGATTCTTGGAAAAAAATTGTTAATAATTATTAATAAATTATACCTTCATCAAAATTTTGGCTAACTTATCGACAGTATTCTCTTGACTAAATTTATTCAATCCCCTGAAAGCTATTTTAGACTTTGATAAAGCCTTACCATAAAAATTTATAATATTAGATAGTTTTTTTCTAAAATCATTTGAGTTTCTAGATTTATATAAAAATCCAGCCCTACCATTTTGAAGTAGTAAGTTACTTAGCCCCACATTTTTTGGAGCCAAACAAGGAATGTTATAACTGACAGCTTCACCTAAAACGTTTGGCGTTCCATCAAATTTAGACGTAATACATATTACATCAATATTTTTAAACTTTTTAAAAGGGTTTTTTGTAAAACCGTGTATATGTACATTTTGTTTAAACCTGCTAGCAATTTTATTGATACTTTTTTTTAGTTCACCCTTTCCAACCATATAAATTTTGATATTATTTTTTTTTACTAATTCAAGCGCATTTTTAAGAAAAAAAACTGGATCTTTACTTTCTATAAATCTGCCAATAAAAAAAATATTATAAATTTTTTTAGTAGTTCTTCTAATATAATTTTTTTTAAAGTAATTGTAAATTACATCTACTCTTTTTACCTTAAACATATTTTTTAATATGTTCTTATTCACATTTGAGTAGGTAATAACATAGTCAGCAAATTTAAATAATTCTAGCTCATTTGTTTTAATCATTCCTTTATTATTAGCAAACTTTGACTCCTCTAAATTTTTTGGATTATTGATAGGGTTTGATGTTCTAATTACTAATTTAAATTTAAATTTAAATTTTTTAAGTAATAATAAAAAATAATGATCATCAAGTGAAAATACTATTGTATTATTATTTAAATTTTTGATTGTTAAGTATAAACACAATAACACATTTAATATTTTTATTCTAGAAATTAAATATAATTTGGGGTTTATAACTTTAGTTTTGTGCTTAGTATTTATTTTAATATTAGAATTGGTTAAAATAGTAATATTAAAATTTTTATAAAAATGATCGCTGTAATTTTCAAGAGTCTTTTTAATTCCATCATCTATTAGATTAGGGATAAAAAAAATTATTTCTTTTCGTATTTTGTTCAAAATAATAGTTTCTTAATTACACATTTTTTGATTTTAATAGAAATTATTGATTATATCTTTATAAAAAAAATTTTTTTCAGTGCATAAATCAAGCCAATTGAGCTATTAGTACTGGTTAGCTACATGCGTTACCGCACTTCCACAC
>MDTD01197637.1_pt1 | contig 28247 bp, 21 predicted proteins | sample 811221 | NCBI WGS metagenome assembly MDTD01 (sample SAMN05326646, study PRJNA326480) | marine metagenome | isolation source: seawater | place: Pacific Ocean: South West | collected 2011 | reverse complement strand
TTTCTGCCAATTCCTTTATAAGTCCTGGTGGTGTTTCTTCCTTCTGAAAATGATCTTCAATTATAGGTTTAACAAATTTATTAACCCAATCTCTTGTTGAGTCTTGAATGAGCTTTTGCTCTTCCGTAAGATGAATATTTATATTAAAGTAATCTGAGTTCACAGCAAATTTTTATTCAAATTTACGTATTATGAGGTCCTGTAAAGCCAAATCTTGCTACCCATTTTTAGGTATTTTTAAGTTCAATCCTAAAACATCATAATCCCATAGAATTCTAGTCAAGAAAACACATCCTTCGAAAATGTTATCTTTAGAGAATGAGTTTTGATTTGTTAAATTACCTTTGGATTTGCGTCGCCGTAATTACTTTTTTGGTCTTAGTACTTTTCAAGATTAAGGCACCATACGGCAGACATTCCAGTCAGCAATGGGGCCCTATGATATCCAATAAATGGGGATGGTTCATTATGGAACTTCCTGCTCTTGTATTAATGCCATTGATTTCTCTCATGGGATCCTCAGAAAAGAATGAGGTCAGCTATTTCTTAATTGCTATTTGGGTGCTCCATTATGCCAACAGAACATTAATTTTTCCTTTCAAGCTCAAAACTGCAGACAAAAAAATGCCCCTAGTCATTGTAGGAAGTGCTGTCCTCTTTAATGGTGTTAACGGCTTCTTAAATGGCTATGTATTGGGATACATGCAGCCACAATTACTCGACCCCACTTCTTTTCATGTCTTGATTGGAGGAATGGTCTTTTTTACAGGAATGGGAATCAATAGGTGGGCCGACAGATCCTTGATCGCTTTAAGGGAAAAACAGCAGGGTTATCAAATTCCCAAAGGAGGTTTGTTTGAATATATATCATGTCCGAATCACTTTGGTGAAATCGTAGAATGGATTGGCTTTGCTCTGATTGCGTGGAGCCTTCCAGCAGTAACTTTTGCAATATGGACCTTTTGCAACTTGAGTCCAAGATCATTGAACCACCATGAATGGTACCAAAATAATTTTGATAAATACCCAAAAAATCGAAAGGCCATATTACCCTATATTTTATGAAACAACATGTATTAATTACGGGAGCTACAGGAACTGTTGGCAAAGAAGTTCTTAAACAGCTCTACCAAAGAGAAGGATGTAAAATTTCTGTATTGTGTCGTGGTTCTTCAAAAAATAAAAGAATACTTCGCCCCTATCGCAATAACATTAATATAATTGATGTTGATCTTACCAAGCAAAAAGAATTACAAAAACTTAACTCAGCTTATGACATAGTCATTCATCTCGCTGCAGTAATTCCCCCTTTGGCAGACGAAAAACCATCATTAACAAATCAGGTAAACTTTTTGGGTACCAAACATTTAATCAATCGACTCGAACAAATCAGTCCCAATTGCTTTTTTATGTACAGTTCATCAATAGCCGTATATGGAGACCGATTGAATTCACCAAATATCTCGGTCACGGATCAGCTTCCTGAAAATGACGAAGATCCATATGCACAAAGCAAGTTGGATACAGAACCGATAATAAAAGCTTCAAAACTTGACTGGACAATATTTCGATTGACTGCAATTATGGGAGTCAAGAACCATAAAATGACAGGACTTATGTTTCATATGCCTCTAGAAACAAAAATGGAAATAGCTATGCCAGAGGACACCGCGAGAGCTTTTACTAATGGTATTGACAAAAAAGATGAACTGAAAAATAAAGTATTCAATCTTGCCGGAGGAACATCGTGTAGGACAACATATAAGGAGTTTTTAGGAATCAACTTTCGAATTAATGGACTTGGAAGTGTTGATTTCCCTCCAAAAACATTTGCTGAGAAAAATTTTCACTGTGGCATATATGTAGATGGAGATAATCTTGAAAACATCACCCATTTTCGCAAACATTCACTTGAGGATTATATTGCACTTAACAAAGCTGCCATCCCTGCATGGCAAAAGTTTTTTGCCTCTATGCTAAGACGACCTATTAAATATTTCATGAAAAAACAATCACTTCCATTAAAGGCCTATAAAAGCCAAAATAAAGAGCTTATGGAACGCTTCTTTAACTAAGTATAAGTATTAATAGCTCCATTTTCTTCTAAATGAATCGTAGAAATTAAGACCAACCTTCCATCCTATTGATGCATCATTATAATTGCTATCGGCAGCTACGGCATAAATCCCTATTTTGAACAATTGTTTTCTAATCCGAAACATACGTTCTACACCCACATAAAATTCAACAAGACTAAAGCTTGACTCGGGAACTAGCAATAACCCTCCTCCAATTGTTTCTTCAAGTTTCAATCGATTGATTCCCCATATTTTATTCAAGAAAAAGCCATTAAAATGATGGATAAAATTTGCTTGTAAGTAGGAATTCGATGTACTTAAATTGGTATCTAGCATTTGCATTGACTTGGTTGGATCAGAAAACCACCCTAAATCTGAGGTTCTAAAATATTTATATTCGATAGGTCGTAAATTGTTTTTTCTAAGATAAGCGCCGGCAAAAACATTCACTTCAGAATTACCAAGTGAATTGAGTTGGATTCTATCATTCATTCCAAACTCCACAAAATCAAAATCGGAGGTCGTTCCAAAGAGATTAGGGAATCCTTTTCTATACTTCAGTTTTAATAAGGGCCATTTGGCATTCGTTATGATTTTCTTATTTCCTTTTAAGATGTATTTCTGCCTGATTCTATAAGCAAACTCAAATTCTGTAATGAAAACACCGTAATCATCAAATTGTAAGGGTTGAGAAAAGTCCCCAAAAACTTCTACCCAATCTGGGTATACAATATTTGTGAGCGCTTGTCTTAGGGAGGCTTCTATACCTGTCCTTAAATAGAGGCCATTAATGATTTCAAATTCATGATTGATTTCAATAACTCTATTACGGACTCTATTGGCTGGTGAAAGAGTACCCTGAATGCTTTGATAGCTATTTACAAAATCATAAGTATCCCCCATTCTAAACGACATCTTCGCAAAACGAAGGGGGTCATACAAATATCCGATGCCGAAGGTTCCTTTTAAATCACGATTGTTGTGTCCATAATCCAGATAAGGTCTAAGTTCAATGGCGTGTCCGTTCTTGAATTCTTTTTCGTATTCAAAGTCCATATTGTAACGAAATCCACCTACTCCAAATGGATCGAGACCATTAATTAAACTAGAAAACCAAAATGATTGTTTTTTAAAGGTGTTCCGAAATCCTACACCGTTAAAGAGAAAATCCCAAACAGTAAGTGAATTATATATACTGTCTTGCTCTAGGAGATATTCTTCACTACTTTCATATTTGGTAATACTATCCTGTGTTTCAATAAACTTTAGCTCTTCACTTTCAAGATAAAAAGGTCTAACCTCTTGCCAAAAGTTGGTGTCACGATCAAATGCCCTTGGCTCAAATACCTTTTCTTCCAACCAAAACTTTCGATTACTATCATCAAATTCAAATTGATAATTATCGTGAGAAACACGAGAATTTCCATGGATAAAATTGTTTTCTGAAAATAAATTTTTCTCTTCTATAAGGTATATAAACTCCCGCTTTGTTGGAAGTAGTTTTCCGTTGAAATCTTTATAGTTACTGACGATTCTCATTTCTTTAAAATAGCTCATCGCTCCTTTATTTACCGCCAATTCATATCCCTCTGGCTCATACGACTCCGACTTAATATATAAGGTTCCTGAAAATAATGCTTCTTCTTTAAAAATTGGTTCTACTCGGATTTCATGGATCATCTCCTCCCCTTCCAAAAAGGTCTGCTCAAGATAAAAATTGTAATAGATAAAGGCATTAAATGCCAGTGGAGAGATTAAAGGACGCTGGGAGATTGTAGGAGCATGAATCAGGTTTTTGAAAATATTGATGTCTGCGTCCTGAATACCGTTTACAAAAATATATGGATTGCTTTCAACACCTCCCGAAGGTTCTCCAAGCTCACGGTTCGAAAATGAGGCAGAAACACTTACTCTGTTCTCTGTTTTCTCCGTATAATCAATAAAACCATTGATTACATCTTTATATTTATTTTTTGCTTCAAAATAAGATGTGCTCTTCCATTCTGTGATATTCATTTTAGACATATTCAATTCAGAATCTTCCTCTAGAGTATCTTGGTTCAACTCTGGCCGCTTATCTAAAGTTGTGAAACAATAGGTTTCACATTGGTATCTGCCTGCTGCATTCAAGAATCCACTTCTTCTCGCAATCACCTCTTTCATTATTCTTTTTCCCTTCTTTTTATTGCTTTCAGAGGTAACTACTACTTCTTCTAACTCTTGAAGCACTTGCAATACTGCATCACATTGAAAAACATCGCTCAATAACTCTATTGTTGTGTCCTTAGACTCATATCCTATTGAAGACATTCTTAACTCGTAACGGCCTTGCTCAGAGACATCGAGGTGATACTGTCCTTTTCCATTAGATATCGTACCATGACTTGTATTTTTTATCCAAACCTTAGCAAAAGGAATTGATGCTCCATTTTCATCTGTAATTGACCCCTTGATCACCTGACTGTATCCTATTGAATGGAATATCAAACAGAAAAATACAAGTTTTATAAATTGAATCATAGGCAAAGGATCAAAGAGAATATTTAGTTTTTTTTGTATTTATCATAACGAATATATTCTAAACTAATCAAAAAATCATCAGGTCATTCAAAAAAGTCTTTGAAGCCAAATTAAATGCTTACAATAAAAGTATAGAAGATGCCTCGCAATTGTGAACAGCTGGAATTTCGATATGATGCTCGGAATAAGATACAATTGATTGAAGCTCATCCTTTATACTTACTTTAGCTTCAGATTAGGAATAAATGAAATTCGAAGACCTAAATATAATACCTGAAGTACTCAGAGCTTTAAAAGATGAGGGATATAAAAAACCCACATCTATACAAGAAAAAGCAATACCATTAGTGCTTAATAGAGAGGATGTTCTAGGCAGTGCACAAACCGGAACAGGAAAAACAGCTGCCTTCGCTATACCTATAATACAACATTTGGTGAAGCGCAAAAAACCAGATGGGAAAAGAAAAATAACGAGTCTTGTGGTTACTCCAACACGTGAGCTTGCCCTTCAAATCGGAGAAAGCTTTACGGCTTATGCAAGATATACTCCCATTAAAAACACCGTAATCTATGGCGGTGTAGGTCAAAGTGCTCAGACCGATGCCTTAAGAAGAGGTGTAAATATACTCGTAGCAACGCCCGGAAGGCTTTTAGATCTGATGGACCAAGGCTTTATTTCTTTGAATGACATTCGATATTTTGTACTTGATGAAGCAGACCGAATGCTAGACATGGGCTTTATTCACGACATTAAAAAGATTATTTCTAAACTACCCAAATCAAGGCAATCTTTATTTTTCTCGGCAACTATGCCCAAAAATATTGTTTCTCTTTCAAATCAAATATTAATCAATCCTAAGAAAGTTGCAGTAAGCCCGGTTTCTTCAACCGCAGAGACCATTCAGCAATATTTATACATGACCAATCGGGACAACAAACGAGAATTATTACTCCACATTCTAAAGGATTCTAGTATTCAGCAGGTTCTTATTTTTTCAAGAACCAAGCATGGTGCAGATCGTATTGTACGAAACCTCAGAAAAAAAAATATTGAATGCAGTGCTATTCATGGTGATAAGTCGCAAAATCAACGTCAAAAGGCTCTTAAATCTTTCAAGAAAAATGAAATTCGAGTTTTGGTTGCCACAGACATTGCGGCTAGAGGGATAGACATCGATAAACTTCAGCATGTCATTAATTATGATATTCCTAATGAGTCTGAAACATATGTGCATCGGATTGGGCGTTGTGGAAGAGCGGGAGAAAATGGTATTTCCATTTCCATCTGCGAACCTGAGGAAAATGTATTCATACTAGCTATTGAAAAGCTTATAAAAAAGAAAATCGAAGTCGTTCATGATAATCCCTTTCCTCAAACCGACAAACCTATGACCAATGCAGAAAAAAAGGAATGGGAAAAAGAAAAACAAAAGCGAAAACAACAGTATTTTGCCAATCGAAATAAAAAACGAGGATCGCAAAATCCTGGATTCAGAAGAAGAAAAAGGTAAGTCATGATTTCTTTTATTAAGCACAAACAACTCGAAGAGGCACAAAATATTAGAAGGGTGTTTCAGGCATCATACAGAGTAGAAGCTCAATTACTTGGAGCTATCAATTTCCCTCCTCTTTCGCGAATGTTAGACGAGTTTTATAACTGCTCTAATGATTTTGTAGGTTATTACGCGGGCCATAAACTGGTTGCTGTTATTGAGATGAAGAATGAACTGTCTAATATGCATATTCAGAGTCTGGTCGTTGATCCTGATTATTTTCGCAAAGGAATCGCTCGTAAGCTCATTGCATTTGTACTCGATCATTATGATACAAATCAATTTACCGTGGAAACCGGAAGGGACAATATTCCTGCTCGAAAATTATATGAAGGTTTTGAATTTGAGTTAGAAAAAACCTACACTGCCGCCGAAAACATTATTAAAGTACGCTACCAAAGAAATAGATAACCTTATTTTCGATAATTAGTAATTAGAACATACCTAGAATAAGGTATTTTTTAATTTGATCAAAAAAAAAAAATGATCCATAAGAACACGTTTTCTTTGTAATCATTAGGTTTGCCATACCAAAAATTTATTATGAAACGACTATCCATTTTTTTATTTATTGTTTTTGCTCAAATCGTCCATATAAATTGGGCTCAATCCGACAAAAAATCTAGGGATCGAGAATCCATCAAAAACATGTGTGGATGCTTCGAAGTTGAATTTAGGTTTTCTGAAACTTTTAGCTATTCCGACGATAGTAATTATATTCCGTCCAAAACAAAAGTGGCTAATGCTTTAGAATTCGCGCACATGGTCGAGGAAGATGACAATAAAGTAATGATACAACATTTATTATTGGTCGGTGATGAATCGAATCCTTACATAATCAAACACTGGAGACAAGATTGGATCTTTGAGAACAGAGAATTTTATATGTACAATGGAGACAATCGATGGAATTTCGTGAAGAAAAAAGAGGATGAAGTATCCGGAACATGGACACAAAAAGTCTATCAAGTTGATGACAGTCCAAGATACGAAGGCGAAGGCTCATGGGTTTATGTAGATGATAAAACGTATTGGGAAAACGAAACCGATGCTCCACTACCAAGAAGAGAATATACTCAAAGAAGTGATTACAACGTAACTCTAAGACGTAATAAACATTTGATTACAACTGAAGGCTGGATTCACGATCAAGATAATGACAAACTTATTCGCACAAAGAGAAAAGACGATAAACTATTGGCTCAAGAAAAAGGAACAAATACGTATACCAGAGTAGATATGAAAAGATGTGAAGGTGCCTTAAAATGGTGGAACGAGAATGAGCAATTTTGGTCCCAAGTCCGAGATTCTTGGACAGACATATATGGTAAAAATAGAGACCTTCAACTTGCTGAGAAAGTAGATGGAAAAAGACTTTATGAAATCTTGTTTAGCATGCCAGTAACCACTGACAAAGAAACCATTGAAAAGACGCTTAAATCCTTTGTTAAATAAGGTTTCAATAACAGTCTGTTTTAAACCTTCCTCTAGATTTATAATAAGTCATGTCCCTTAACTGACTTTCCGCACAGATATTTTCTAAACTGGAGTAAACTGCCTTTTCCATTACCAATGACCCACAAACCATAATGCTAGCACCTCTTTGAATCTCTTTACCGATAAGATTTTTATTTTTAATAATTAAATCTTGTACATAACTCTTTTCTTCTTCGGAAAAAATCGTCTTCACTGAAGTGATTTTACCGTCTTCTTGCATTTGTATCAATTTGTTTTCATAAAGCGAATAGTCCTCTTTTGACGCCCCGCCCCAAAATAAATGAATATCACCCTTATGGTTATTTTCATTAATCATACCCATAAAAGGAGCGATTCCCGTTCCATTGGAAATTAAAATCAATGATTTAAACCGCTTCGGAACATGAAATTTAGGATTTGAAATGATTCTACCTTTTATAAGGCTCCCAATAATTTGTTCTGAGAGAAATTGAGAACAAATACCTCTAGGATGTTTTTTAATGTAGAGAATAACTTCACCATTAGGCCCCTTCCCTATTGAATACATGCGTTCTTCTCCTATATTTAATGGGCGAACAGCGAATAAGTCTCCAGACTCAAAGGATTGTTTTTCTATGTTTTTAAGTGAAAGCATAAAGGTATCCCTAGGATGATTATTGGCTTCAGTCAAGTCAGTAACTTCAAAATCCACATACTGAATGTCCTTACTTTCTGTATGATCTAGTTCTTTAAGTCCATTATTTTGAGTCCATTGTTCCTTCCATTTATTGAAATCTTCTTCGGATTGCTGATTAACCAAATGAATTGGTGTGTTGCAAACCAAATGTTCAAAGGATAAAAGTCGTTGGTTCACATCTTGGGCAAATTTACAAAACTCGGGATAGTTTCGAGATCCGAATCCAAGAACAGAAAATTCAAATCTTATGTCGGCAGATCCCTTATTTAGCTTCTTTAGGAATTTATTTGCCCCTGAAGGTGCTTCACCTTGACCATAAGTCGAGGTCATGACCAATAGTTTGTAATTCCGTTTGCTTGGCTTGTAATTATTGAGGTGGTCCAAATAAACTTTTTTATCATTCGCAATCAATAAGTTATAAATGACTTTGGCCTGACGCATGGTGTTTCCATTTTCAGAACCAACAAGAATAATGTATTCAGACTTCCCTCTCCTAAATCGATTGGTTTTTCGATGCTTTAAACGTTTCAAACTCACCTGGAAACCAGAAAACATAAAAAATAAAATACTACAAGAAGTTACGCATAAAATAATAGACCATGAAATACTCCCCTTTCCCGTGTGTAACATATAGCTCCATTCAGAAACATCCTTTTGTATACCAAATTTAAATTCACTCAATACTTCTCCAGTAAACTGATTGACAATTCGATCTGACGAATGTGTCCTCAATTGAAAATGATCTCCGTCTTCCGGAAAGGGTGAAAAAGGAAAGCTTAGAATTTCTAGATCACTTAACCTAGTATTCTCAAAACAGGAGAAGCCAGAAGGTCTTATTACTGGTGATTCGTTAACGTTTTTTGGGTCAAAGTGATGAACCGCTTGCTGCTTACCTGGAGCCAATTCAAAACGTTCCATGGAAAGGTAAACCCCGGTAAGGGCAATAATTACAATAGCCAAAATAAATATTCTGGAAAGCTGAACATGCCAATGTGCATAAAACGAATCTTTTGAAAACTTTTTGAAAATAGCCAAAAAACTACCTTGCCGTCGAATAAGTAAAAGTAAACCTGATAATGCAATTAAAAATAAAACCAAAGAAGATAAACCAACCAATATTCGTCCTGTTTTCTTATAAAACAGAGAACGATGAAAAATACGAGTCAGCTTATAGAGTTCTGCTTCCTGAGGAGGTTTTGAAACTTCTTCTGCGGTCATTGGATGAACATAAATACGCTTAGAATCCCCATCATTAGTAATCACATAGGCCTCGATTCCATCATCTTTCATTTCAATTGAAAGTGTCTCGAGATATTGGTTATCTAAAGAGTCACAGAGCTGAGAAAGTCTTATTTGAGTTAAATCGGCATATTTGGATAATTGCTTTTCTTTTTCGATAGAAGAAAAAGATAAAATAACCCCACTTATTGAGGCAGAAAGAAGAAAAAAAGAACTGATACAAGCCAGAAAAAAATGGCTAAACCTCCAAACGGAAAGAATCATTAAATAGGAATAAATCGTACATACCTGACGTATCCCTTTCCTTCAATTTTCTTTTCCAGATTCGAACGTGTCAGTCTGAACTCAATATCCTTTTCAAAATAATCCTGATCTTCCACGGCACTCTCAAAACGCAATTTGTAACCTTTATTGATTTGATCTTCATTAAAAGTCAAAACACTAATTGCCCTTTCTCCTCCTCCAACAGTGGCACCTGTAATACCATCTAATCCTGTTCTCTTTTTTCCATACCATTTCCACCACGATCCCATTTCATAATACCATTCCGAGTCGTCTCCATGAACATAGATTGTTTTTTCGTATTCTCCTTTTGGATTGATTAGGGATACAATAACATAGGCCCCTTCACCCGAATAATTAATCATTTGCAGCATACATTTGTATTTCTTCTCTCCTGCCGGGACGTCATTAGACGACAAGCAAAAGACTAACAAAATAAGACTCAAACAAAAAAATACTTTTTTCATTATTACGGTTTTAAGAAATTAATTTGATCAATATTTTTGTTCAGTAATTCATTTTCTAATGCCAAATCATAGGGCAATTCACCAAATTCTGTCCTTTGATTGATGTCTGCACCAGACTCAACCAAAAAAGAGATATAATCAACATTTTCTACTTTCATACAAGCCAAATGAAGCGCTGACATTCCTTGTTGATTTATTGCATTTAATTCTACATCATATTTCAAAAGTAATAAACAAATTTCTTTATCCTTATGTTCAATCGCATGGTGCCATAAAGTATTTCCGTCATTATCTTGAACATCAAAGTACGCTTCATTACGATTGAGCACATTTAATGAAACCTTATTATTGGATTGGATAGCTTTCATTATTGGTGTTTCACCTTTCGTGTTTTTATCATTAATTCCTATACCTTTTTGAACCAAATACTCCAATAAAATCGAATCTTCAGATTTCCGAGCTAAAACATGTAGCAAATTGTTCTTTTCACTATTGACAGCTTGCAAGTCTAGACCTAGAGACTCTAGATATTGGAATACATCAATACCATTTGGTTTTCTGCGCATTCCTCTAGCAGCGAAAAAAAGAGCAGCACTATTATTGGTTTTAGGGTCCATTCCATAATCCATAACGAGTTTCATCATCTCTTGATTTCCAGAACGAGCTGCATAAACAAAGGCATTGTTTCCATTGGCATCTGTTGTCATCAGGTTAAGACCTTTGCCTTCAAAATACCTTATCATTTCCGAGTTTTCTAAAAAAGGAATTATCAACAATAAAGCATTTGCACCATCCTTATTTTTCTCTTCACTTAATACACTTCCATGTTTTATACAAAGATCATATAGCTCTTTATTCAATTGCCCGGTTACTGCACAAAAATTGGCTAAGCTATAACCGTGAGCATCAACGAGCTTCATATCCGTTCCTTTTTCAATCAAAAATCTTACAAGATCTAGGTTGTTTTTGTAAGCCGCCCAAAAAACATATGACCGACCGTCATGTGTTATTTTTTGCACTCCATTTCCTTCCATCATGATCATTTCCTTAATGGTAGAATTGTCTACCTCTTCCAATATCGCCCATGAAACAGCATCAAAATCATAACGATCCAATTCAGAAATACTATGACCGTTTTGTATTTCTGTTTTAACCTTTTCAATGGATGGATTGGTCTTCCAATAGTCTCTACTCAAAAAAACATTGTTCTCTTGAGCGTTAACTATGTTGGTCATTACTATTAAAAAGAGCAGAAATATATATTTTATCATAAGCTTTGAATTTCGAATTTAGGGGCACCTTTTTCTCCAAGATCATTGTAATAATCAATAAATCTCAACTTATGATAAACCCCAAGATTATCCTTTAATATATAATTCCTATCCTCAACTATGGTAAATTGACCAGATCCACCATCATAACTTTTCCAGTCGTACCCTATAACATTTAAATCGTTCATAAAACTAAAATCAGAAACGTTTTCGAGGGAGATCTCATCAAAAGAAGTTACTTCATCCTCTGCACAAGTAGTCTCATAACGATTTAATAATACCCCCGTCACCAAATAAGGCATTGTTGGGTTTTGAAAAATATGAGTGTACTGCGTAAAAAGAAGATCCCAAGATGAATTTGGAGGCTCTATATCCACAGCGCTATGTGAATTGAATGAAAATGCTTGAAAATTGATACTGGCATCTTTGACTATTAACGCGATTTGTTCTTCCGTTCCATCCAAATTAGCAGATTTTATTTCGTAAACACCATCAATATAGGAAAGCATGATTTTTTTGTAACCGAGCTGCGTACCCATTTCGTTATAGCCTCTGTCGACTATATATACATGATTTCCATCGCGATAATCACCAATTGCCGTGCTATCAAGTTCTCCTGTTTGATGATCCCAATTCCATTCAGCACCAGCAGTTTCAGTTATCTGATCGAAATCTAATTCACCCATATCGGCTGCGGCCATGGCTAAGGAACTGTTCAAAATAACATGCCACCCCTCAGTAGAACATTCAAAAGCCAGGTCCCAATCCGTTTTTTGATTGATCTTAACAACACTATTTGTAGCTAAGTCATAGTAAATTTGAAGCCCATAAGTAGTTCCCAATTCAACCTGACCTAATACCAAATCACCTTGTTGGTGCGGAGGTATTGGTAATTCCTCTTTTAGACAACTTGAAAAAACAAAAATTACTGAAACAATTAACCCTATCCTGATCATATTAGAACTTGAATTTTAATGCAGAAAAAAAGCTTCTTCCCCAGTTCATCGGAATTGTTCCACTGTTACCCGAATGGAAGCCACCGGAACCACCTGTGCTTGTGATATCTTGCACATCAAGTAGATTCTTGACTCCGAGAGTCCATTCGATTTTACCATCTAGTAATTGTTTTGTAATATTCATGTCGAGGAGATGGTAGTCGTTGATTAGAGATTGGGAAACAGTTTCTTCACTGAGGAAGAAGCCATTTCTTTGACCGTTATATTTATAAAAAGCAGCAATACTAAATTTATGCTCTTTGTTTCTATAGGTACTATTGATCCTTATTTCAGGGCTGAAATTGTACTTGGGCACATCGGTGTAAATTGATGAAAGAGTATTTAATCTACCCACATTAGCCACACCTATATTTATATTAATTTGTTTGTAACGGATACCTGTATTGAAAGTATTTCCAATAGTACTGTATTCACCTATATTCACGTAAGTATACTGTTGCGGGTCATTAGGAGAAATAGCTAGAGTGATTAAGTTATCCATAGTGTTATAGAAGAATCCGAGATCCATTTTGAAATGAACGGAAGAAAAAGACTTTTTGTATGATATATCAGAGGAAATGTTATGAGAGAATTCAGCATTAAGCTCCTGATTGCCAACAATATTGTGATTGATATCAACAAAATCAAAATACAATTCTTTCAAAGATGGGGCTCTAAAACCTCTTGCATAAGAAGCTCTAAATACCAATTTTTCAATATTATATTTTAAGTTAAAAGACGGAATAATAGGTGCTTTGTATCGTGAGTTATAAGCAATTCGAACAGCTGGCTTTAACAAAAGTCCCGAACCGATTGACCACTCTGTACTACCAAACAGAGCCAAGTCCTGAATTGCTTGAGTCTCTCCTTTAATTCTTCTTCCTTTGCTCGATTCAAAACTCACATCATATCCAAGCTGAAAGTTTAAAGGCCATTCTTTCTTATTTGTATTCCATGTTCCTCGGCTCATTAAGAGGGAAAATGATATGGTATCCTGTGACCCGGGTGTTTCACTCAAAATCTGTTGAAGTGTTGTTAAATCCTTTACAAAGGTGTTTTTGATGCGCATATAATCATTATAAGCAGCCTGAACATTTAAAACATGTATTTTTTTTATTGTTGCCTTTAAATTAAAACCACCATCGATTCGCCAAGTATTGTATTCGTCGTCAAAAGCGCTTTCGTTGTATGGAGCACGTGGCATTCCTCTGTTCGTTATTTTTTCATAAAAATAAGACAAGTAGGGTGCAAAAGAAATACCATTTTTGTCGTAGGAATAACTTAGTCTAGAAAAATATTGTTCTTTAGGTTTCCATTGCTTAAATCGAAGACTATCAGCCAACCTAGACTGAGGAAATTCGATAAAATCATCGAATGTATTCCAACCATCAAAAAAGTTTCTTCCACCTGACCATGTGACATTACTCGATCCCTTTTTAAAGGAAACAGAGCCATCTATATTATACTGTCCAACGGTTTCATAATAAGAATTTACCGTTGATGAGAACCCTTCCTTTTTATTCTTTTTAGAAATAAGATTGATGGTGCCAGCTAAAGCATCTGTTCCATAGTTTACAGATAAGGGTCCCTCAACGATTTCGATGCGTTCTATGGTATTTAAGTTGATTTGACTGATATCAATATCACCATTCAAACGTCCTATAACGGGAATACCATCAATGAGTATTTTTATATTTTGACCTGATATACCCTGGAGTGACATACTGCTTCCAAGTATATTGTCTTGACGGATTCGAATGTTGGTTTCATTCGTAAGAACATCCTTTAAATTGACTGCCGCCATAGACTCAATATGCTTGCGATCTATGACTTTTATTTTTTGTACAGCCTCTTCTTGTGTTGTTTTTTTATATTGTGCGGTAACAACAACCGTTTCAAACTCTTGACTTTGCTCAATATTACTCTGTGCGTCGGCATGGCTGCCGACGCATAGAATAACAAATATCCAAAAGCTTCTTAACATTATTAGTGCAACATCAGTTTTTGTCTAAGAACTTCAGAACCCACCTGGTAAGAAACCATGTAAGCTCCCGCCCTTAAATGATCAAGATGAAGCGATTTATTATGTAAGCCTCCATTCTCTAAAGAAAAATCAAAGACCACCTGACCATTCATGTCTAGAATGAAACCTTGTCCCATCGAACCTATAGAAGAAATATCATAGATTAGATTGACGGTTCGACCTGAACTTGGATTTGGATATAGTGTGAATGTTGTTAAAGTGCCCAGTTCAGAGTATCCGGCAGCACTAATCAATTCAGTGTTGAACCCAATATTACCTGTTGAGCTTCCATCAAAGGAGGTAAAATTAATTTTCCAAATTTCCCCTGAATCATCATTGCGCACAAAATAAGCAAGACTATCTTGCAAGTCATATTGGAAAGTTGTCATATTGAAAGACTTCCAATCGTAACCTATTCCATTAATTGCTGTACCAAATGATAAACCCGCTGGATCTGCATTTGCCACAGGAACTCCTTCCGATTTGGCTACAGAGTATCCCGCGTTCACAAGTGCACCAGTTACTCCGTAATTCATTCCCGGATAAAGTTCCGTCACATACTTTGTGAAAACGACATCCCATTCTTCCGCCAAAGGCTCTCGGTCCAATTCCGTGTTATTGGAAATCGAATAATATCCGAAGTTCTTTCCATCAAAATCGCCTTTAGAAATACTAGCTGTCACCTCATTTGACCCGTCTAAATCAGCATAAATGAAATCATAAGTACCACTTGCCAATTGTATCAATTGGATTTTTTTTGCAGATCCATCCATCCACGTTGCAATATACAATGAATCTCCTGTGATAAAATGTGTGATTGGACTATATACTCCCCAGCCCAAATCAAAAGGATCTGCGGCATTTATTTGCTGATCAAAAGCACCCACACTCCAATCGGTATCAGAATTGATTTGCGAGGTCCATGTTGATAGACCACTTGTGTCTACTGAGGCCCAATCAGAGATGTCACCGTTTGGATAGGTATATAGATTCATTCCCATTGCACCATTGATACGTACTGCTGAACCATAACCACTGGCACTAAACGCTAAGTCCCAATTGGTGTTATCAACATTTCCAACTTCGCCATTCTCGAAACTATAATAAGACTGATTAGAATAACCAGGGGTTAAAGAAATTTGTTCTGAATTCTGAGCATTAAGACCAAATGCAATGAAAATAGAAGCTATTAATTGTAGATTTTTTTTCATGTTTTTTTTATGCAAAGAAACTATACAGATGGGTTTCAATCAATACCAATAAGAAGGTATTTAGATTTGTTCTAAATAAAAGGTTGTGATTTAAAGAGTTTAGCCCGCTATTTGAATAGGCTTGATTATATTTGGAATGATGCAGCAGACTCTACTGTTCTTAATGGTCGTTTTTTTAGCGGGAAAAACTCATTGTCAATCTCCGCAAAGCCTGAATATTAATGAGAACTGGGTATTTAAACAACTTAATGATAGCACCTGGCTGAAAGCGAGTGTTCCTGGGAGTGTTCATACTGACCTAATCAATAACGGTATCATTGAAGATCCCTACTTCCGATTAAATGAACGAAAGGTACAATGGGTCGATAAAAAAGACTGGGTGTATCAAACAACTTTTAATATCGTTGGTCAAGAATTCAGTAAGCAAAATCACGAATTGAATTTTGAGGGGCTAGATACCTACGCTACTGTTTATTTGAATGACAGTATGATTTTGAAAAGCAACAATATGCATCGAACTTACAAGGTCAATGTTAAACCTTACCTAATAGAAGGCGACAATGTTCTACGCATTCTGTTGGAATCCCCTATTCGAAAAGGCATAGCCTTGTATGATGATTTGGGATATACCCTTCCCGTATCTGCAAATGATCAAGCAGAAACCGGCCAAGTGCCTGGAGGGAAAAGAGTAAACGTGCACACGAGAAAAGCAGCCTACCACTATGGATGGGACTGGGGGCCAAGATTGGTGAGTTCAGGAATATGGAGACCCATCACATTGCTATCATGGGATGATTTCAGGATCAAAGAGCTATCGTTTACGCAACAAATAATGGAAGATGTTGCTTTAGTCATGGCGCAAATCAAAATTGAATCAAGTATAGAAAATGCCAATGGTTTATTAGAAATGGCTTTGGATGAGCAAAAGGTTTTGGAATCAAAACATCGATTTGTAAAAGGTCTGCAACATATCAATATTCCCATTAAAATTGATAGACCCGAGCTTTGGTGGCCAAATGGATTGGGAAAACAGCATCTATATAAAATCAAAGCATCACTTCAAAGAAAAGAAAACATTAGTATTGTAAACCAAAGTATTGGAATACGAAATATTGAACTTGTAGCAGACAGCTCACTTAGCCAACCCAACTTTTACTTTAAAGTAAATGAAATGCCTGTTTTTGCAAAAGGCGTAAATTACATCCCACAAGATATTTTTCTTCCCCGTATCAAATCGAAAGACTATAAAAGAGTACTGCAAGCCGCAAAGGATGCTCATATGAACATGATCCGTGTTTGGGGAGGCGGAATTTATGAAGATGATCGATTTTATGAGCTTTGCGATTCGTTAGGACTGATGGTTTGGCAGGATTTTATGTTTGCCTGTGCTATGTACCCGGGCGAAGATGCATTTTTAGACAATGTGCGACAAGAAGCCATTGACAATGTTAAGCGACTTAGTAAACATCCCTCAATTGCTTTATGGTGTGGTAATAACGAGGTCCTTGCCGCATGGAAAAGATGGGGCTGGGAACAAACTGCGATACAAGATCAATCTCCTGAAATCGCACAACAAATATGGCACAACTATGACACCTTGTTTCATGAAATCCTACCTTCCGTCGTGAGTCAACACCATAAGGGTATTAATTATTGGGCCTCGTCTCCGAGTTCATCAGAGGGTATCCCAGAGGAATACACACACGGGGACACCCATTACTGGGGTGTATGGTGGGGCAAAGAGCCTTTTAGAAACTTCAACACCAAAATATCAAGCTTTATGAGCGAATATGGATTCCAATCCTTCCCTGAATATTCGAGCTTTCAGAAATTTGCCGAAGGACAAGACCGAGATATGTATTCGGAGGTAATGAAATCTCATCAGCGCTCTAGCATTGGAAATACCACGATAGAGGAGTATTTAGATCGGTATTTCCGAAAACCCATAGGTTTCGAAGAACTTCTATACATGAGTCAATTGTTGCAAGCGGATGGCATTCAAACTGCTATAGAAGCCCATCGAAGAAATAAAAACCGTTGTATGGGCTCATTGTACTGGCAGCTAAATGACTGTTGGCCTGGAGCCTCATGGTCCAGCATCGATTATTATGGTAAATGGAAGGCCCTCCATTATAAAGTCAAAGAATCTTTTGCGCCTATTATCATAAGCCACGAATTTGTCAATGGAGATCTTCAGCTTTCTGTTGTTTCTGATCTATTAAAGGATTTTGAAGGTGAAATTGAGGTGGTGCTTTCAGAATTTAAGGATATTGAAAAAATACTCAGATGGCATAAAAAGATAAAAGTAGGGGCGAATCTTACTAAACGAGTCCTCACGATCCCTTCTGAACAACTGACTTCAGGCATTGATCAAAAACACACCTACCTTCAACTCTTTCTGTTCGACAAAACAGGTGTGATTTCAAAAAAGAACGTTTACTTCTTACCTTTTAAAGATATTATTCTTCCTCGACCAGAGCTGGAATTTTCTACAGAGCATGACAAGAAAAACAAGCTCTATGTTACTGTCACTTCAAAAAATTTTGCTAGAGGCGTTCATGTCACCTGCAATAGTCCAAATAACTTTTCAGATAATTTTTTTGATCTTCCGATTCAAGGATCTAAAACCATTACCATCCCTTTAGAAAAAGATACAGATATAGAGTCTTTAATTCAATCGATTCAGCTCAGAAGTCTTTGGAATAGTAGGAGATAAATCGTAATTTTGATTCTTTTAAAAGAAGGTCTTCAATTATTGAATAAGGTTCCAGAAAACCATATTAAAATGAAAAGAGTTTTAATCTATATCACATTTTTTTTAGGTGTACTCTCCCCTTTTTCTTCACAAGCTCAAAATATTGAAGATCAGATTGGTGCATGGTACATGTATTTTTATAACACAACATTCAATGAGAGCCCTTGGGGTGTCCAGGGCGATCTGCAATACCGAAACTGGAATCTTGGAGGAGACCTAGAGCAGCTATTAATTCGGAGTGGTGTAACCTTTAAACCCGAAACGGCCCCCATAAAATTTACTTTGGGATATGGAAACATCACCTCAGGTACATTTGGAGATGAAATGTCAACATTAGGAGAGCACCGAGTTTATCAGGAGGCACTTTTTCCTGTGAAGTTTGGAAGAGTTCATACGAATCATCGATTTCGATATGAGCAGCGTTTTGTCGAGAACCAAGACTTCAGAACACGATACAGATATAATTTATTTTTAAATATCCCTATAAACAAAGCTGTTTTTGAAAAAAATACCCTTTACATAGCCTTGTATAATGAAATCTTCATCAACGGACAACGGACTATTGGACCTGGGAAATCGGTTGAAATTTTTGATAGGAATAGGGCTTACATTGCCGTTGGGTTTGTTATAAATAAAAGTTTACGTGTACAAGCCGGTTTTATGAATCAGACCACAGACCAGCTTGGAAAGAACCAAATTCAGCTCAGCCTTCATCATAAATTCTAAACCACTTCTTATCTATTGTTAATTAGACAAGATGATTTCCTGAATACATTTGTAGTGTAATATTTTTACAGATACATCATGAAGGAACCTTTGTATTTGACTCATTTATTGATACATCTGCTAAGATACCTTATCATAGCTGGTTCTGCTTTTCTCATTTTCTACATCTTGTTTTCTAAAAAATTTGGCCGCAATAAGATTCAAAAAAAAGTAGCCAAAAGAAAAGATTTTCTTAGAGAGCTATTTCACTCACTTCAGACCGTGGCCATTATCGCTATAGTAGGTATTGGAATTGTTTATAGTGGATTACGTGATTACACTCTATTCTATGACTCCCTTGCAAATTACCCAATATGGTGGATTCCTTTGAGCGTTTTTTTGGCCCTGGTATTACATGACACTTATTTCTACTGGATGCACAGAACCATTCACCAACCGAAGCTATTTAAGTCCATACATCATGTCCATCATAAATCGACCAACCCATCACCCTGGGCATCATACTCTTTTGGAATCTTTGAAGGAATTTTAGAGGCTATGATTGCACCTATTATTTTGCTTACCATTCCAATGCATCCAATAAGCCTCATTACATTTACAACTGTCGCCTTTGGAATTAATGTATATGGTCACTTAGGTTTTGAAATTGCTCCGAAGTGGTTTAGAAGATCCTTTCTTTTTGAACTGATGAATACTTCTGTACACCACAATCTGCATCACGAAAAATTTCGAGGAAACTACGGATTGTATTTTCGAGTTTGGGACCGCATTATGCATACTGAAAATCCAAATTATGTAAAGGAATATGATAAACTTCAAGCAAATCGGTTAGGAAATATAGAGAATAAAGCAGAAGAGAAAAATATAGATCAGGCTTTTTTTTTCGAATAGCTAGCTAAAGAATTCCAGGCTAAACTTTGACGTTAAAACAAAATGGCTACTCATTGAGCAACCATTTTGAATTTGAGTAATAACAATAACACAGTCTTTATGCTTCACAAGACACACAGTCTTTCTTTTGTTTGAATTTCTGCGCTGCGTTCATGCTGTGCTGATAGTAAAGAGACTTTAAACCTAGCTTCCAAGCAGTGATATAAAGTTTATTGATGTCTTTAATCGGCATGTCTGGATGAACAATAATATTCAAAGACTGACCCTGATCAACATACTCTTGGCGGTTGCCCGCTTGATAAACAATATCCATCTGGTCTATTTCAGAATAGGTTTTAAATACATCTTTTTCATTTTCAGATAAGAAATCCAGGTGTTGAACAGAACCGTCACGATCACGAATAGAATGCCATACGTCTGTTGTATTTTTACCCTTTTCCTTGAGAAGCTTCAATAGGAACGGATTCTTTATGGTTGTCTTGATTTTGGCAATATCTTTCACATAAATATTCGACCAAATAGGCTCAATTCCTTGAGAAACTTGACCTAAAATAAATGCAGATGATGTAGTTGGTGCAATGGCATTTAAAGTTGCATTGCGACGACCGTAACCCTTCATTACCTCAGGCTCTCCAAATCGATCTGCCAATTCTTCAGATGCTTTGTAAGACTTTTCTTTAATGAGTTTAAAAATCTCCGTATTTAAATTATAGGCTTCTTGGCTATTAAAAGATAACATTTTCGACTGTAGCAAAGAATGCCATCCCAATACTCCTAGACCTAAAGCTCTATTTTCTTTAGCAAAATTATAAGCACGCTCCATAAATAGGAAAGTTTGACGATCTTCTCGGTCCGTCGAATCACGATATACATCGAGTTTATCCAAGAACTCCGTAATAACGGCGTCTAAGAAATGTACCATAGTCTCAACAGCATCGGTGTCTTTCCATTTGTCATAGTGCAATACATTCAATGATGAAAGAACACATACAAATGACCAATTCTCATTGGAGGGGAGCATAATTTCCGTACATAGATTACTCGCCAATATTTTAAGGTCTTTCTCCTTATATACTTCTGGTGCTCCTTGATTAGCTTTGTCGTTAAAGAAGATATATGGATATCCTATCTCCCCTCGTCGCTGGATTACTTTCGCCCAAATATTTCTTTTCTCCTGATTACCTGCAATCATGTCTTCCATCCAGGCATCTGAAACCGTCACACCGTGTGTCAATTCTTGTATTGGATTCCCTTCGGTGCCTATATCTAAGAACTCATGGATATCACTGTGCTCAACAGGAAGATAAGGTGAAAATCGGCCTCGTCTAACTGAACCTTGGCTCACCACATCAACCATCGTTTCAAAGAGTTGCATGATGTGCACTGCACCTGAAGCTTTTCCGTTGTTCTTTACGGGTGCACCTCGATGTCTGATGTTTCCAAAAAATCCTGACGTTCCTCCTCCAAGCTTGGACATCATACCCACTTCGGATTGCGTGTATAGGATATTACCCATGTCATCTGACACATTAGATCCAAAGCAACTTATCGGCAATCCACGCTCTTTTCCAAAGTTAGACCAAACTGGTGAGGCTAAAGAAAAGAAACCTTCGGACATATAGTTGTAAAACTTATTGGCATAGCCTTCGATACCCAAAATACTTTCAGCACGATCAGCAATCTCTCTGATACGTTGCTCAGGAGAAACACCTGGCACCAAATATCCAGCTTCCAAAAAGCTTCTGCTGTGATCCGTAAGCCATGGAAAATCTTCTTTATTGTTCTGCGCATTTAAGGCTTCACGTCTTGCTTTTAATAATATCTCTTCGTTCTGGATACTTTGCTCCTTTAACGCTTTATCTTCTGTATTCTGTAATTTTTTCTCCATATTAAAAAAGGTCGTCTGCGGTTATACTTTGTGTTCTCTTGCTGTAGTTGATTGATCTTTTGACAAAAAAGTCACCATGCTTGGTGCCAATGATTTCATCATTAAACCACTCCGTATCCTTTAAAACATCTTCATCAGTTTCAAAAACTTTATCTACTCCAATACTCTCTAACGATCGATTGAATCGATCTTTTATAAATTCATTGACTTGGTTCTTTGGCAAAAAGTCCAATTCACCTTTCTCAAAAATCCAGTCAATGACAGCACTTTCTGATTTGAAAGCTTTCCGGCACATGTCTTGAATACGCTCTGCATAATCCTCATCAAACCAATCTGGGTTTTCTGCTTTGATGATTTTGATTAAATCAATTCCAAAATCACCGTGAATTTGCTCTTCTTTTGACGTCGCCTCTACCACATTAGAAACCCCTTTAAGCATATTTTTGTGCTTATTAAAAGCCATGATAATTAGAAATTGTGAAAAGAGTGAAACGTGCTCTATAAATAATGAGAACAATAGAACAGATTCCGAATACTCCCTAATATCCTCACTTTTTGACGCCGCCAAAGCCGTTTCCAAATATTGTACTCTTTTCATGATGACAGGCTTTTTCTTCAAGGTTTGAAATTCTTTATTTAATCCAAGGATTTCAAGAAGATGTGAATAGGCGTCTGCATGCCGCACCTCACTCTCTCCAAAGGTCGCTCCTACAGAACCTACCTCTGGTTTTGGAATTCTCTGATAGATATCACCCCAAAAACTTTTAACCGCCACTTCTATTTGAGAAATCGCTAACATTGTATTTTTAATAGCGCTGCGTTCTGAGTCTGTCAGTTTGGTTTTGAAATCTTGTATGTCACTCGTGAAATTGAATTCTGAATGGATCCAGTAAGAATGACGAATAGCAGAAACATATTCATAAAGCTCTGGATATTCATAAGGCTTTAAATTGATACGTTTCTCAAAAATGTTTGGTTTCCGTTTTTGTGCTTGCTCGTTTCTGTATAAAATGTAGCACTTGGCGACATCCAAAAATTCACTTTTCATGAGCTTTTGCTCAACCACATCTTGGATTTCCTCGATACTAGGTATATAATTAACGATTCTTCCACTGCGTTCAGAAAGAACTTCAAAAACTTCTAATGAAATATTGGTAGCATCTTCCAATGTCCCATTATTTGTGGACTGCATCGCTTTATAAACAGCCGCTGTAATTTTTTCTAAATCAAATATTTCTTTTGAATAATCTCTTTTTCTAACCTCTTGAAACTTCATAAACTCTTCTTTAATTTTTGCACCAATTAGATGTGCAATGTGACAATAGCATTAACGAAATTAAATCATATTTGAGGGCATCTGAGAAAAAATGTAAGTTGTTTTTAACATCAAAAGTTGATAACTCGATAACCACTTTAAAAATCAGATAGATAGACTTTGAAACTTAATTTTTTAAATAAAATAAATGCTATTTATGGCCGAATTTTTAAATTCTTTGGTACGACTATTGCGTATTAAAGCAAAGGATTAAATAAAAAATGTGTGCATTCTCTTATTAATATTAGAATGTCATTTTTTTTATCGTTAAATTACCTCCACATGCCTACCAAAAAACGAATTATGAAAACAAGTGTCTTTATTCTACTTACAATCATTGCAACGAACACATTTTGTCAAAACAACTCAGTTTCTGCAGTCGAGACTGAAAAATTGCTTCACTCCTACTACCCGGATAATAAAACTTTACATCAAAAAGTAAAGGTCTTTTATGATTCACTAGCGGCCTGTCGCGACACAACTACCATAGACTGGCTTTTTAAAGAACAGATAAACCTGAGCTCACTTTTAGCACGTGACTTTGATCCATATAATCCGTTGATTCCAGAATACAGCATTCAACAACTATTAAAAGACCTAAATAAATCTCTTCTTGGCTTTGAATTTGACCAAACCTATTCTGGTGATTTTCATCTCCTGGTATATCCAGATATAAAGTTCATTCTTGAATATGCACGTAAAAAACTCATGAGAGGCGAACCGAATGAAACAAGCATGAAGATCGAAAAAGCATTTGAGATCTTTTTTGATGTGTGGGGGCCTGTTAAATACGATTATACCGCATACTGCTATGACATTTGTTGTGATTGCGCTCAAGAAAGCGCCTTAGGTTCAGGATTGCACAGCAAGGTCCTTACAGCCATTACTATCTACACTGCGCATTCCAATTTATTTTCAGAAGCTATTGATGAAATAAAAGAAGGGCTGAAATACGATGTACTCAACACCTATGCTTTCAGTAGTCCAAAAAAAGCTATTCTTGCAGAATTTGCCATCGTTAAACCGTTATTAGACCTTAGTGAGGAAGAAGCGCTTATCTATGAAAAAAAGAGAATTTATCTAGAAGAAACACCCGAAGAGAGTCTTCACAACTATGGTCGTTAATACCAAAAAATAGATCCAATCGCCAACACAATAAGGGCCTTGTATATATTATTGATTCGATTGAACTGTGTTGGGGTTTTTGATGCTCTCAAAATAAAAGTAGACAAAAATATCGCCACGAAACTCAGTCCAAAGTAATAAGCAATATCCCTATCTAAGATATTTGGAAACAGTACAATAATCATCACCATGGAAGCAATCATAAAACTGAGTATGATGTATTTACACGTTCTAATTCCAAAAAAAATCGGAATGCTCTTCTCCCCCACAATCAGATCGCCTTTTAACGAAACCATCCGCTTGATGACCTCTCTTGTTATGGTTAAGGCAAAAATATAGCCAACGAAAAGTATAATAGTCAAATTCGTATGCATATAGTAAATACTGATACTTGCAAATGGTGCGATGGTCAAAAAAGAAGCCCCGATCTCTCCTGTCAGCGGCTTTTTTCTCAACTTGTGAGAATAGAACCACAATCCAAATGCGAAAGCACCATTAAAAACAAACACTTTCCAACCTGAAAAGATCGAAAACAGCATTCCGACGGTCAGTAAAAACAAATAGGTATTGAAACAGAAAGACTTACTAATCACACGACCAAATATGGTTTGTTCAGGATGGTTAATCATGTCCTTTTCAAAATCGTAAAAGCCATTAATAATGTATCCAGCCATTATCAGACTAGCAATACCTAATATGTTTAAATTCAGTGATATATCACTTATTAATTCAATCTTAGAAATAGATGAATTTAACATATACATCGCACTGAGATACAAGGCGCAGGTCAGCACCAAGATATTGTACCAACGAACCAAAGACAGTAGCGCTAAGGCCTTAACCAGAAAACGTTCACTTTTGGATTTAAAAGTTGGGGGGTCGGGAATATTAAAATCTGTGGATGACATTGAGTGAGTAGCCTTCTAGTTTAGATTTTGCCGCTTCAAGATCTTCGGTAAATCCAAGAATAAAACCACCACCACCAGAACCGCAGAGCTTAAGGTAATAAGCATTGGAATCAATTCCCTCTTGCCAAAGCTTGTGATACATCTTCGGGATCATTGGTTTAAAGTTTTCCAATACAATTTTTGAAAGCCCTTTCATGTTTTGCAGTAAAGGCTTGGACTTTTTATTTAAAAACGCATCGATACATGCATCGTTGTATTTCTTAAACTGTCCTTTGAGCATGTTTCTGAATCCTTCCTCCTTACAACGCTCCATGAAGTACTGAACCAATGGCTGAGTCTTTCCGGTTTTACCTGTATTCATTAAGAAAATAGCTCCTTTTCCCCTATTTGACTCTGGTAAACCAACCGTACCAAGTTCTTCCTTCGACTTGATCAAAATAGGCAGATTCAGATAGCAGATCAAAGGATCCAAACCGGAGCTCTTGCCATGGTAATAAGATTCTAGGTTTCCAAAGATCGCTTTAAGCTCAATAAAGTTTTCATTACTTAGCTGATCATTTGAAGAAATTTTTTCGGTACAATAATGGTCATAAATTGCAGCTACAATAGCTCCTGAGCTCCCCACACCAAAACCTTGCGGTATACTAGAGTCAAAGTGCATTCCCATGTCGAGGTCAGCTGCAAATTTATCTAGATCTAAACCACAAGGAAGCTCATTTTTCGATTCAAGTACTTGAAGGTGATTTAGGAATTTTTTCAGGTTTGTATTGGAAGAAACAGCCTTTTCGTCGAGCGTATCTGAAAAAAGAAGCTTTCCGTTGTAATCATTGTAAGGAATCGAAAGACCCATTGAATCGTGAATGATTCCGTATTCTCCAAAGAGAAGAATTTTACTGTAGTACAATGATTCTTTAAGCATAGCTCTCAGTTTTAAGTAGTGGCCCAGTTCCAACTTCGTCACAAATATACTGCTGATTTTCGCAGTATACAATTAATTCATCACGAATAAACTGGAGGGCCACCTGTTTGTATTGATCTGGATAAAGAAGGTGAACATTGGCACCTGCATCTAAAGTAACGGCAAAGGGCACCTTACTTTCTTCTCTTTTTGCCCAGACCTTGTGTATAATATTTAAAGTATTTGGTTTGAACAACATGAAATAAGGATTTGAGGTCATCATCATAGCATGAAGTGTTAAAGCTTCCTGTTCTACTAACCCATTAAACGCCAAAATGTTCCCTTCTTTGAGTATTTTTTGTAAATCAATCATGTGATTTTTGGCTTGATCAAAACGACTCGAAGCATACGGATGACCAACCATGAGCCCATGACCTAGAGTGGAGCTCACCTTCTTCTCCCCTTTATCCACAAGCAATATAGTATCTTGGTAGCTTTTAAAAACTTCATTTACATCTGCGTAGGGAATGGCGAATTGATCACTACTTCCCACATAATGCTCATGTGCACCCCAAACAGCCATGGGGCCAAAAACAGATCGGCATGCACTCCCCGACCCCAAACGACTCAAAAAAGAAGCCTTTTTATAAAAGCCTTCATCTTTCATAGACGAAGCTTTTCGTTCGATACTCAAAACACAGAGTGCCAAAGCACTAAAACCGGATGCCGAAGAAGCAATACCACTGCTGTGGGGAAAGGTGTTCTCTGTTTCAATCTTAAAGGCATAGTTTTTAACGTAAGGACAATAGACCTCAATACGTTCAAAAAAGGTTTTTATTTTCTTTAAAAACGAGGCCTGCTCTTTTCCATCAACAAAGACCTGAACGGTTCGGCAATTTGCCTTTTGAAACGAGAGCTTGGTACTCGTGTAGCAGTTTTTTAAAGTAAAGCTGATAGAGGCATTGGCGGGTAGCTGAATGGGCTTCTTGCCCCAATACTTGACCAGAGCAATGTTTGAGGGACTTTGCCAGCTTACCTCACCCTTTTCGGGTAAAAGACCTGTCCCTTGTGCGATGAATTCGTCTTGCCTCATTGTTTAAATGTACTGCTTTGCTCATGTAGACTGAAAGCACCTTAAATTAATTATCAACAACTCAATCATGAAATCTCAAACTTTGTAAAATAAGGGTGTCATATTCTTCAATCACATCATAACCTTTTGAAACAAAATAGGCCCTATCTTCAAAAGTTCCAGTCGCCAATATAAAATCACCTCCCCATGCCCCCAAAGACTTAACTGCTCCTTTGTAATCAGAAAAATAAAGCTGCTTTACAGTCGGATAACCCAATACGGAACTCATCAATTCCTCGTGCTTAACCATCGCTTCTTTAAATACTTCAAGTGACTCGGCATTCAGCATTTTCTGAGTAAGTGCTGAAATTTTATCTGCTATGGCATTGATATCCAAGCCTAATTTAAGGTCTTGGTATTTACTGACCTCGCTACTACTTTTTTGTTTGGTATTGAGATAGACAAAAAATAGAGATGCACTAAAGCTCGGTTTCCAGGCGATTGGCTTAACGGCTACTAAACCATCATCAAGCTGATAGGTAAGCGCCGAATCAGTCATTCCACAGGCCACGTCATAACCACTTCCATTGCTTACCTTGAAATGTAGGGTCATTGGATCAACGTCAAAACACTGGGCCAAACAACAAATTAAGGTAGAGCTAGAACCCAATCCCCAGTCAGCAGGAAATTCCAATGCCGTTGTGACCTCACCCTGTAAATGACTAACTGTAATTGACAGTTCTGCTGCTGCTTTTAAGATTGATTGAAGTGCTCTGGCTTTTTCTTTATCTGAAGCACTAAGGATTCCAAGATCGTGGACACTAAATTGAGCCTCAAACCAAATCTCCCCTTTGACATTAAGGCTTCTCCAATGCAGC
>MDTD01032520.1_pt1 | contig 28257 bp, 20 predicted proteins | sample 811221 | NCBI WGS metagenome assembly MDTD01 (sample SAMN05326646, study PRJNA326480) | marine metagenome | isolation source: seawater | place: Pacific Ocean: South West | collected 2011 | reverse complement strand
TGTGAAAAATGTTCGTAGTTGGCAACAGGATGGAGTAAACGTCCATTATGTCGTCTACACCGTTGGGCGATTTCGAGGCAAAGACAGTACCGTAGCAGCATTTTATACCACTCCACTTGATACCACCAAGAAATACCCAGCGGTCGTTAACATCCACGGTGGTGGACAACGTGCCTATCTTCGGGGCTGTATTGAGTATGCTCAGCGAGGGTACTGCTGTATCTCTCCGAATTGGGGCGGACGTGAAATGGAGACTGCCCAACCCGGTGACTTGAATACAGATTGGGGAGCCGTCGATCCGACCCAATCCAATCCACAAGGCTACTCGTCACTTCTGCCCGGTCCCAACAAGATTGATCCGTTTCAATCGCCTCGTAATAACCACTGGTACTTATTAACCATCGCCTGCCGGCGCGCGATTACATTTCTGGAACAGCAGAAGGAAGTGGACGTCGATCGAGTGGGAGTCCTGGGACATTCCATGGGAGGTCGTCTAACCGGTTTGGTTGCGGGTAGTGATCCACGAGTCAAAGTAGCATCCCCGTCTGTAGGAGGATCAGGTTTTTTATATGAAGACATTCGCATGATCACGAACTCCGGACGTCGCCAACAGGGAAGTCTTCAACTAATGAAAAGCACGATTACTGGCGAAGCCTATTTAAAGCGAGTGCAGTGTCCGATTCTTTTCCTCAGCGCGACCAATGACTTTAACGCGCCTATGGAGAGTGTTGAAAAAGGCATGAATTTGGTACCTCATCAAAACAAACGGACCACGTACGCCGTCCATTTGAATCACCGGTTCACTCCCGAAGCAGATATCGCTCGCAAACTCTGGTTTGATGCTCATTTAAAGCATCAGTTGGATTTCCCCCAAACACCAAAACTAGAGTTAAAACTGGAAACGCCTAACGGCATTCCAGCAGTTTACATCACGCCGGATGACAGTCGTGAAATTGAAGAGATTAAAATTTATTACGGTTATGACCGAGATCCTCGCAATCGTTTCTGGGCCTCCGCTGATGCTCGTGTCGCCGGAAATATTTGGATCGCAAGCTGTCCGATCTACGATTTAGAAGAGCCTCTTTTTGTACTCGCAAATGTCTACTACAAACTCGAACCTGAATTACGTCACCCTCGGGATCCCAAGTCGTTTATTCTCAGCGCATCGGCCTCAGCTTATCCTGAAGCACTGAAGGCAGCTCGTGTCACACCAACACAGCAACGCCAACGCATAATCGATCAACCCGATGGAAATGCCGTCATGAGAGATTGGTATATCCTCAATCCCGGGAATAATCACCATTGGCTCTACTCCACAAGGAAGCTAGTGGATCCACGATTTGAAGCCCCCCTGGGCGGCCAACTTAAATTAACAATGGTAACTGACGAACCCGACAATCTCGTGGCCATCAAAGCCGTTACTCACAGTTGGCGGAACTACATTGGCAAACGCAGTAAGACGTTCGTAGCCGTTGCCAAATTAGACAAAGTGGGTGAGCACATCGTACAGCTCCAATCTTGTGCCTTCAAAGATGACGAAGGAAATATTCTTGACGACTGGGATGGAATCACGGAATTACAAATCCAGTCCGCCGACAAAGCTTTGCCCAATGTACTGGACTTCCAACCCTGGAATGGCTCAGCGCTTAAGCTTCTCGCCCTGGAGTGGAAAGGCGGGATCCTACACGCACGTCCTAAACCCTACCCGGTAGATTAATCTCAATCTCCGAGGCGTAGTGATAAACAGCAACCATTGCCTTGCAGGCAATAAAGATAATCCATAAAGTCACCATGAGCCCAATTAAAATTTCGCTGAGGCCCGGTGTCAAAGTTGCAATTGATAATCCCATTCCTAATTTTGTCGCCGAAATATTAGGCGTTCCTGTAATCGGCTTTGTCAGAATCTCAAACATACTTTTGCCTCCACTTCTCATTTTTCCCAAGTGACTCACCGAGATTATTGGAGACTTTTAAGCTTTCGTCAAAGGCATTTTAGAGGCAAAAAAGAGTCTGCCGGAAGAGGTATTCAAAAGCGATTCCATATTGAAATAGGTTCTCAAAACCTTGTTTCGACGGGCTTTCGGTGTTTTTTCAAATCGCCAATGGTGAACCCTCTTAATGATACACAGTATCGCCGATTATCTCGTTTCGCACGTCGATTTTAAAACTTTGATTTTTTTAAAAAAAAGTTTCAACGCCATAAAAAAAGCCCTTCGAAATAGTCGAAGGGCTTTATGAAAATCAATGACGCTTCTAGTCTTGACTAGGCTGCTGGAATAATCGCCCTGACGTTTGGGTGCCATAAGCTTCAGGTAAATTCTGCATTTGCGGCCGAGTTGCCGGACTCTTATAGCCATTACGAATATATGGATGATGAGATTTGGACGTAAGGAATTCTTGCGTCGCTTTCTCTGATTGTTTCGGGGTTGAGATCACATGAGGAGTAATCAGGATGATTAACTCTGTCTTCTGTTCCTGTTCAAAGTCCTTTCTAAAAAGAGCACCCAGCGTCGGAATATCTCCTAAGAGTGGTACTTTTAACTGACGTTTAACCACCTTTTCTTCGACCATACCTCCTATAGCAACAGTCAACCCATCTTTAGCGACGACCGTATTGACCGTGGTCGCATTGCTAACGACTGGCCGAGTAACCGTCTGTGTTGCGGAAATCGGAATGATATCCTGTTTCCCGGTATCGTCACCGGTGCGTTCCTGAAAAATCGTCAGCGTTACTGTGCGGTCTGCATTAATTTTGGGCAACATCATCAGCGAAGTACCAATCTGTTGATCTGATGTTTCAATGTTAGTACCAACAGTCTGGCCACCTTGATTAGCGTTGGTGATAGTGGAAGCGCTGTCTGTAAACCGCCGCTCTTCACCAATTCTCAAAGAGGCCGGCCGATTATTGGAAGCCAATAAAATAGGTGTTGCTACGACATTAACACGATTTTCTTCTTCGAGTAACTGAACACGAGCACGGAAATTCTGATCAAGGAACTGATAAACAAATGTTGAGCCATCTGCCTCGACATCAAAGTTACCACTACCTAATGCCGATCCCCCATTGTTGAGATAAGAGGCACCGGGACCGATAAACTGCTCTGTTGCTGTATTAACGAGATTGGCAGGGACATATGCTGGATCTCCAACGGCAGGCGTAGTCTTGTTCTGGCTGAATTCAAAGTCAAAGGCTGACTTAAACTGATCCCCTAAGGTAACTTCTAAAATCCTCACTTCTAGTAGAACCTGCGGTGTGGGACGATCCAACTGTTCAATCAATTTCGCAATAGAAGTCATCGCAATCTTATCACTGGTTCTCACAATAATCATTCCATGTGTTTGATTAATCGCAACGTGAATTGGTGGCTCCTGAGAAGTAACTTCCTGCAGCCTTTCTGAAGAGATTCCTCCTGCTTGAGCTGGATCCTGATTGCCTAAAGCCTGTAACTGGTCGGTCGTCAACTGTTCATCATTCAATAATTCCTGACGACGATTAACGGCTTCATAGTCAATCGAAGTTTGTTGTGGACCACCGCCACCCATGCCTCCCATACCAAAACCGCCCATGCCCATACCCATACCCATGCCGCCCATGCCAAAACCTCCCATACGGCCAAAGCCACCGCCAAAGGCACCACCGCCAAAGCCACCGCCAAAGCCACCGCCAAAGCCACCGCCAAAGCCACCGCCCATACCGCCGCCCATACCGCCGCCTCCGCCGCCCATGCTACCCATCATCTGCATGATCATCATCAACTGTTGTGACTGCTGACCGGCCGTCGCAAGAAATTGATCGTCGTAGTATCGGGGTAGGGAAAGTAAAACACGCTCGCCGTAAAGGTCTTGGATATGCTGGGCGATACTGAAAACATTTGGATGAAGCAAAGTGAAAACTTGCGTATCTTCTTCGCGGTAGATAACCAAGTCTTTACCATACTCTTCGGTGGTCATAATTCGCACTAAACCTACCTCTTCCTCTTCGCGGTACCAAAGACCACCCACCTTGCAAAGAGTTTCAATCGCATCAATCGTTTTGACATGTCTAAGGAATAACGATGTCTCAACAATACCGGCCGCCTGAGTTGCAACCACATTGATTCCACTAACCTCAGAAATTAGTCTCGTGGCGTCAAGAACAGTACTCTGATTCAACTCCAGACGAGTGATCACCTGTTTCTTACCAATTTCATATTCGACATTGGCAGTGCTGACCGGTTGCGGAGGTACCGTCGCTGCAGGTTGAGCGAATAATTCATCGCCCATAATAGTAAGAAGTACGATACAAACTAGTAGTTTTTTATTGATAGCCATTTTCAAAATTCTCTTTGAATTGGGGGGGGGGGCTTAACCGTATAGATAACACCAATCTTTTAGCGGATGCTAAAGAACTGAGCATTTGAGGACTCGAGAATCACTTCACCGGATTCTGTAATCTTCTTAATGGAATATTTTTCACCGGCATGCACAATTTCTTCACCAACACGACGAATAATGGAATCTTCTTTATCGCGTTGAATCAAGACCTTAGCTCCATCTGGAACAGCAATCGTTCCAACGACTCGAATATTCGGCAATCTGGCATAGGTGAGTTTCTCAGCCGGTTTTTCATCATTCGGAGAGACCTCAAAACTTGTGTCGTTTACCGGAATGACCCCGGATTGAATACCTTCCGGAGGCCCGGATGCCGGTATAAATTGCCCCTGTACGTAACCTGATGAATCATAGGGCTGAACCGCATATTGATTCCCGCTATTCTGCTGACGTTGTTGAAAATCAACGCGGGACTGAGCAGCCTGGGCTTTAGCATTTTGGATCGCCGATGGATCCGTTAATTCATTTTCCACCTGCGCTGTAAATACCGCGGATGGTTTGGTAGTCGACATACAGCCACTTACCGTTGGAAGGATTAATATCACAGTGAGAGAAAGCCGAAGCATATCTTGGTACTTTTTGAAAAACATTTTTTTGGAAAGAAATCGTTGAACCCTAGGTAAAATTATTAGAGTTAATACGGCGGCTAGAGACTTTAAGTACCAAATGCTGAAGCATGCTGTAAACAGCAATTACTCTCCAGTTGTAAAAGAATTGCATAAAAAAACGCGATGCCTAAGCATCGCGTTAACAATTTTTTTATTTCTGATTATTGGTGTTTAGCGAATAATCACAGACTCCGCCAAAGTACCTAATTTAACTTCAACAAACCCGTTTTCGATTGCTGAAATTTCAATCACCAGATTACCGCTGGATCTGGTCAACGTAACCCGATCTTTCTCCCGAACAAAATAAACCCGTCCCTCAACGCGGATGCTAGCAACCTTATTCTTATTTGGCTCGCTAACCTCAGCTTCTTCATCATCCGAGCCTTCTTCATTCGCAGCATTCGCGTTTGAGGCAATAGTGACCACTCCGACTAAGGAAACTGTGGGGACATTTACTCCCGGACCGACTTCTATAAACTCGTTATTAGCTCGTCGCTGTTCCTTCAGGATAACTGCATCAGGGGCAAAGGGGTCACGTAGATCTTGCTGTTGCAACCGAATAAGTAGTTCCTGTAAAAGCTGATTTGTATCGGCTGGCGGAGTTTCCGCCGCATCCTTTACTTCCTCTACAACCATCGGCTTTGACGGCTCAGCAGCATCCTGTGCTAACGTCGTCAAACTGGTTAGCATCAAAGCTATCATTCCTAACAAATTCATTGCAATCTTCATTATTCAAATCCTTTAGGCAAGGAGAAATTCCCTTTTAAACTTCGTCATAAATACAGCCCCACCTTCAGCTAATCTATAGACAAGATTTATGCCGTACTTACGCCCAAAGCAGCCATGAAGAAGCTAAAGTATACGAAACCGACAATTCCACCAACAATAATTATCATTACTGGTTCTGTAATAGCACTAAGCCAGCGAATTCTTGCCTGTAATCTTGAATCATAATAACCGCCGATCTCATCTAACACTTCTCCTAAGTTACCGGTTTGTTCACCAATAGCAATTACCTGAGAAACGGTAGGGGGAATGATGATATCTTCGATCGCATTGGCAAAATTCTCACCGTCAATAATTTTTTGTCTTGTTGCTAAAATGTGATTTTGAATGGCATCATTTCCGACCGATTTACCAGCGATCCTTAGAGAATCAACCAACGTCAAGCCACTTTCGATAAGTACAGACAAGGTAAATCCAAATTGAGACATGGCGGAAAAAGTGAGGATTCCTCCAATGATCGGAATATCTAGCAATATTCGATGAATTCTGTAACGTCCAGTCTTATTTCGCCAGGCCATAATTAAGCCTAACATCACCAAACCAGTACCGATCAATAGGTAGGGAAGGTAAGCAATCGCACCTTTACTTAAATCCATTAGAAACTGTGTTGATGCCGGTAACTGTCCACCTTGTCGTTCAATGAAGGTCGCAAATTTAGGGATAACTCCATAAACAAGAAACAACGTTACAAGCATGGCGACAACCATCACGAAAAATGGATAGAACAAAGCCGAAACTAGTTTGACGATTTGTTCACTACGACGTTCTATTCCTTCAGCAATACGGCCCATTGCAGATTCTAATTCACCACTAGCCTCTGAGCTTTCGACAAGTTGGACAATCACAGAGGAGAATATCCGTTTATGCCGTCTCATGGCATTAGAAAACGAAGCTCCATTTTCAACATCATCAATCATCTGCTGAATGACATTACGGAATGCTTTTTTCGCTGACTCTCTCTTACAAATTTGAAGTGCTTGTAAGAGCGTCAGACCGGTTTGAACCATCATCGACATTTGACGAAAAAAAGTAGCTCGATCCCGTGCCAAAATCGGTAGCAACCAGGCTGCCCGATGTATCCAGCGTCGCTTAGTTACAGAACCAATGTTCTCCGGATTGGCCGTCTCCTGCAAACTAACCACTATTAATCCACGCTGACGAAGATTAGCTGCAGCTTGCTCCATAGAATCCGTTTCGAGTGTCCCATTATCCTGCCGCCCATCAGGATACAATGCTCGGTATTCAAAGTACGCCATTAGATACTTGCCCCGATCGTTACACCGATTACTTCTTCGAGGCTGGTCAATCCTAAGCTAACTTTATCTAGGCCATCACGAAACATCGTCTTATGTAAGTCGCCACCGACCCGGCTAATCTCATGTTCACCTGCTCCATTGGAAATTAACTCCCTTGTCTCCTCACCTGTCCAAAAACACTCAAAGAGGCCAATTCTTCCGCTATAACCGGTTCCTAAACACTGTGGACAACCAACGGATTTAAAATTTCGTTTTAATTCGTGATCACCAAGCAAAGCGCGATTAGCATCATCAACGTCCACTTCTTCGCGACACGCAGGACATAAACGTCGTACTAATCTTTGAGAAATAGCACCTACAAGTGTTGCACTAACAAGATAGGGTTCACATCCAAAATCCATTAATCGGGTCACTGCACCAATAGCAGTATTAGTATGTAAAGAGGAGAATACTAAGTGACCTGTGAGCGCAGCCTTTAGCGCAATGTCAGCCGTGGAGAGGTCTCGTATCTCACCTATCATTACCACATCAGGATCATGACGCAGGATTGATCGGAGTGCTGAGTCAAACGTAACTTTATCAGAGGCACCGACCTGGACCTGAGAGATGTTAGGAACGATCTGTTCAATTGGATCTTCCACGGTGATGATATTTCGCCAACTACCATTGATCTCTTTCAGCGCACTATAGAGTGTAGTTGACTTACCCGATCCTGTGGGGCCAGTCAATAAAACAATCCCATAAGGTTTTTGAATTGCCTGACGGAATGCTTCTAGCTCCTTATCCAACATCCCCAAATTAGATAATGTCAGATTTTCGTCCGTCGTTCCCAATAAACGAATTGTAATGCGTTCGCCAAAGCGAGTCGGAATCACTGCTACACGCATGTCCTGAGAGATGCCATTACTCAGTTCAAATTGCATACGACCATCTTGGGGAGCACGCTGCTCAGCAATGTCCAATCCGGAAAACACCTTGATCCTGGAGATCAATGTCCGACCAATTTCCACGGGAATACTACTAATAAAGTTGATCAATCGGCCATCAACTCGAAAACGAATGCGGAGCGTATTTTCGGCCGGCTCAATATGAATATCAGAAGCATGATGCAAATAAGCTTCATTAATCACTCGGGAAAACAAATCCGCAGCGTCTTCCTCTTCAACCTCAACGGTTGCCAACTCTTCATTGCGTAATTTACGAAGGAACTGAACGGCATCACTAATAGCACTGGGGGTAGCAAGTGCCACTTCGGCTAAGATATCTAAGGACCGTTCCACAGCACTAATTAAAGCCAAATCGTCAATTTCAGCGGTTGCCAAAATAATCTTACCGTCTTGATCGCGGACTGGAATCACTCCGCGCCGAAGACCAATATCAGCCATCTCAATTGCCGCCTGCTCATCGATTGGATAAACACCAAGATCTACAAACCGAATGTTACGTTCGGCAGCAACAGCATGATATAACGCCTTAAGAGGCACCCGATATGCAATTGTGATTGCCTCTAACGAAGAAATCCCCTGAGTATTAGCTGACCTCCGAATTTCCATGAGTTCATCATCTTCGATCAAACCCTGCGAGACCGCGGCATCCAAGAATTCCTGTTCACGAATTGGCACTCATGTCTCCCTACAATTGAATTCCATATCCACTACCAGAAGAAATACCTCCTCGCAGTCGTTGCAATCGCGAAACCATTGCTGCCGGATCACGAGCTAATCTACGGCCATCTTCCTCAAGAATTTGATTACGGTAGACAAGTTCTGCCAAAGCAAAATCCGCCGTCAGCATTCCTTCAGAAGAGCCAATCTCCATCAATGAATAAATCTGAGATGGTTTGGAGGTCCGTATTAGATTAGCAACTGCAGAAGTCACAAACATTACCTCCGCTAACGGGACTCGCCCATCACCATCCGCCACAGGCAATAAGTGTTGAGCGACAACAGCACGCAGGACCATCGAAAGTTGTTGCCGAATCGCTAACTGTTCTTCGGCACTAAAAACACCAATCATACGATCAATCGCCCCAACACAATCTCCGGTATGGAGTGTGGAAAAGACTAAGTGTCCTGTTTCAGCAGCGGTAATCGCTGCGCGAATGGTTTCCACATCACGCATTTCCCCAATCAGCATGACATCCGGATCTTCACGAAGCGCTGCGCGAATCGCTCCATCGAATGTTTGGACGTCAGAATATAACTCACGCTGATGAATTAAAGACTTTTTGTTTGTGTGAACGTACTCAATAGGATCTTCGACGGTGATGATGTGATCCGCACGAGTACGATTAATCTTATCAATAATGCTAGCTAATGTAGTTGATTTACCGGAGCCTGTTGGGCCTGTCACCAAAACCAGGCCATCTTTCATCTGAGTAAATTTATCAAGTTGAGGAGGTAGATTTAGCTCCTCCAGACTACGGAATTCGTTATCCAAAAGACGAATAGCAAAACTAACATTACCGCGATCTCGATAGACATTTACACGATATCTCTCATTACCATAAGCAATCGCAACATCCACTTGTTGATGCTGATTAAATACTGCCTGTTGATTTACATTCAGTACATCAAGAGCAACCTGTTCCAATTCAGCGGCGGTTGAGTACAAATCATCCTGCCGTACTAAACGACCATCTTGGCGAAAGAACGGGTACTCATCTGAGCTCAAGTGTAGGTCAGATGCACCCTTTTCCAACATACGTTGGAGCAACTGTTCGAAATGTGCCTTGTTAAACAACGTAGGAGACCCTATCGCTACACTAGTAAACCAACATCATCGTAAATACGATCTGCGGTGAATCATCATTGTTACTTTTTGACTTAGTAATACTTGTATCCAGTATAAACACGTCCTGTTCCAGGGCTTCGAGCTGTTTCAAAAATACATAAAACAGCAATGGACTACCGGTAAATTTATATTCTCGACAAGTAAATAATTCCGAAGATAGGATCTCGTCGGCCTGCGCGTCCGTCACAACAGGTGAGCCGATTACTGCTCGTTTACCCTCAGGGATAGTGGAAATACTGTTGTTTTCTCGATTTTTGATACCCGTATCTGAAAAAGTGGTCACCGGCGTCGTTTCGACCAATTCAATTCCCGTCCGCGCTGCCAGTTTACTAATGGAACTAAGAAGTTGAGCCTCTTCAGTACTGGTATCTGACTTATCGATCAACTTAGCCATGAACGATACATACTTCTGCTGCTTGAACTCCAAGTCAGCACTGACTTCATCGGCCTGTACTGTAACTGTATCCAGATTTGTCTGAGTACCTCCTAGCTGAATGGCATTCATCGCCTCCTCTTGGTCGTTTTCCGTGTCTGCTACCAATTCCTCTAACTCTTGTTCCAGAGATTCCTTAAGAGGCAGATAGGACTTGACAGATTCCTCTGCAAAAATGGCCGGGTCGCTAGGGTCAGAGACGACAATATTATTTACCAAATCAATAACAATCCCACCGGTAAACCGAACGTGATAATAACCAAAAGAAATGACAATCCAAAGCAGCAAAAACATCTTACGTTTTTCCCCTTTGGTCTTATTACTCAGCATCTTCTAATTCCTCCAGGTTCTCTGGGAGATCTTCAATTTGCGGATTGATACTGACTAGTATTTCCGTTCCGGTCACTCCAACATCCCCCTGACCGCTACGAGTCGAAAGGACTTCCACTGTTAGATTCATTGCTGACAATTTCTCGCTCAACACTTCCACAAAAGCACTGCCCTGCTGAGGCGTTATAGACCAAAGCGCTACTGCAAAAGCATCGCCACTGGTGGATTTCAGTGAGTCAATGACAACGCCTTCACTAATACACTCCATCAACGTTTCTATTAGTTTGATTTGGAATCCCGAACGATTCTTTAGATTGTCAATTAAATTAATAGCTTGATCGGCGTTGGCAATTAGCTCTTGATTTGCCTTAATGCCATCCTCCAACATTCCAATCCTGCCAAGGAATTCCGACGCTTCGGCCCACCTGTCTTCCCATTCAATGTGCTCAAGACGTTTAGTTTCTAAGTCATCCATCAATGGCTGAATTTCTCGTTTGATATGGTTTTCAGCCCAGAAAACAACACCAGCAGCAAGCAAGACTGCGTAAACCCATGGCATAAACGGCTGGTCTCGCAAGGGCTTCGGTGGATTCTTTAAAGGGAAAACCACATGCCTCATCGAGTTAATTGCGTTAAGGGTTGAGATACCCAGAATTTGCACCGCATCGTTGGGATCATCGAGAAGTTGGCTGTCTTTATTCGTATGTTCGCCGGTCGCTAAAACCAAGTCTCGCAATTCATCTGTCGTAGCCCAAATATGTTTCTGAGAACTACCAACGCGGGAAAGAAGATTACTTAATTGTTCAACCTCCATTGGTTTACCACCAAAGGGGATCGATTCGACTGAGCCGGAACCATCTAAAGCAACAATGTTTATTCCGTGATCGTAGATTTCAACCAAATTGCCATTCGTGAATTTTTTTCCAAAATAATGCCGGGCGATTCCGGCAAGCGGAACAATCGCATTTAAACGAAAACCAACCTGCTTAAGTGCAGCAAGCCAGCCATCACGGACTTCCTGATACATGAAGCCAACTTCAGTACCAGCCGGCATTCCGTAGTTGCCCTTCAGTTCCGGGCCAATTCCGCCTAAAGGGGAGGAACTCAATCGAGGCTGATTGATTCGTCGTTGGATATCAATCGATTTATCGACCTCCTCCTGAGTAGTAAACCCTTTCGAGACGGCCAGAGCTCCCAGATGTTGATAATTTCCTGTAGAGCGATCTTTGCGAGATTCTCTTTGTTCTGTGAGTAGCTGCTTTAACTGAGCGTGCGTAATCAGCGAACGCCCGACAAGCACTTCGCCAATCATTGTGTCATTATTAGGCATTTTAGACATCAACTCGAATTGAACAAGTTGATTGCGTTCATCAAAACCTAAGTTATCTTCTGCTCCGGGTGGGAATTCAACGGAGCCGGCAACAGCATCTCGTGTGACAACCACGACATCCCGAACCCCTTTGAAAGAAGCTTTGATCTCTTTCAACGCGGCAGCTAACTCAACTTCGGATGGCACAACAACCGCTGTCGCTTTCCCGGTAGCATCTACCTTGGTCGCCTTAAAAGTAAAACCATCATCGATTATGACAAGCATATAAATTATCCTGAAACACCTTAAATATTACAGCGCAATTGAAGAAAGATTGAGTCTGAAAATATTTGCCTGTCCCGGAAGGACGTGAATATGTTTAGCTCTATAGGTATTCGAAACACTTTCTCTGGTAACCGTCATCATGCTTACGTTTTGATTGCTTAACTGACCGGAACTGGACTCACTAAGTTCGATCGTAAGGGTGCCCGAATTATTATTTCCACTAAACGTTATCGGCTCTGAAGTAAAACCAGCATCCATAAAATTCGTATTTAGATCACTTATCGCTGCCGTAATCGTCTGACGAAATAAACTTTCTTCTGTTATTGAATTAAACGGGTCCGTAGGATCCGGCAAGGTGATTGATAGCTTCACTCTATTGGGTGCAGTGGCAGGCTCTGGTGAAAGAACAAGAGTCTGAACTTCCGGATTACTATCCGTACCAGGTATCTTTTCCGTAACACTACTGATAGAGGTCGAAGGGTTCCCACTGTTTTCAATCAGCATCAAAACGTGCTGACCAGCGGGCACACGAAATGTGGGCAAATAAGAGGGAAATGATGTAGTAGCTATCTGTCCAACCTGAGGAAGCTGAAAAGAAGCACTGACAATCGTTTGCCAAAGCTCCCGTTTGGCATTAAAAGCCAAAATAACAAATGCGTACTGTGTGACTGAATTTAGATTTGCCAGATCGTTATAAAGTTCCACCTGTATATCCGACGGGGTAACCGACCAATCATCCGGAATAATCGAGGCAAGTAATAAATCTTCCGAATATTCAGTACCACCGCTGACTCCATCTTTCCCGAAAGTACTTATGCTAAGATTGCCGTCATAGTTCCAAACCCAACCGTGAGTTTGATCATCCGGACTCAAAGCGTTGGATGCAGGGACTGTTAACGTGGTGGAAAAACTACCATTTTGATTTCCCCATCCATCGTCAAAACGCGGTTTTGTCGGCCCGTCATAAATATTTTTACCGGGGAGAAGGTTGCTAAGATAACTACCTATATAAAAATTTCTGGGGCTACCTTCATCAGTTTGAAGAGTCGCACCGCGGAAACCTTTCACCAAATTAAGTGAAGTGGTTAGAAGAATTCCATCCCCATTATTAAACCCTTCTGTATCCGGCGTAAAATCATAGATGGGTTGCTGCAACGAGCTTGCCAAGATTAGCTCGTCTGCAGGATCTTTATCGACAACTCCAAACGCAAGTTCTGTCATATTTGCCGGCAAGGCGCCAACGTCTGCCACAAATCCACGAACGACCTGCTGCGTTTCCACACGGTCAATAATCGCTTTCTTAAGGACCGCTGCCTGATTCTTAGCACGCTCATATCGATACTGATCCTGACTGGAATCCATCGTATTAGTTAAAGAGACCGCACTAAAAGCCAGCACCGACATGATGAAAACCACCAACAGTAATTCCAGCAAGGTAAACCCGCTGGTTTTTCTAATACCGTATTGAAACTTTGGACTTCGGGGCATTCGTAAAATTCTACTCGACTAAATAAACAAGTTGATCATCGGACGAAGCGATACCACCTTGGTAGGCCCGGTCAACTCCCATCCCAACGATCCAAACAGCTGAATCGGTTGGAAAATACATGTAGGGTCTTCCAAAACCTGGAAAAGCGGTTCCATGTAAACCCGTAACAACGTCCTTATCACCAAATTTCCGTACCGGAAAATTATCCGTTTCACCTATGAATGGATCACAAAGCAAAACTAAATCGGTCACTAACGGGGTGCCCTCACCATTCCAACTGGAATTTAGCCAGCTATTCGGTGTATGAGCATCTACCACCGGATCATATTCTTCCGCGTCACCTACGACAAGGCTGACAACTCCATCCTTTATATAGGGGCCTCGCCAGCCAAGACCTGTCTGAATACTGAACGATTCCAACGCATGTCCTGTCGATTTCAAAGGGCTGTCACTAAGTACTAATTGATAGAAATTGGCTGGATGATTGAACCACTTGGTCCGTTGTGCGGAATTTTTATCGGACAAAAATGCTGGCCAGTGAGCAGCAATCTCAGGATCAATCTCTCCGCCAAGGCTTGTTAGAGCAAACGGACCTTGCTTCGGATAATACCCAGTATCGCGTCGAAATCGTTTTATTGCTTCGTAAACAGTGCTTACTTCCGCGTTCGAAAGATCTTCAGCGACCTTCGAACGAATACCTGTCATTGAATAAACAATTGCACCACCGACAATCGCCAGAAGCGAAACCACCATCAAAATCTCAAGCAAGGTAAAACCATAGCTTAACCTAGAATAAAGTCGGGATTTATAGCGGTGTCTAAACTGCATGCTAAATCTTACATCCTAAAAACCAGTAATTGCAATCAAATTGCATTTAAACCGAAGAAAGCGTGCGCCCGACATAAAGCCGAACGCACACTCGCGCCGTATATATCAATATCAACTACTGACTATGGCTTTTGGCCAGTAGCTTCTGCAAATTCTTCATCCAAGAAGTCACCACGTGAGTCAAGAATAGCGACTAACTTAGCAGGACTCGATGCTACATCGATCAAAGCAATGTAGTGATTGTACTGGTGCTTTGCCACGTTTCCGTAGTAAGGAGCGTGCTGAAGATTAGTAAATACACCTTCACCAACTAGGTTAGAAGCATTACCCAATCCCATACCAACTAAGATCTGATTATTCAGACCACCAACTTTGATGACATCATAACCACCAGGCGTAGTACCATCAGCTTTAGCAGCTCCCCAATACATCAGCTTTGGGGTCGGGGCAGGGTTGGCAGTTAAGTTGAGATAAAAACCACGACCACGATTTCTTTTATCACCTGGGCGAGGTGCCTCAAATGCATGCTGTGGGATAGAAATTGCTGAAAGAGGGCCCACATTTGTAGCATTGGTACCATCTGCAGCTTTAATAGTGAGGTCATCTGTAGTCTCGTTATTACCCTTCGCATCCATATAACGAATCTTGGTAATACCAGCAGCAACTAAAGCGCTGATGTGATCAGCAGAAGCTGTATGCAACCCAAACTTCTTTGGAAGTTTGTCTGGTCTGAGATTTCCAGCCATTTCTTCACCGGTTACAGCATCTGCACGATTGTCCAATTCATCTGCAACATATTGAGGACTAGTTGGAGTAGCAGCTGCCATGGTCTCCAAATTGTTTGGCAAACCACCTTCTGTTGAGTCATACACCAAAAATGCTTCCGTTATGGCAGCAATAGTGTGAGTAGCAGTACCTTTAGCAGCCTTATCTTCAAGGCCACCGTAACTGGTGATGATTGCACCACCGACAATTGCTAACATGGCAACTACCATGAGAACTTCAAGCAGCGTAAAACCTGCTTTTCTTAGAGAGCGTTTCATTTTGAAACTCCTATAAAAAATATAAACACCTATGCTCACGATATCCGCCCTGGTCAATAGTGAGCTCATTCTTATGCCTGACCAAAGACTTGCCTTTTCGGAGATTTATTCTCACAAGTCAATGGCCTTATTGAAACTTAGTTTCAATAAGAACACCTTAATGTCATAATCTGCCACTTGGAATAGGCTAAAACACTTTTTCGTATAAAATTATGCAAAAAATACCCCTTTTATTGAGACTGTGTCTCATCTATAGGGTTACTGGGGCAAATCCTGTCATTATTTCGCGTTGAATTGTTGTGACAAACATCGTTCCTGCAGGTGAATTAACCATTTATTCGCCTTACAATTCATGATTGAAGACTTGCACATCACGTAATAAATCACAGGATTTCAAACTAAAGGGTATTCCCTGCACTATGAAGACGATTCAAACATTTTTCCTGACGATTAGTATTTACGCCTATTTTCTTTGCTCGTGCACCAAGGGTGAAGACTGGACACAATGGCTTGGGAACGCTCGTGATGGAGTTTGGCGGGAGTCAAACATCCTGACTACCTTTCCCGAAAATGGTCCTAAGCTACTTTGGAAGACGTCAATCGGTAGTGGATACTCAGGACCGTCCGTCTCTAACGGCAAAATCTATGTCATGGATCGCATTAAAAGTGCTGATCCTAAAACTGCTAAAGACCTACATGATGGAAAGCCACCGAAAAACTACAACTTTGTTCGCAAGCTCATTCCAGGCAAGGAACGTATGCTCTGTCTGGATGAAAAGACGGGCGACATTCTTTGGTCTCACGAATGGGACTGTCCTTATACATCGGTCGCAGCCTATGCCATCGGACCGCGTGTAACTCCAACAGTGGATGGGAGCCGAGTTTACGCGTTGGGCGCTGAAGGCCATTTCTATTGTTTTGACAGCCAGAACGGAAAAGTTATTTGGTCCCGAGACTTTAAAGAAGACTATGATTTAGTGATCCCCGAGTGGGGAACGGCAGCTCACCCGCTAGTAGATGGTGACAACATCATTAGTATTGTTGGCGGACAGAATACAACCGTCGTTGCCTTCAACAAATTTACTGGCAAAGAAGTCTGGCGTGCCCTATCATCCAAGCAACCTGGCTATTGCCCACCAATCATCTATACCATCAATGGCGTACGGCAACTCATCATCTGGCATGGTGATGGGCTTGATTCGGTCGACCCTCAATCCGGCGAGTTGTTTTGGTCCGTCCCGGTGATTCCGACTTACGGCATGTCCATCGGACATCCAGTCCTACATGAGAATAAGCTTTATATGATGGCCTGGGCACGTGTATCCGCATGCGTCGAAGTTGCCGATTCCGGAAAAGCAGCCAAGTTGGTCTGGGAAGGTGATACCAATATTGGTATCGGCGGAGTGTTTTGCACAGCCGTTATTCAAGACGGTTTCATTTATGCCTGTGGTATCAGCGGGCGATATACTTGTGCCAAACTAGAGGACGGCTCAAAACTATGGACAACTTACAAACCCGCAACCGGTGCTCGTCCCGGTGCCTGGGGCAATGTCTTCACCATTAAGCACGAAGATCGATATTTCCTCGCCAATGACTCAGGAGAGTTGATCATCGCCAATCTCAGTCCAGAAGGATATGACGAAGTCAGCCGCACCAAATTAATCGAGCCTACCCATTGGGTTGCCGGACGCACGCTAGTCTGGTCGCACCCGGCATTTGCAAATCGCTGCATCTACCTTCGCAATGACAATGAAATCCGCTGTTATTACCTAGGCGAGGATCAATAAAGAAGTGAGGTAAGTCAGCCACGATTTATCAGAGATATAACTATTTTAATTCTTCACTGGCTTTCGGGCTTAGGAGCTCTTTAATCTCTTCGATCTCTGCTTCGGCTTCCCGAGGAGCGTTACCAAGATACTCTAAGACGGTCTTTCCATTGGAATCCTTGATCTCCGAATCCGCGCCTGCATTTAACAGCATCCTGACTCCATCATTATTTGCCGCGGCGACAGCCCAATGTAAAGGCGTGGAAGCTCCCTCTGTTTGTGTCAACGCGTTTACATCAGCGCCACGTTTTATCAACAGTGCGGCTGCCTGATTGGAAAACTCGCTCACTGCCACATGTAAAGCAGTCGCGCCATGAGCTGGATCTCCTGACAAGTCGAGTCTTTCGTTGACATCTTCCCCATTCGATAAGTGATAATCCACTGCTGTCAAATCATTAAAGGCTGCCGCTTTCCAGATAGTGGATTCCAAATCAGGAAGCAGGCCCTCGTCTGTGCCGGAGGCTGCTCCCAATATCATTACCAAAGGAGCATGTCGTACATATTCTGCCGTTGCTAAGGCGGTCAATCCATCATCATTAATCAGCGTGAGATCGGCGCCTTGCCAGATGAGATATTCAGCAATATCAATCTGCCCTCGATAAGCCGCGATATGTAAGGCTGTGGCTCCCCGATCATCCTGAGTGTCAATGTCGATCCCAGTCTCAATCGAAAGGATGACCGAATCTAAATCACCGTCATTCACCGCCTGAAAAAATACCTGAGCTTCTCCTTCGATCTTACCGGGAACAAAAGCAATTTCCTGAGATGTATACACATCTACCGGTTCATCACAGCCAAAGGCGGTGAGCAATAGCAAAGCGATTAGGTTTCGTTTCTTTACCATTTTCAACTTCATCAATTCTCTAAAACCAGAGGACCGGTTCCTTTCGTTGCACTACGGTCTTTAACTATAACAGGCAGTCAATCATCCTATGAAAATTCCTGCAAGACGATGCCTGCAATTGTTGGAGTAATAAAGTAGTGCTAAATTGAACGTTCTCTGCTGGTAAACACCATTTATTACCTTTTATGGCCCCAACTCAAACATGACTAAAATATTCTATACAAAGACTGACGAAGCTCCCGCCTTGGCAACGCACTCATTACTTCCGATCATCCGGGCCTTTACGAAGTCCTCCGGAGTGGAATTAATACTTAAAGATATCTCTCTGGCTGGTCGTATTCTTGCCAATTTCCCAGAGTGCCTTACGGACGAGCAACAGCAAGGTGACGCACTGGCAGAATTGGGTGCCTTAGCCAAAACTCCTGAAGCCAATATCATCAAACTTCCTAATATCAGTGCCTCCATACCACAGCTCACAGCGGCCATCACCGAACTGCAGGCCCACGGATTCAATGTTCCGGACTTCCCCGAGGAACCCGCAACTGAAGCAGAGCAGGACATCCGAGCCCGTTATGCCAAGGTACTCGGTAGCGCCGTCAATCCGGTTTTACGTGAAGGGAATTCAGACCGGCGAGTTGCAGGACCAGTAAAAGAGTATGCTCGAAATAACCCACATTCGATGGGAGAATGGAGTTCTCAGTCCAAATCTCATGTAGCCCATATGCAGGGAGGAGATTTCTTCGGAAGTGAGCAATCTCACATTATGGACAATGCAGGTACTGTCAGTATCGAGCTTATCAATGCAGACGGAGAGACCACCACACTCAAATCAGGACTGGAACTCGAAGCCGGTGAAGTCATCGATTCCTCGGTCATGAGCAAAAATGCTCTTTGTGAATTTATTACCACAGCAATTGCGGATGCCAAAGAACAAGACGTGTTGCTTTCACTGCATATGAAAGCAACCATGATGAAAGTCTCTGATCCGAAAATCTTTGGCCACGTCGTCAAAGTCTATTACGCTGACGTCTTTGAAAAGCATTCAGCGGTTTTGGATGAATTAGGAGTCGACCCCAACAACGGAATTGGTGATCTCTACAACAAAATCGGAGAGCTAGAGGAAGCACAAAAGGCTGAGATCCTCGCGGACATTGATGCTGTCTATGAAAAGCAGCCTCGATTGGCGATGGTGAATTCAGACAAGGGTATCACCAATCTCCATGTCCCCAGTGACGTAATTATTGACGCCTCAGTCCCTGCCTGCCTGCGTTCCTCAGGGAAGATGTGGGGGCCGGATGGAGAACTGCACGACACCAAAGCAATCATTCCGGATCGCAGCTATGCTCGTATGTACCAGGCAGTTTTCGAATTCTGCAAAGAGAACGGAGCTTTCGATGTGCCGACCATGGGTAATGTTTCCAACGTGGGACTGATGGCTCGCAAAGCCGAAGAATACGGCTCTCATGATAAGACATTTGAGTTGGCTGAAGCAGGCTCAGTCAGTGTCAAAGACGCGGACGGAAATGTACTAATGCAGCACAATGTCGAGCAGGGTGACATCTGGCGCATGTGTCAAACCAAAGATGAGCCGATTCGAGATTGGGTTAAACTGGCAGTCAATCGAGCTCGTGCTACCGGCTCAAAGGCAATCTTCTGGCTCGACAGTGCTCGTGCTCACGATGCCAACCTGATTGCCAAAGTGGAGCAGTATCTTCCCGAGCATGACACCGATGAACTCGAGGTTGAAATCCTCTCTACCGTCGATGCGATGAATGAAACATGCCAGCGATGTAAAGATGGCATAGATACGATTTCAGTCACAGGGAATGTACTCCGCGACTACCTCACTGACCTATTTCCAATCCTGGAGCTTGGCACCAGTGCCAAAATGCTTTCCATCGTTCCACTGCTCAACGGAGGCGGTTTATATGAAACCGGAGCGGGTGGCTCGGCGCCGAAACATGTACAACAATTCCTCGAGGAAAACCATCTCCGTTGGGATTCACTTGGTGAGTTTCTGGCCTTAGGAGTTTCTCTTGAGGAAGTTGCTGAAAAAGAATCCAATCAGAAGCTCGGCGTCATCGCTAAAGCACTAGATAAGGCGACCAGCCAGTATCTACTCAGTAATAAATCACCTTCACGAAAAGTAAATGAACTAGATAATCGTGGAAGTCACTTTTATCTGGCGTTGTACTGGGCTCAGGCACTTGCCGCTCAGGACTGCTGTGAAGAACTGAAGGCTGAGTTTACTCCCTTGGCACAGGTGCTTACGGACAACGAAGACACAATCGTTAGTGAATTGAATCAAGTCCAGGGTAGTCCGGTCGACATATCCGGCTACTATCATCCCTGCGATGAACAGGCTGCGGCTGCAATGCGTCCAAGTGCTACCTTTAACCAGGCACTAACCAATCTGGCTTAATGTAAACCTCGCCCGATGGTAAGAAAGTTCATTTGCCATGTTGCCCAAAAGAACTCTCGGTAAAACCGATCTCAAAGTGACTCAGTTGGGTTATGGAAGTATGGGCTTACGAGGCCCTGCAACATGGGGGGTCCGAGTTGTCGAAGATGAAGCCGCTGATCAGTTCCTCAATCTGGTTTTAGACAGTGGAATCAATTTCATCGACACGTCACCTGATTACGGAGTCAGTGAAGAACGTATTGGCAGGTTTATCGGATCCCGACGTAAGGAGTATTACCTGTCTACGAAATGTGGATGTGACTATGTTCAACACGAAGACCACCTTGAAGTACTGCATACATGGTCGAGTGATGTGCTCAAGAGGAATATCGAAACAAGTTTGCAACGACTGCAAACCGACTACATCGATCTACTCCAGTTTCACGGCGGCGATGCTGAAACCATTCAGCAGGCAGGGTTAATCGATACCCTGCTGGAATTCAAAGCTCAGGGGCTGATCCGATTCATTGGATCCTCCAGTTCTTTGCCTCATTTACCTGGCATGATTGAACTAGACGTCTTTGATACGATTCAAATGCCCTATTCCTGTCTGGCTCCCAGGCATCACGATTGGATTACGAAGGCGGCCGAAAGTGGAGCGGGCATTATCATTCGTGGAGGGATTGCCCACGGTGGCCCCGATGCAGAAATTGATCGTCCTGCATTGTTCGATGTTTGGACTCAGGCGGCATTAGATGAATTGCTTGTTGATGGCATGAGCCGATCCGAACTCATTCTTCGTTACACCATAAGCCATCCACATTGTCATACGACCATTGTAGGAACATGTAACCCTGAACATCTGGACGAGAATATTAGCAGCCTTACCAAAGGACCACTCGATACGTCTGTCTATGACGAGGTGACTACCAGAGTACAACAGGTTTTAGATGCCATTGAGCCTAAGTAGTTCCAAAGTCTATTTCGCTTTCGTGTACATCTTCACGAAGGCATAGAGCCGTTTGGCGTTTGTACTCGAGTAGAAAACGTGCCCACCATGTTTACCTTCGGAAACCCGGTGAAATGTAATCGTGAGCCCAGCCTCTCTATAGGCTTTGTCAATGGCTTCAGACTGATCGATCAAGACCGTCTTATCTTTCTCACCATGAAAGACCAGAAACGGGGGGTCGTCCTTGGTCACGTGATACTTTGCCGATGCCTGTCGGGCAACATTCACTAACTGATTAGCTCCACCACCAAGCAGGTTATAAACTACCGAGCCTTTTTTATTAGCACGGGAAGGCTGAGTTTTACTTCGCAAAACAAAATCCGTGGCACCATAGTAATCAACCACGCCCTGGACCCGGGAAGATTGCTCCCGGTTGCCACCGACCTCTCCCTCTAATTCTTCGACATCGCCTGTCGTACCCATCAGGGCAGCTAAATGTCCGCCCGCACTCGCCCCGGCAACGACAATGCGGTCTGCGTTGTAGCCATACTTCTCGGAATTCGCGCGTAGCCAACGTACTGCCCCTTTACAGTCATGGAGTTGCGCTGGCCACCTGGCTACATCCACCAACCGGTAATTGATACTGGCGACCGTAATCCCATAATTAGATAACCAGGAAACAAAAATCTTAGATTTATTGTTCTGATACCAACCACCACCGTGAATCCAAACCACCAGCGGAGATCCCATCGGTTGCTTAGGAAGATATAGATCAAGCAACAGTTTATGATCTCCCACCATGGCATATTCAACATCGGCCACTTTAGTACCGGTTAACTTCACTTTGGCGACAGCATTATCTTTTTCTGGTTGTTGCTGTTGCGTGAATTCATCAATCGACTGTTGGGCTACACAAGAGCCACAAATCAAAAGAAGTATCATGAAGCTACGCATAGGTCACCTTTTGTCAGCCATCCAATGATTTTTGAAATTCTAAAGGGTCAAGAATTCACCCTCAGTCGTATTGTTACACGAATTTCTGCTCTCGCCACCCACCCTAGGCAAGAGTCAAACAACGCTCGATATAAGCTCGGGATTTGTTAATTGCAGCTGTTACTTCCGTCACAGTCGGCAAGATCGGTATTCCTCGAGGGACAGGGTGCATAAAGATCTCGACGAATCCCTGATAATCAACATCTTTCAGGGCCTTGACAATCGGACGGTAATCCAACCCACCACCGAATCCCGGCATTTGTTGCATCTCAATCTCTTTCGAAGCCTTTGTGCGTATTCCTTCACTATGCTCCTGAAAATAGATAAAGGGAACATGCTTTGGACAAAGATCGCGACACAGCTGAGGGATTTGTTCTTCCCACTTGTGTAAATGATGGAATGCCAAGGCAATCCCCAAATGTTTAGAACGATTGAATTCCGCAAAGTATTTCAGTGCATCAGGATGGTAAAGTAGCTGGCGATCATGATTCTCTAACGCGATGGTAATCCCTAATTCCTCTGCCCGAGCAACATGCGGTTTCATCTGTTCGAGAAATGCCTTCACTGCTGACTTGGCTTCCGCCCCTTCGGGCTCACTTGGTCCCCGTGTACCACATAAGACAATCTTCCCTTGCAGACTTTTTAACCATTTCATTTCTTCCTGTAGCCCGAACGGTCCCAATGGGTATCGAGTACTTACACCTAATTCGACTTGATGTTTTTTCAACAGCTGTTGAAAGGCTTCCACACCCATTTCGTCTATCTGCTCACGCTGATTACCATGTACCCGACACCAAATATCGATTGCATAGGCTCCCGTCTTCCGGACTTCTGGCAAGATGTCTTTCAAGGCAAACTCACCGTACATCGCAGACGAAACTATATAGTTCAAACGATATGGCTGATCTCGCTCTAGTAACTTAGTTCCGTAAACCTCTTTTACTCCCAGTCCAGTTGCTGCAGTAGTCATGGCTGCCGCCTGATGGAAAGTCCGACGGGTTATCTGTTTATTCATTTCCATTGGTGATCTGTACCTCGTTGTCAATTCGATGGCCCGATTAATATCTATACTGCGAAGAGATTGAGAACCTATAGGATTCGCAACCTATTAAACTGAAGTGAATACCCCTCATTCTAAAATATTGAAAAACAAATGCGTATGTTCTATCGTTTCGTCGGGCTAGCTATGATTCTCACCTCGAGTGTAGTCATGGCTAATGACAACCAAGTTATCTCGGGTCATTTAATCTCTGTCAATCTAGCCAAAAGTGAACTTGTCATTGAAGACAAGGAACATCAACAGTCTGTTATCAAAGTCGCACGAAGTACCCGCATCTTTCATGATGATCAAAAAATCACCTTGATCACCTTGTGCCCGAAACAGCGTCTGTCGGTTTCAATCGATTCTTCCATTCCGGCAGCGGACCGAATTAACTTGCTCGGAGAACGAAAATTTCCGCCCAATTTGCTATACCCGACTAACGATTTGGTAACTGTCATCCCAGGCACACTGCCTCTCATCATCTCTGCTCCACATGGCGGCCGTGAAATGATTCCAGGAGTCCCTAAACGGAAGGATGATACGATTCCAAAATTCGTCATCACCATGGATTCCAATACCTATGAATTGGCACAGTCCATTACCGAAAATATCGAACAGAAGCTTAGAGGAAGGCCCTGGTTTATTGGAGCTAAGTTTCATCGCTCGTATCTCGATGTTAACCGTTCGGTGGAACATGGATTGGAGCACAAAAATGCTCGAGAGGTTTACATCGCTTATCACCAGGCTCTCCAACACGCAATATCACAGGTAGCATGTCAGTACCAAACAGGACTCTTGATCGATGTCCACGGCCAAAGCAGATTACCCGATGTTGTCTGGCGAGGTACGCGTAAAGGAACAACTATGGGTGGACTCGTGGATCAATTTGGCTGGGAACCGATCGAGGGGAAACTCAGCCTCATGCATTCTTTTGAAGAATTAGGCTATCCTATTCACCCTAAGGGGATCGATGCGAGCGAGGCTCCCTTTACCGGCGGGTTTATTACTGGCACTTATGGATATCCTTACGGCCTTAATGCAATTCAACTTGAATACGGTTACTCGTTTCGAGCCAGTAAGGAAATTTATCTAAAGACGGCTCGGGATACCGCTAACGCCATTCTAAAATTTCATACTCGCTATTTACTGAAAAAGTTTAATTGTTTGGCTGATGTCGAAAACCGTGAACAATCTGATATGAGCAAGTAGAATAAAGTAATTACAACTACGCTTTTAGGAGTTCCGGGCTATGAGTAAATCACAACCTCGTCGCGAATTTTTACAACAATCTCTCGCTGCTGCGACGTTATGGAGTTTGATTCCTGACTCCCTTAAGGCAGACGAGCATCGTACCGACAGTCTTTCCCTTTCTCGATTCACGGTCGATATTACACCGCCTGAGGGTCATTCTCTATGTGGCGGCTGGATAACTCCAGTGAAAGATGTGACCGATGAATTACAAGCACTCGGTTTAATACTTCAGGGAGCAGGGAAACCCATTGTTGTAATGGCCATCGACTGGACTGCATTATCCAATGGTGGCCATTTACTCTGGAGAACCAAAATAGCCGAGGCCGTGGGCACTACTCCGGAAAGAGTTGCTATTCACTGTGTCCATCAACACAACGCTCCGTTTGCCTGCCTAGAAGCCCAGGCCATTGTCGAAGCCCAGGGGGATTTGCCTCACATCGTGAGGTTGGACTACTTCCATGACTGCATCGATAGAATTTCAAGAGCCGCCAAAGAGAGTCTCACTCACCTTAGTCCGGTCTCGCACGTCGGGAAGGGGGAAGCTCGTGTGGAGAAAGTCGCATCCAACCGCCGGATCTATCGCGATGAAAATGGCGTCATCAAAGCGATGCGCGGCAGTAGTTGCAAAGACCCTAAACTGCGAGCTATGACCGAGGGTACGATCGACCCGATGCTCAAGACGATAACCTTCTACAACAAAGATCAATGTGTAGCTGCCATTCACTACTATGCCACCCACCCGATGAGCTACTACGGTGACGGATTAGTGACGAGTGATTTTGTAGGAATTGCACGCAAACGCTTACAACAGGAACAGCCTGATTGTCACCACATTTACTTTACGGGAGCCGCAGGCAATGTCTCTGCCGGAAAGTACAACGACGGTAGTCATCCGGTTCGGCCCATCCTCGCACAACGAATCTATGAGGGCATGATCGGGGCTTTAAAGAACACCACTAAATCTCCGATTGAATCTGTCAGCTGGCGAACCGTGGAAATGTTGCCGGAGGTTCGCAGTACATTCGATAAAGAGGAGTTACTAAAAGTTATTTCTAATAAAGACGGGAGTGTCGTAAGTCGTAATCGCCCGTCCTATATGCTCGCCTGGCTGAATCGAGTGCAGAGAAAGCAACCTATTGTACTGAGCTCACTGGGCATCAACGATATTTCGACTATCCATTTACCAGCTGAGTCCTTTATCGAATACCAATTGCGTGCTCAACAACTTGCTCCTAAACAATTTGTTGCCACAGCCGCATACGGCGACGGTGGCCCGTGGTATCTGCCTGTGAAAGAAGAGTATCCGGCAATGGGTTATGAGGTGCGTGTTGCATTTTGTGAACCGACGATTGATGACATTATGACTGCTGGCATTAAAGAATTGTTGGGAGTCTAAAACACATGAAGAGAACTCATTCTGGGACCTTTACACTTGCCTTGTTACTATCGTTTACATCGGTCCTATTTGCACAAGAGAATCGTGTTATCACTGAGGCTGATATGCCTCGAATCCCTCATACTGAACTTAAAGATGCGTTATCGACCTTTAAGTTGGCGGACGGATTTGAATTAGAATTAGTCGCTGGCGAACCTCTGGTTTCAGATCCGGTCGCAGCCTGCTTTGATGCTAGTGGACGCATGTTCGTTGCTGAAATGCACGGCTATCCTTTCTCGCAGGAGCCCACCCAACTAAACCCTGCCGGTGGTGGCCTTCAGGATGCCGGAATCATCCGAATGCTAGAGGACACTGACAAAGATGGAACGATGGATCGAAGCGTTGTCTTTGCCGACAAATTGAGCTGGCCAACATCGGTGCTACCTTACAACGGAGGCATCTTTGTGATGGCTCCCCAGTATCTTTACTACCTGAAAGATACCGACGGCGATGACAAGGCTGATGTGCGTGAAGTCGTGCTCTCCGGATTTGGCAGAAACAACGTACAGTCCGTTGCCAATGGGCTAATCTGGGGGCTTGATAACAAAATTTACTTCGCTGCCGGGCGTAACCCAAAAACTCTGTTACACCGAGGGACTCCACTTTTCCCGGTAAGCGGAGCGGATCTACGATTCGACCCAAAGACAGAGGATTTTGAACTTGTAACCGGAGGAGTACAATTCGGGCACTCCAGAGACATCTGGGGCACTCGATTTGTATGCAGCAACAGCAATCACATCCAGCAAGTCATACACCCACAACATTACATTACACGTAACCCATATCTGGTCGCCTCCGGCATGGTTCGTGGCATCGCCACAGATGGAGCAAGTGCCCGGGTATTTCGATTGAGTGCTCCGGAACCATGGCGAATCGTCCGACAAAAGTGGCGTGCACTCGACAAGGGCTATCGACTAGTTATCAACGACGACGGAGGTTGGGAATTCATTCCTGTTGACCCTTCCAAACCTGCTGGCGGTGTCCCCACTGAATACCCCGTCGGATTCTTTACCTCGGCCACAGGAATTACAATCTATTCCGGAGATGCGTACCCTGCAAAATATCAAGGTAACGCGTTTGTTGGAGACGTCGGCGGAAATCTGGTTCATCGAAAAACGGTCAATAACGACGGAGTCATATACTCCAGCAAGCGAGCGGACGAGGGAGTGGAATTTATACAATCCACCGATAACTGGTTTCGCCCAGTGAATTTTCTCAATGCACCGGACGGTACGTTACATGTATTAGATATGTATCGTGAAACCGTTGAACACCCTTACTCCATTCCGGCTGAAATCAAAGAATTCCTGCACTTAACCAGCGGGAAGGATCGCGGTCGTATTTACCGAGTAGTTCGTAAAGACATGCAAGTCCGTCGCCCTCTCAATCTCGCCAAGATGAGTAGTCTCGAATTAGTCGGACAACTGAGTTCTACTAACGGTTGGAATCGCGACACCGCCCAGCGTCTGCTGGTGGAACGGAATGACCACGGAGTTCGGTTGGCGTTGGATAACTTGGTTCTCAAAGGCGAATCATCTCTGGGACGCCTTCATGCTTTATATACATTGAAGGGACTTGGGCTACTTGCACCAGCTCATGTCTTTGGCGGACTACTGGATTCCAATCCCCGCGTTAAGGCACATGCTGTAAAACTCGCTGAGCCTTACCTTCAGGAGCACATCAATTTAATCCAGCATCTAAATCGACTAGCCTCTCACCCGAGTGAACATGTCCGAGCTCAGGTCGCATATTCGTTAGGAGAAGCGAATCCTAAATACGCTACCGAAGGCCTTTTAACGCTGGCCTTAGCCCCTAATTGCACTTCAGAAATTCGGACGGCGCTGCTTTCATCGATCGGAACACAGGCTGAAGACTTTCTGCTCCAACTGATGCGACGCGGTGGTGGAAACCCACAACTGCCAACGATTGCCTTACAAACTGCCATCATTGTGGGAACTGATAAAGATGATTCTAAAGCGATCCAG
>MDTD01019719.1_pt1 | contig 28264 bp, 21 predicted proteins | sample 811221 | NCBI WGS metagenome assembly MDTD01 (sample SAMN05326646, study PRJNA326480) | marine metagenome | isolation source: seawater | place: Pacific Ocean: South West | collected 2011 | reverse complement strand
TTATCTTCTCTAGATGGTACCAAATCTAAGTTGATAGATATCCCTAATCCACCATTTGCAGCCATTTCTGCACTACTACAAGTAATACCAGCAGCTCCCATGTCTTGAGCAGCAAGAACATCTCCTGTTTTAAAAGCATTCAAACAGGCTTCTATTAAACTTTTTTCTAAAAAAGGGTCTCCTACTTGAACAGCAGGTCTATCATCTAAAGAAGCTGTTGTAAGTTCAGAACTTGCAAAACTTGCTCCTCCAACTCCATCTCTACCCGTAGTATTACCAACATAGAGGACAGGAGCACCAATATTTTTAGCTCCAGAACAAACAATTTCATCTGTCTCTAGTAAACCAATAGCCATTACATTAACAAGAGGATTACCAGAATAACTATCATCAAAGTTAATTTCTCCTCCCACTGTTGGTACGCCTACACAATTACCGTAATGGGAGATTCCTGAAACTACTCCTTTTAATAATGATATATTGGAAGGTTTATTTAAATTACCAAATCTTAAAGAATTCAAAATAGCAATAGGACGAGCACCCATAGTAAAAATATCCCTTAAGATCCCTCCAACTCCAGTTGCAGCACCCTGAAATGGCTCAATTGCTGAAGGATGATTATGACTCTCAATCTTAAAAACTAATTTTTGATGATTACCAACATCAATAACCCCTGCATTTTCTCCAGGCCCAATCAAAACATATTCACCATCAGTTGGAAATTTAGCCAGTAAAGGTTTTGAATTTCTATAACAACAATGCTCAGACCACATTACTCCAAACATTCCTAACTCAGTTCTATTAGGTTCTCTTTTCAATCGACGACATATTTCTTTATAGTCATTTTCTGTAAGATTTTCAGTTTTGAGAGCTTCTTTAATATTAAAAGAAGTATTTCCTGATAAATTCACCATAAATCAAATCCAAGGATCTTCATCACTATTATTAGATGTTTTTGAGCTATTTGGATCAGTATAAAATTTAATATCTTGATTTTTAATTTTTTTTTGAGATCGATTATATTTATCAAAATCTTCATTTTGTTGTTCATTAGTGAAGACTTGATCCTCTTCCAACCAGTCCTCTAATTTATTAGAAGCGATATTTTTAAAATCATCAAACTTATTAAAAAGATTTTTACTTTTTTTTAACACCTCATTTTTAAAGCTTGATTTTACCAAAACTAAATCTTCTAAAGAATTAACCGAAGCAAAAACCAAACCAGGTTGTTGATCAGTGATACTTGAGATATCTAACTTCCATCTACTCGAACCAGGAATTCGTGGATTAGATCTTGAAATGTAATAATTTTTTATTTTGCCAGTTTTGAACTCAAAGAGAAAATCTGCAACAAAACCAATTTTAAAGCCATTATTACTAATCAAATTAGCAAATAAAAGATTAGGAAACCTATTTAAGGTATTTAAATCAGAGGTAGCTGGTTCACCTTGAACAAAAATTTCATTATCTACTATTTGCTTTATTTGATTTAATTTCCATACATTCCTTTTAAGATTTAAATTAGAAGGCCTACTAACCCATCCAAGTATTCTATGTACAGGTGGATGCATCCAAACCATTTCACCAACGCCATAAGTAAGAGACATATTAGCTCTGACATTATGACTTAACAAAGAACTTAATAAATATTCTTTAGGTAATTTCAAATTATGACCGTACCTGAATAGGCATTACTAAATAAGTGAATGAACTATTATTTTCAGGAACTATAACAGCGGGAGTGGTTGAAAGATTACACTTCAAAAATATAAATTCTGATGTGATAACTTTTAAACCTTCTAGTAAGTATCTGACATTAAAAGCGATTTCTAGTTGATCTCCAGAAAATGAAACAGGTAAAATCTCTTCAGCATTTCCAATATCTTGAGCATCCGCACTAATAAATGCTAAATTTTCTTCTTTAATATTAATCTTGACAACACTACTTTGTTGATCTGCTAAAACTGCAATTCTTTCTAAAGAATTAACTAGAGCATTTTTTTCAAATTTAAAAACTTTAGAAAAAGAATCTGGAATTAATTGAGAATAATTTGGATAATTTCCTTCTAAAGTTCGAGTCGTTATTATTTGATCAGAAGAAATAAAGACCAATTGGCCTTTGTCATAGAACAACTTTACTTTATTTTCTGTTGATTTTGTATTGACAAGTTTTTCAATTTCTCTAAGAGATCTTGTAGGGATAGTAACAGATAGATTTTCATCTTTTGACTCTAAATTATCAATAGTTTGATCCATATTAGATTCATCACTTTCAGTCAAAACAACAGCTAATCTATGTCCATCAGTAGCTGCAGATTCTAAAGATTTACTTTTAAATTTAAAATTAACACCTGTAAGTAATTGTTTTGATTCATCATTACTGCTTGAAAATATGGTCATTCTTAAAGCTTTAAGAAAAGAAGAAGGATTTATATCTAATGAAGTTCCACTCTCAACAAATGGTAATTTAGGATAATCATCAGAAGCAATTCCTTTCAAATTAAAAGAACCTCTATCACTCTTCAATAAAATATTATCCGATGCTTCTTCAACATTTAAAGTAACAGGAGATTCAACAGGTAACTTAGAGACAATTTCAGAAAGGATTTTTGAAGGGATTGTAATTGCACCACTTTTAGTAACAGAAGCATCAAAAGAAGTTTGAATTCCTAAATTCAAGTCAAAACCAGTCAAACTTATTTTATTTGTAACTTGATCAGCTGTAAATAAAATATTAGACAATATAGGGTGAGTAGGCCGGGATGCTACAGCTTTATTGACCAGCTGAATAGCATTATTTAATTCGTTTTGTTTACAAATAATCTCCATCATTAATCTTTTTTTCTATAAATTTATATTAGTCCTATTTTCAAAGGAATTCCATCTATTCTTTAGATATATTTTCTTCTTTTTTAAACTATATATAACTATAAATATATTTATAAATTAAATTAATATAGTAGTATTAGAGCTTGTGGATTCTGTGGATAACTTACGATTAACCTTTTATTTAAAAGGTTTAGCGATAAAGTTAACTTGTTAATAATTTTTTTAATTTTTGGAAAAATTTTAAATCTTAATTTGCATCAAATATTTTTTAAACAATTAATTTGATTTTTTAAATATTTTTCCACATATAAAAAGTATATTATTGTTTTTTTTCACATCCACTTTTTTTATTGGCTTTTTAATATCCTAAGATTTTTCCAATATCTTTTAATGAAGGTTCAATATTCTTTTTGAACAAGGCATCGTTATTTTTAATTGCACAATCTGGATCTTTTAAGCCATTTCCTGTTAATACGCAAACAATTGTTGAGTCTCTTTTTATTCTATTTTTATTTTTTATTAGTCCTGCAACTGAAGCTGCACTTGCTGGTTCGCAAAATATGCCTTCTTTTGCAAGAAGCTTATATGCTTCAACAATTTCATTATCTGTAACAGACTGAAAATCTCCTTTACTTTCTTTCTTAGCAATTTTAGCTTTTTCTCTATTAACAGGATTTCCAATTCTTATTGCAGTAGCTATTGTTTCAGGGTTTTTAACAATTATATTTTCAACTAATGGGGCAGATCCTGAAGATTGAAATCCCATCATTTTTGGTAAAGTTAATTTTCGATTTCTCTTTGAATATTCCTTGAAGCCTTTCCAATAGGCTGTAATGTTACCTGCATTTCCCATTGGAATACATAGCCAATCAGGTGCAATATTTAAATCATCAATAATTTCAAAAGCAGCTGTTTTTTGACCCTCAATTCGATATGGATTGACAGAATTTACAAGCGTTATTGGATATTGTTCTGATAACTTTCTAACAATTTCTAGTGCTTTATCAAAATTTCCTGCTATTGATATAACTTCTGCTCCATACATTAAAGCTTGTGCAAGTTTTCCTTGAGCAACAAATCCATCAGGAATTAAAACAAATGATTTTAGTCCTCCTCTAGATGCATAAGCTGCTGCAGAAGCTGAAGTGTTACCTGTACTTGCACATATAACAGCTTCGCATCCTTCTTCTTTAGCTTTACTTATAGCCATCGTCATTCCTCTGTCTTTAAAAGAGCCAGTGGGATTTAAACCATCATATTTTAAATAAACATTTGTATCGTTTCCAATTAATTCGCTTAATTGATTACTAAAAATTAAAGGTGTATTTCCTTCTTTTAAAGAAATTATTGGTGTTTTCGAACTAACTGGCAAATACTGTTTATATGCTTCAATTAATCCAGGCCAATTTTTTTTCTTATATTTCGGCATTAATTTTTTAATTGATTTTAGTAACATAGTCAAAATTTAATTTTCTTTTATTTTATTAAGAGGCGAATCGGTAAAAAATTTTAGGAGTTCATTTATCGATTCTACTTTATTAAGAATTTTACTCAAAGCATTAATGTTCAAAATAACTGTTTTAGTAGGATATCCTTCAAAGAAATTTACAAGATTAATTTTACCGTTACCAATTACTATTCCTTTAATAATGCTTGAACGTAGGGCAAGAATTCCAGTTTTTTCGTCTCTAGCATTAGGAGTGTGTATAATTTTTGATAATCTTGTTAAAACAACATTTCCAATATCAGAATACATTAATTTACTGGCTATAGGTAAAGGTATATCAAAACTCTTATTAAGAGTTTTAAGTATTTCATCATCATTAGAATCTATTCTTTTTAAAAGTCTTTTTAAATTTTTTTTAGCATTTCCTGAGGCAGCATATTTTTTTAGAGATTCTATTTCAATCGTTCTAGAAAAAATACTATAAATAATTTTTATTTCTTCTGCACTTTTCAGTTCAGGTATAAAAAATAAAGATTTAATGAAAATAATAATGATTAGAAAATTTTTTAAAAAATTTTTTTTAATTAACATTTTATATACTTGATCCTGCAGCAATTTTTACAAGTCTTACAACGCTTTTTTCAGTAACTCTTTTGGCTATTTTTAAACTCATTTCTTTTGTATAAGGTTCATTTAATAATCTTGGTAATCTTTTAAGGAATATATCTATAGAATATCCTGGGATTTTTTGTAAAACATTTAAAAATTTTGTAAAAGGTTCAATTGAAATTATCAAATCATTAATTTTTCCATTCTTATAGTTAATATTCATTTTTAATCGATTTGGTAAATAATAATTTATATTTTTTATAACTTTCCAATTAAGAGTATCTATTTGATTTGTTAATCCATTTATGATTTCATCTCTTAAGAAGCCGCCTTTAGGAGAGAACAAAAGATTTATGACCTCATCTAATAATTTTTCTAAATTCAGATCTGTTTGTTTTGCAGCATTTGATAATAAATCTTCTAATCTATCCCATTTGAATTGTTTTTCATCAAAAAGCATCTCTTTTAAACTTTCTCGTAATTGAGGATCAGGATCTTCCATTAACCTTCTTGCAAAGTAAGGATAAGCAGCTCCTAAAATTTTAAAGTTAGGATCTACGCTTAAGGCAATACCTTCAAGAGTTATTAGAGATCTTATTATTAAGGCATAGTAAGGAGGTAATTTAAAGGGGAATTTGTACATAACACCTGACATGTCATCAGTTACGCTTTTAAAATCCATTTTTGATACACCAAGTTCTATAGCATTAACAAATACATCTTGAAATGCAGGCACAATTGGCTCTAAGTTAACTTCTTTAGATAAAAAACCGAGTTTTACAAAATCATGTGATAATTTATCAAAATTTTTATTAACCAAATGAACTACTGCTTGTATTAGGCCTGATCTTGAATCCCGAGAGACTTCACTCATCATTCCAAAATCTAAATAACATAATCGTCCATCTTCTAATGCTAAAAGGTTTCCTGGATGAGGATCAGCATGAAAGAAGCCATGCTCTAATAATTGTTCTAAACTACATTGAACACCAATCTCGATCATTTTATCAGGATTAATTCCTAGGTTTTTTACACTTTCGAGATTCGTTAGCTTAGTTCCCTCTATCCATTCCATTGTAAGTACTCTTCTAGATGTCATCTCTTTATATATTTTAGGAACTGCTATTTTTATATTTTGTTTATGCATTTCTCTAAATTTTTCTGCATTATTTGCTTCATTAATGTAATCCATTTCTTCAAAAACTCTTTTGCCAAGTTCATCAATTAAGGCAACTAAATCACTTCTTATTAAACCAATATTATTTTTTAACCAAAATGCTATATTTCTAACAATATAAAGATCTAAAGTAATTTGCTCTCTCAGTCCTGGTCTTTGTACTTTAACGGCAACAACTTCTCCATTTTTCAGAATTGCTTTATGTACTTGCCCTAAGGATGCTGCAGATATTGGTTCTTTATCTATTTGATCAAAAATATTTAAAATATTTTCATTAAGGTCTTCTTCTATCAGTTCCATAGCTTTATCTCCGCTAAATCCAGGTAATTGATCTTGTAATTGGGATAATTCTTCTAGTAAAACAACAGGTATAATGTCTGGCCTAGTAGATAGAGCTTGACCAGCTTTTACAAATGCTGGTCCAAGTTCCACTAATAAATTTGTAAGCTGTTTAGCTCTGAATCTTGCTTGAGATTTATTTTTTAATCTACCTATTATTTTATCCCATCCAACAGAAAATATATATGCAAATATTGGTATTAATGTCTGCCACAGTCTTTTTATAAGCCTTTTAGGGTTTCTTTTATAAATTTTTGATATAGTTTCTGGATCGTACTCTAGAAGTCCGGAAGCCTCAATAAAATCTTTAAAATCTTCTTTCATAACTTTATATTTTAATAACTTTTAATTTGAGTAAAAAGAAGCTAATTTTCTGTTGAGGGGAAAAATCATTTTGCTTAAAGAATTAAAACTTGAAAACGTAGCCTTGATTGAGATTATAGAAATTAATTTCGAAAAAGGTTTGAATGTATTTACAGGAGAATCTGGATCAGGTAAGTCATTGATTTTAGATTCTTTAAATTCATTGTTTGGTGGAACTAATATACCTCTTAACCACTTGATTCGTCCAGGATCAGATCAATGTTTAATTGAAGCAAAGTTTCAATTAACTAAAGAATCACGAGATCAATTAGAAGAAAATAATTTTTGTATAAATGTTGATGAACTAAAGATTACTAGGAAATCTTTAAAGAAAAATTTAAAAGTTTTCACAAATTTTTATATTAATGATATTCCTATTAAAAAGAGTAATTTAAAAAAACTTGGTTGCTTTTTAATTGATTTTGCAGGGCAAAATGATACTTTTATATTTAATTCTCAAGAAAATTTAAAGAAAATAATTGATGGGTTTGGTGATAATTCTCTCAAGTCCATAAATCAAAGAGTATTTAATGCATTCAAAGAGATAGATTTATTGAAAAAAAATATTGATTTAAAGGTTTTAAAATTGGAAAAATATAAGGAAAATTTTTTTGCTGATAAAAAAATACTACAAATTCTGGAGGAGGCTGAATTAACTCATGAGAACGAAATATTAGAACTTAAATCTAAGCAATTAAAACTTTCTAATAATTTTGAATTGAAAGATAGTCTTAATAAAATTTTGTTTAATTTAAGTGATTTTAATGGTAATTCAAATTCTGCAAGCAAATTAGTATCAGATACAATGAAACAATTTAATAAAATTATTAAATATGATCAAAATATTAATATTTTTTCAGAAAAATTAGCTGAAATCTATTTGGCTCTGGAACAAGTTATTGCTGAGACTACAACTTATCTTCAACTAAATGATATTGAAGAGGAAGATCTTGACAAGATTCAACATAGATTATTTAAATTACAAAATCTCGAAAAATCTTTTTCTTTAGAACTTCCTAAATTAATAAAAAAAAGGAATGAACTAAGAAATATTACTTCTTTTGAAAACATGCAACAGGAAATAGAAAATATAAAAAAGGAATTTGAGAATAAAAATAATAAATTTAAAAATATTCTTTCTCTTCAATCTTCAAATAGAAAAAATTTAGCAAAGAAATTAGAAGTATTAGTTACTTCAACTTTGAAAGATCTAGGACTGAGTAACTCAACCTTTAAGATTTCTTTTGAATCAACTTTACCAAATTCATATGGATCAGATAATGTAGATTTTTTGTTTTCTGCAAATCCTGATCAATCTCTTTCGCCTATTTCAAAAGTAATTTCAGGAGGTGAGATGTCAAGATTTTTGTTAGCTTTAAAAGCTAATATTTCCAATTTATCTGGAAGTTTGTTTTTTGATGAAATTGATAATGGATTAAGTGGTAAAGCATTGTTATCACTAATAGAGTTAATAAAAAATTTTTCTCAAAAGAAACAAATTCTTTGTATCACTCATAATCCTCTTTTGGCTGCAGTTGCGAACTCTCATTACAAAGTAGAAAAAAATATCAAAAATGGAGTTACTTTTACTTCATTAAATAAATTAATTACAAAGGAACAAAAGCAAAATGAGCTGGCTGAATTGATTGGGGGTGGTATTCAAGAGGCTAATGATTATGCTTTAACACTAATAAATAAAGCAGCCGCTTAAAATCAAAATTTTTACTATAATAGAAAACTAAATTAAACATATATAAAGGATTAAATGATAAGAAAAAATATAAATAGTTCTGATGAGGCTTCAATAACTATTAGAGGTGCAAGGCAACATAATTTAAAAAATATTGATTTAAAAATACCTAGAAATAAATTTATAGTTTTTACTGGTGTAAGTGGTAGTGGAAAGAGTTCTTTGGCTTTTGATACTATTTTTGCTGAAGGTCAAAGAAGATATGTTGAAAGTCTTTCAGCTTATGCACGGCAGTTTTTGGGACAAGTTGATAAACCTGATGTTGATAATATTGAAGGTTTATCTCCAGCTATATCTATTGATCAGAAATCAACAAGTCATAATCCACGTTCAACAGTAGGCACCGTAACAGAGATTCAAGATTACTTAAGATTATTATTTGGAAGAGCGGGTGAACCACATTGTCATCATTGTCAAAGAAAAATAAGCCCTCAAACTATTGATGAAATGGTTGATCAGATTTTATTACTTCCAGAAGGAACCAGATATCAGATACTGTCACCGGTTGTTCGGGGCAAAAAAGGTACTCATTCAAAATTATTAAATGGTCTTGCTTCAGAAGGTTTTGCAAGAGTTAGGATTAATGGAGAGGTTAGAGAATTATCTGATAGTATTGAGTTAGATAAAAATCATATTCATAATATTGAAGTTGTTGTAGATAGATTAATTGCTAGAGAAGGAATACAAGAAAGATTAAATGATTCGTTAAGAACTTCCCTTAAGAGAGGTGATGGATTATCAATTATTGAAGTAGTTCCCAAAAAAGGGGAAGAATTACCTTCTGAAATAACAAGAGAGAGGTTATATTCTGAAAATTTTGCTTGCCCTGAGCATGGGTCTATCATAGAAGAATTATCTCCTCGATTATTTTCTTTTAATAGTCCTTATGGAGCTTGCCAAGATTGTCATGGGATTGGCTATTTAAAAAAATTTACTTTTGAAAGAGTAATACCAGAACCATCTTTGCCGGTTTATGCAGCTGTGGCTCCCTGGAGCGAAAAAGATAATACATATTATTTTTCACTCTTATATTCTGTTGGGCAAGCTTATGGTTTTGAACTTAAAACGCCCTGGAATGAACTTACTGACCTTCAACAAAAAGTACTTTTAGTAGGATCTGAAAAACCTATTCTTATACAAGCAGATAGTAGATTTAATAATACTACAGGTTTTGAAAGGCCTTTTGAAGGTATTCTAAATATTTTAGAAAGACAATTAAATGAGACTAATGGAGAATCTTTAAAACAAAAGTTGGAAAAATATTTAGAATTAGTTCCTTGTAAAACTTGTTGTGGCAAAAGATTAAGGCCTGAAGCCCTAGCAGTTAAAGTTGGACCTTACTCGATAACTGATTTAACATCTATAAGCGTTTTTGATACTTTAAAGCATATTGAAAAGATAATGGGCATTAATAAAAATGAAGCCATTGATTTATCTGATAGACAATTGCAAATAGGTGAATTAGTGCTTAAAGAAATAAGATTAAGGCTTAAATTCTTAATAGATGTTGGACTTGATTATTTAACCCTTGATAGACCAGCGATGACGCTGTCTGGGGGAGAAGCTCAAAGAATTAGACTTGCTACTCAAATAGGTGCAGGTTTAACAGGTGTTCTTTATGTTCTTGATGAGCCAAGTATTGGTTTACATCAAAGAGATAATGATAGATTGCTTGAGACATTAAAAAAACTTAGAGATTTAGGAAATACTCTTGTTGTTGTAGAACATGATGAAGATACAATGAAAGCAGCCGATTTTCTTGTAGATATTGGTCCAGGAGCAGGTGTTTATGGCGGAGAAATAGTTGCTAAAGGTACATTTAATGATGTTCTTAAGTCTAAAGATTCTCTTACTGGAGCTTATTTAAGTGGGAGAAAAACAATACCAACTCCCATAGAAAGAAGATGCTCTGTAAAAAAAAGTTTAATTCTTAATAATTGTAATAAAAATAATTTAAAAGATATTTCAGTTGAATTTCCATTAGGTAGGTTAGTTTCAATTACAGGTGTAAGTGGTAGTGGTAAAAGTACTTTAGTAAATGAATTATTGCATCCTGCTTTAAGTCATTCTCTTGGATTGAAAGTTCCATTTCCTAAAGGTTTGAAAGAACTTAAAGGTATTAAAGCTATTGATAAAGTAATTGTAATTGATCAATCACCAATTGGCCGAACTCCAAGATCAAATCCAGCAACATATACGGGAGCTTTTGATCCAATAAGACAAGTTTTTGCTGCTTCTGTAGAAGCTAAAGCAAGAGGCTATCAGGCAGGTCAATTCAGCTTTAATGTTAAAGGGGGTAGATGTGAAGCCTGCCGAGGACAAGGCGTAAATATAATAGAAATGAATTTTTTACCTGATGTATATGTCCAATGTGATGTTTGCAAAGGGGCAAGGTTCAACAGGGAGACACTACAGGTAAAATATAAAGGTTTTACCATATCAGATGTGCTTGAGATGACGGTTGAACAAGCTGCAAATGCTTTTTCCGCAATACCTCAAGCATCTGAAAGACTTTCAACTTTGGTTGATGTTGGGCTAGGTTATGTAAAACTAGGTCAACCTGCTCCGACTCTGTCTGGAGGTGAAGCTCAGAGAGTTAAATTGGCTACTGAATTGTCTAAAAGAGCAACTGGTAAGACACTTTATTTGATAGATGAACCAACAACTGGCTTAAGTTTTTATGATGTCCATAAATTAATGGATGTAATACAAAGGTTAGTTGATAAAGGTAATTCGGTAATTGTAATTGAACATAATTTAGATGTCATAAGATGTTCTGACTGGATAATAGATTTAGGCCCTGATGGTGGCGACAAGGGGGGGGAAATAGTGACTCAAGGAACACCTGAAGATGTTGCTAAACATGCAACAAGTTATACAGCAAGGTATCTCAAAGAAGTTTTATCTTAACTTATATTTTTGTTGTATTTCTTTGTATTACCAGATTAGATTTATTTTTTAATTTTTTATATTCTTTTAAAACTTAGTTATAGCTTTAAAAATTTGTTTTTTTTAAATATATGATTAAAAACATAACGCTTTCTTAAGATTTCAGTTCAATTTATGGCTTATTAATAAGTACCAGTAGACGAGGCATGTAATTGGGAATAAAAATCTTACATTTGCATCTTCATGGATTGATTCGTTCTAATCATTTAGAATTAGGACGGGATCCAGACACTGGAGGTCAAACTCAATATGTGCTTGAACTAGTTAAAAGTTTGACAAAAACCTCTGAAATTGAGCAGGTTGATTTAGTTACTAGATTAATAAAGGACAAAAGAATAAGTCATGACTATTCAATTCAAAAAGAATTTATTGAATTAGGAGCAAGAATTTTAAGATTCGAATTTGGTCCAGAAAAATATCTTAGAAAAGAATTACTGTGGCCTTATTTAGATGAATTAATTGTCAAATTATTGAAGTTTTATAGAAAGTCTGACAATAAACCTGATTGGATTCATGCTCACTATGCTGATGCTGGTTATGTTGGTGTTAGATTAAGTAAAATGCTTAATGTTCCTTTAGTTTTTACAGCTCATTCATTAGGTAGAGAAAAGAAAAGAAGACTTTTAGATGCAGGACTTACACTAAATCAAATAGAAAAAACATATTTTATTAGTCAAAGGATCACAGCAGAAGAATTAGCCTTAAAAGAAGCTTCTATGATTGTTACGAGTACTAAGCAAGAATCTGTGCATCAATATTCTTCTTATAATTCTTTTGATTCATCAAAGTCTATGGTTATTTGCCCTGGTGTTGATCATGAAAAATTTCATCATGTGCATTCAACGACTGAGACTTCTGAAATTGATAATTTGATGAATCCTTTTCTTCGTAATTCTTCTAAACCTCCATTGTTGGCAATTTCAAGAGCAGTTAGAAGAAAAAATATACCATCACTTGTTGAAGCTTTTGGGCGATCAGATAGATTAAAGAAAAATAATAATTTAATACTCGTTTTGGGTTGTAGGGATAATCTTTCAAAGATGGATTCTCAACAAAAAGATGTTTTTCAGCGAATTTTTGAAATTATTGATAAATATAATCTTTATGGAAAAGTTGCTTATCCCAAAAAACATACTCCTGATCAAGTGCCAGCAATTTATAGGTGGGCTGCTAGCAGACGAGGTGTATTCGTAAATCCCGCATTAACTGAACCTTTTGGATTAACTTTACTTGAAGCTGCTTCTTGTGGCCTTCCAATGGTTGCAACAAATGATGGGGGGCCTCTTGAGATAAAACATAAGTGCGAGAATGGTTTACTTGCTGATGTTACTGATATTAATAAATTAAAGTTTGCTTTGGAAACAGCAATTTCTAGTAAAAGTCAGTGGAAATTATGGAGTAGAAATGGTATAGAGGCAGTAAGTAGGCATTTCAGTTGGAGCAGCCATGTAAGAAATTATCTTAGTAGTATTTATCAGAAAGATCATAAACTAAGTTTACTTTCTTCATCAGGAATTAAACTTAGTTGCCTAAAGGGACGTTCCTCACTAATAAACCCCCACTCATCAAATACTTCTGCATCAGAATGTATTATCAATTGACGCTTATTAAATTTTTTTAGTTTGAAACCTCTTTGCGATAATTTTTTCATAAGTTTTGCAGATTCTTCAAATCTTGAAGCCATCGCTTCAAGGCTCGAACAGTCACTAGTTAAACCTGTATCTTTCCACGTAAAGAAACTCATTTTAATAACTCATTTTCAAAACTATACTAAAAATTACAAGATAAATGTTGATTAACCAAAAATTTCCAACAATTTTTTTTTCTTTTATTCCTTTTAATTCGAAGTGGTGGTGAATTGGTGTCATAAGAAAAATTCTTTTTTCTTTATTTAAAAATTTTTTAGAAAACTTAAAAAAACTAACTTGAAGGATTACTGATAAAGCTTCCACTGCAAATATTCCTGAACATATAAGTGTCGTAATATAACTATTTGTGATGATACAAAATAAGCCTAAAATTGCTCCAATAGTAAGGGATCCAGTATCTCCCATAAAGATCTTAGCTGGATTTTTATTAAATACTAAAAATCCTAAGCACAAACCAGCCATAGAGAATGATAGAAGACTAAATCCAATCATGTTATTGGTATTTTTAAGAAGAATCTCAATCCCTAAACCACAAAATACTATTGAGGAACATCCTGCTGCCAATCCGTCTAATCCATCTGTTAAATTTACCGAATTACTTAATGCAATAATTGTTATAAAAGATAAAGGTAATATAAAACCTTTAATGTCTACATAAAGATTATTTGTTAGCATTATTTCTGAATTTATTATGTTATTTTGCAATATGGAAATTATAAAAAATGATGAAATTAATATTTGAAATCCTAATTTTTCGATTCCTTTAAGTCCTAAATTTGTTTTATTTTTAATACTAAGATAATCATCTGCTAATCCAATAATTAAGAATCCTGATATTGTACAAATTAAAATAATTTTTAAGGATTGCGGTTCTATATCAATTATTGAAGTATAAATTAAAAAAAAAGGTAGAAAAAATATACCCCCCATTGTTGGTATCTCTTTCTTAGAAAAATGAGAAGAAGGGCCTTCTTCTTTAATTCTTTGAAAAATTTTGTATTTTTTTAGAAATTTTAATCCTAAAGCTACAGAAAAAATAGAGCTTATTATTGATAAACAAAATAAAATAAAAAAACTATAGTTCTTTTCTATGTAAGAAACTAATAAAACTGCTAATGATAATAATGATATTAATGATATATAGTTAAAATTTTTAATCTTCCCAATCATCGTCCAATACATCATCTTCGCCTTTATAATCTTCTTTCTCTCCCATTAATGCAGAAAGTTCTTCTTCTTCAATTGTACTGATCTCCTGTGATTCTCCTTGTTCCTCTGTAACTAATCTTCCTGTATGTTCAAGCCAAGATAATAAGTCAGGTTCTTCTCTTAAAGGAAGAACTGGTGCTGCGTCATCTCTACTATAACAAGTAAGAGCAGGATTAATTTCAGCAATCTCAGTTAATCTTAATTGTAATTTATCAGATTTCATAAAAAAATTGTTTCTTATTATAAGATAATACAAAAAGTTCATTTTTAAAATCTTTGTTTGATAAATATAATTTAAAATACTTTATTATCTGGCCTCTTTCGGTAATCATTGTATTAGGTTTAAAATATTATGCATTTAACAATTCTGATGTTTTATTAATTAAAAATTATGTTGTAGTTTCTTTGGTTTTTGGACCAGCTTTTGTCGTTACAATAATATTAACTTTTAAAAATTTATTAAAAATTTAATTAATTATTATTTAGGAGAAATCAATGCAAAAGATAAAAAAGGTAGTTCTTGCATATTCAGGTGGAGTTGATACAAGTGTCTGTATCCCTTTCTTAAAAGAAAATTATGGCGTATCTGAGGTAATTACTTTTGTTGCTGATTTAGGACAGGGTGAAGATTTGGAAATGATAAGGAATAAGGCTTTAAAATCTGGTGCATCTCAATCAATTGTTGGAAATCTTGTTGAGCAATTTGTAACAGAATTTGCTTTTCCGTCTATTAGAGCTAATGCCTTGTATGGAGAAAAATATCCTTTGTCTACAGCTTTGGCTAGACCTCTCATAGCTAAGATGCTTGTTAATACAGCTCGTGAGTATGATGCTGACGCAGTTGCTCATGGTTGTACAGGGAAAGGAAATGATCAAGTCAGGTTTGATTTGACCATAAATGCTTTAGGGCCTGATTTAAAGATTATTACACCGGCTAGAGAATGGAATATGAGTAGAGAGGAAGCGATTATTTATGGTGAGAGATTTGGAATACCCGCTCCAGTATCTAAAGAATCACCTTATTCTATAGATGTAAATTTATTAGGCCGTAGTATTGAAGCTGGATTATTGGAAGATCCAATGCGTCCTCCGAGTGAGGACATCTATAAAATGACGTCCTCAATCAAAGATGCGCCTGATACTCCTGAAGATATTTATATTGAGTTCGAAAATGGATTTCCTGTCGCAATATGTGGCCAACAATTAAGTCGATCAGAATTAATCATAAAAGCAAATGAATTAGCGGGTAAACATGGTTTTGGTAGGATTGACATGATAGAAGATAGAGTAGTTGGTATTAAAAGTAGAGAAATTTATGAAACCCCTGGTTTGCTTTTGCTGATAAAAGCTCATAAAGAGTTGGAAAGTATTACTTTAAGTCCTGATGTAATTGAGTTTAAGTCTTTAATTGAAAAAAAATGGACTCAATTGGTTTATCAAGGCTTTTGGTTTAGTCCTTTAAAAAATGCTCTAGATAGCTTTATTGAGTCAACTCAAAAAACAGTAAATGGTGTTGTAAAGATTAGATTAAATAAAGGGAATGCATTTGTAATTGGTAGATCATCTTCACATAATTCTCTTTATGACGAAAATTTAGCGACATACAGTAAAGATGATAAATTTATTCACCAAAATGCAGAAGGTTTCATTTATATGTGGGGCATGTCAAATAAAATATGGGCCGAAACAAATCCAGGTGAGTAGAAATTATTTAATCTTCCGTTACTTTTTTCGAATCCAAATTTTCTGTAATAGTTTCTTTATTTTGTTCAGATTCTTTATTTAAAGCTGCATCGTTTGATTCAATAGGATCTGATGATTCAGGATCTTTTTTCTCAGAATCCTCTTTTAATTTTGTATTTTTGCTAGCAGGTTTTGGTGTAGGTAAAACACCTTCCTGCTTAATAGTCATGTACCTGATTACATCTTCACTTAAACGCATAGCTTTTTCAATTTTTGATATGTGCTGACCATCACCTTGATGACTGAGTTGTACGTATATCCCTTCGCGATTTTTAGCAATCGGATAAGCCAATCTTCTTTTCCCTCTCATTTGGCTATCAAGAACTTTTCCACCCATCTTTTCTAACAAATCATTATATTTTTCTATATGTTTAGTAACATCTTCTTCCGCAATATCTGGACGAAGAATGTACATTGTTTCGTAATAAATTCCTTGAGTGGTCATAGCTTTCAGACGAGGTCAATTTGGCTCGTTTTTAAATGAGCGTCTGTGTATTAATAACAATACATTACAAAGGCTGTTTTTATGAAATATTTAGTAATTATCTTTGAAACTAAATTTTAAATATAGGTTTTCAGAGCATCCTCCATAATGTTAAATGGTGCTCTTCTTCCGTCTGTCCAAAATGCTAAAGATTCAATCCCTTGTGCAATTAACATTTCTGTTCCATTGATAGTTTTGCAACCTTTCTTTTGTGAAAATTTTAATAGTGCTGTAGAACTAGGGTTATATATAAGATCATAAACGATAGTTTTTGAATTAAGAGATTTCCAAAAAATTGAACCAAAGGGTAATTCTTGATTATCATAATTTTCTTTTACCATCCCTACGGGTGTTGTATTTATAATTAAATCTGAATTGTGTATATATTCAAAAGTTGTATGATCATCAAAGGCTAATCCCTTAATTAAAGATTCTCCCTCAAAATCTTTTATAAGTTTTTCTCTTTTTTCAGTATTTCTTGAAATGATAATTATGTTTGAAGTTTTCAACTCAATTAGTCCTTGAATTGCAGATCTTGATGCTCCTCCAGAGCCAAGAACAATGCCGAGTTTTCTATTGAAATTTAATTTTTTTAAAGGATGTATTAAACCAATAACGTCAGTATTTGTTCCAATCCATTGATTTTGATCATTCAGTTTAAGAGTATTAACTGCTTTTATTTTTTTTGCGATAGGTGTAATTTCATCGCAATGATCTATAACTTTTTCTTTAAAAGGAATTGTAATATTTAAGCCTTTACAATTAATTTTTTTTAATGAATTAATAACAATTTCAAAATCTTTATTTTTGCAAGGAATTGCTAAGTAAACTAAATCGAGGCCTAAATAATTTATTGCCGCATTATGCATTATTGGTGATAAGGAATGCTTTACAGGGTTTCCTATCAAAGCGAGAAATGATGTTTTGCTGCTGATCATATTTGGCAATTTTAGAATAAAAATGTGATTTGTTCGGAAACCACACCTCGTCTTTGAGTAACAATAAAGACGAGGATGACCGAGTATGGAGATTATTAAGGAGAATTTTTATCCATGGGGAAGGTTGTTGGAATTGATTTAGGAACAACAAACAGTTGTGTAGCTGTTATGGAAGGTGGTAAACCCACTGTAATCGCTAATGCAGAGGGTTTCAGAACTACGCCTTCAGTTGTTGCATACACGAAAAATCAAGATAAGCTTGTTGGTCAGATTGCTAAACGTCAAGCTGTGATGAATCCAGAAAACACTTTTTATTCAGCTAAACGATTTGTTGGAAGAAGAGTTGATGAAGTCAGCCAAGAATCTAAGGAAGTTAGCTATTCTGTAGAAAAATCTGGATCTAGTGTCAAATTAAAGTGTCCCGTTTTAGATAAGCAATTTTCTCCTGAAGAAGTAAGTTCTCAAGTTCTTAGGAAATTAGCTGATGATGCCGGCAAATATTTGGGACAAACTGTAACTCAAGCAGTAATTACAGTTCCAGCATATTTTAATGATTCTCAAAGGCAAGCTACAAAAGATGCAGGAAAAATTGCAGGTTTAGAGGTTTTAAGAATAGTAAATGAGCCTACAGCAGCAGCTTTGGCTTATGGTCTTGATAAAGAGAATGAAAAGATACTCGTATTTGATTTAGGTGGAGGAACTTTTGATGTGTCAGTTATCGAAGCTGGAGATGGTGTTACTGAAGTTCTTTCAACTTCTGGAGATACACATTTAGGAGGTGATGATTTCGACAGGTGCATCGTTGATCATTTGGCTAGTACCTTTAAAGCTAATGAAGGTATTGACTTAAGGCAAGATAAGCAAGCCTTGCAACGTTTAACTGAGGCAGCAGAAAAAGCTAAAATTGAGCTATCAAATGCAACTCAAAGTGAGATAAACCTTCCATTTATTACAGCTACTCCAGAAGGTCCTAAACATTTAGATTTGAATTTAACTAGGGCAAAATTTGAGGAATTAGCTGCTTCACTTATTGATAGATGCAAAATTCCTGTTGAACAAGCTCTTAAAGATGCCAAAATTTCTACTAGTGAAATTGATGAGGTTGTTATGGTAGGAGGATCCTCAAGGATTCCAGCTGTTTTAGATTTAGTTAAAACTATTACAGGAAAAGATCCAAATCAAACTGTTAATCCAGATGAAGTTGTAGCAGTAGGAGCAGCTGTTCAAGGCGGCGTTTTAGCAGGAGAAGTGAAAGATATTTTATTGTTAGATGTAACCCCTCTTTCTCTTGGAGTTGAAACACTTGGAGGGGTTATGACAAAGATGATTGCTAGAAATACCACTGTCCCTACAAAAAAATCAGAAACATATTCAACAGCTGTTGATGGACAGACTAATGTCGAAATTCATGTCCTTCAAGGTGAAAGAGAAATGGCTTCTGATAATAAAAGTTTAGGTACCTTTAGATTAGATGGAATACCATCTGCTCCTAGAGGGGTTCCTCAAATAGAAGTTACTTTTGATATTGATGCAAATGGTATTTTAAGTGTTACGGCAAAAGATAAAGGTAGCGGCAAAGAACAAAGTATTTCTATTACGGGTGCATCAACTTTATCTGATAATGAGGTTGATAAGATGGTAAAAGATGCAGAAACAAATGCTTCTGCTGATAAAGACAAAAGAGAAAAAATTGATTTAAAAAATCAGTCTGAAACACTTGTTTATCAGACTGAAAAACAGCTAACTGAGTTGGGAGATAAAATTGATTCTTCTGTGAAAACTAAAGTTGAAGATAAAAGTAAAGAGTTAAAAGAGGCAACTGAGAAAGAAGATTATGATGCTATGAAAAAATTATTGGAAGAACTTCAACAAGAGTTATACGCTGTTGGCTCTTCAGTTTATCAACAACCTGGAAATCAACCTCCATCTCCAGAAAATCCTTCTAGTGGCGGATCTGATCAAGGTGAAGATGATGTAATAGATGCTGACTTTACAGAAACAAAATAATTTAAAAATACTTTTGTATTTCCCTAAATGTCCATTCTGCGCAAGCGGGAGCTAGTAATATTCCATTCTTATAAAAACCCGTACAAATAATAAGTCCATTATCAAGAGATTTTAAAATAGGAGATCCTTCAGATTCAGGTCTAGATCTAATCCCAAACCAAGTTCTTAGAGTATTTTCCTTAGTTAGCCAATTCGGTTTAATTTCTAAAAAATTATAAAGTTTTTCTAAATATTTTTTTTCCGCTTTTTCTGAGAATTCAGTTGTAGATCCTAAAATTATTTTTTTGGAACCTGATGGAATAATATTTATTCCGTTAATATTAAAAATTTTTGGAAGACACGAAAAATTATTAACTAGATTATGGCAATCTAGTTCTATTGCTTGACCTACGACAGGTTTTAATTTAATTTTTGATTTATAACCAGATAATAATTTATCTGTATTTATTGAATTGCAAAGTATTATTGCATCTGAACTTATTTCATCTTTGTTATTAGATATTGCTATCCACTTGTCTTTCTTTTTTTCAATATATTTAATTTCTAGTGGAATCTGACTTACATTTAATTCTCTTAAAATAATATCTAAAGTATTAAGTAATATTTGAGGATTAATTCTTCCATCCTCGTGTGAAATAATCCCTTTAAGTTTTTTATTAAAAAAAATTTTATTAATTTCCTTGATTTCCGAAGAATTTTCTTCAATTATTTCTAAATTATCTGATGAATAAATTTTTACGAAATCTTTCATCTTTTGAAATTGAATATTATTTGTAGTTAGTTTTATAAATGGTTTTTCAATAGTTAGTGAGGGATTATATTCTTGAAGGGTTTTAATCCATTTAGGCCATAATTCAAGGCTTTTTTTTCTAAGATTCCAACTCCTTCCTTCACGCTTTTGATATATTTTTCCCATTAAAACTCCTAATGAAGCATTACTACCATTATTTCTTGTATTGGGATCAACTATCGTAATACGACAACCAAGTTTTGATAGCTCTACTGCATTAAATTTCCCAATTATTCCTGAACCAATTATTAATATATGTGCATTTTTAATTTTTTTGCGTAATATATCCATTGTAATATCCTAAATCATTCGGCAGATTATTTAGAGTAATCATTAAATCTTTCTTTTGGCACAACCCTCAATTATTTTTAGAATAATTTGCCCTGACAGGCCTGGACTAGTTAGCGAATTAACTAGTTGGATTGCAAATTATGGTGGCAATATAATACATTCTGATCATCATACAGATAAAGCTGCTGGATTATTTCTAAGTAGAATTGAATGGAATACTAATGAAGTTGTTATCGACAAAAATCAAATTAGTTTTGAGTTAAATAAATTATCAAAAAAAATAAAAGGTGACTTCAAAATAAATTATTCTGATGAGATTCCAAATGTAGCCATTTTTGTGAGCAAACAAAATCATTGTTTGATTGATTTGCTATGGAGAGTAAGAAACAATGAATTGCAAATGAAAGTACCTTTAATAATTTCTAATCATCCTGATCTTAGGAATATAGCAGTAGATTTTAATGCAGACTTTTTTTGTTTTAATATTTCAGAATCTAAAAAATTTGAAATTGAAAGACAAATATTAGATTTAATTAAAAAAAATAATATAAATCTTGTTGTTCTAGCAAAATACATGCAAATTTTAAGTGAATCTTTTTTAAATGAATTTTCTTCAGTGATTAATATTCATCATTCTTTTTTACCAGCATTTAAAGGTTCACAGCCATATCATCGAGCATGGAAGAGAGGAGTTAAACTTATTGGAGCTACTGCTCATTATGTTACTAAAGAGTTAGATGAAGGTCCGATAATTGATCAAGGAACTATCAATGTTAGTCATAGAGATGAAGTGGACGATTTAATAAGGAAAGGTAGAGATTTAGAAAGAATCTCTTTAGCTAGAGCGGTTAGATTGCATTTAAATCATCAAGTATTTGTTTACGAGAGTAAAACAGCTGTTTTTGATTAACAAAATAATTTTTTTAATTATCAATTTCAATTTGAATTTGTCTTTCATAAATAGATTCTTCATGAAAGGTTCTTGCGATTAAAAAACTACTAATACAACTAATCAAGACTGGTTTCATAATTAATAAATCTTTTGTTAGAGCAAAAGCTAAAAACATCGCTGTGATAGGAGTTCGTGAACATCCAGCAACAAAAGCACCCATACCAGCAAATATGTAGGTGCTAGGAGCATGACCAGTAGCAAATTCTACCCAATTCCCCATTATTAAGCCAATAGACGCTCCTAGGGTTAGCATTGGATAGAAAAGGCCTCCAGGCGCTCCTGAGGCCGCTGCTAGGCCAGTAGTTATAAAGAGTACTAATACAGCCAAAAGTGCAATTTCAATATTTGTATTTTTTTCCGCTATTATTTTTTGAAGTTCATCTAAATTGTGAAAACTACTTGGTAAAAAAGAATATATGCTTCCAAGAGCAAATCCACAGATACTCATTTTAAGAACAAATTTATTTTTATACCATTTTTTTCCTACAATTTGCATCGCTAATACGTATCTACTATAAAGTTCCGCTACTAAGCCAATAATTATCCCTAATACAACAAGATATATAAAATCAATAGGTAGAAATTTGATAAGAGGGCTGTATTCTTTTTGGATTAAAAATCCTAAGTTAAAGTCAAAACCTCCTGCTTTAGGATCTAAACCTAATGCTTGTATTATATCTGCGGAAGCATCAGCAATAAAAGTTGTTACTACTACTAATAACAATACTACTGGTCTAGCAGAATTTAATAATTCTTCAATGGCATAAATAAATCCTCCAAGAGGCGCACTAAATACAGCAGCTATCCCAGCACCTCCCCCTGCAGCGATAATTACTCTTCTAAATGCTTTTGGTGCCTTTAGCCATTGCGCCATTTGCCATGCAACGGAACCTCCCATTTGTACAGAAGGTCCTTCTGGACCTAAGGGGAACCCGCTACCAATAGCAATTATTCCTGATATGAGTTTAATTAACCCCACTTGAAGATTCATGGGTACTTTTTTATGTCTTAAAAATCCCATTATTTGACTTACACCTGAACCTTTTGCAGCAGGTGCAAATTTTTTAATCAAAAGACCCGATATACCACCCCCTATCATTCCAAATAACGGTAAAACTACGAAAGAAGGAAATTTTTCAAGAAGATCTAATCTCCAATTATTGATAAAATAGATTCCAGCCTTAAATGAAATACTCGTAATTGAGGCTCCTAAACCTGTTAAAAGAAGAGCAATAGCTACTATTAAAAATTTTTTCTTAAGTAATTTTTTTATATTTTTTGAAGCATTATTACTTAGTTGAAGATTTGTCGTTTGTAAATTTTCCATATTGGGCTTTATTGTGACAAACTAAAATTTTCCATTTCATCAAATTGAAGGTAACGATATAAGGTTTCAGAATATGGGTTTATTTTATTTCTAGTAATATTCTGATATTCATGTATTTCAGGTATTCTACCTAGCAAAGCACAAACAGATGCTAATTCTGCACTTCCTAAAAATACTTGAGCATTTTTTCCAAGTCTGTTATCAAAATTTCTAGTACTAGTAGAAAATACGATTGCTTCATCTTCTACTCTTGCTTGATTACCCATGCATAATGAACATCCTGGTAGTTCTAAATTAGCTCCACAGGCTTCAAAGATTTTATAGTAGCCCTCTTTTTTTAAAATTTCCTCATCCATTTTTGTAGGAGGACATATCCATAATTTTGCTTTGATTTCTTTAGATCCCTCAAGGATCTTTGCAGCAGCTCTATAATGTCCAATATTTGTCATGCATGAGCCAATAAATACTTCATCTATGTTTGTATTTGCTACATTTGAGATTTCTTTTACATTATCAGGATCATTGGGACAAGCTACAATTGGCTCTTTAACCTCAGCTAAATCAATATCGATTATTTCTTCATAAGCAGCGTTTTTATCTGGTTGTATTAATTTTGGATCTTTTAACCAATTTTTCATATCAACAATTCTTCTTGAAATTGATTTTGCATCTTCATATTTACTATCAATCATTTTTTCTAACAAAGAAATATTACTTCTTATATATTCTGTAACAGTTTCTTCTGATAATAAAATTGAACTTCCTGCGCATGAACGTTCAGCAGTGGCATCAGTAAGCTCAAAAGCTTGCTCTAATTTTAAATTTGGTAAACCTTCTATTTCCATAATTTTGCCATTAAAGATATTTTTTTTATTTGCTTTTTCTACTGTTAAAAGTCCTTTTTTAATGGCGAAAAGAGGAATTGCATTAACTAAATCTCTTAGAGTAATCCCTGGAAGTAAATCCCCTTTGAATCTTACTAATACTGACTCTGGAACATTTAGAGGCATTGACCCTATTGCAGCTGCGAATGCTACTATCCCCGAGCCTCCTGGAAACGAAATTCCAAGAGGAAATCTAGTATGACTATCTCCTCCTGTTCCTACAGTATCAGGGAGGAGCATCCTGTTAAGCCAGCTGTGAATTATTCCATCTCCAGGTTTTAATGCTACTCCGCCTCTTTGTGAAATAAAATCAGGTAATTCTTTATGTGTTATTAAATCAACAGGTTTTGGGTAAGCAGCAGTATGGCAAAAACTCTGCATGACTAAATCTGCAGTAAATCCTAAACATGCTAATTCTTTTAACTCATCTCTTGTCATCGGACCAGTCGTATCTTGGCTTCCAACTGTTGTCATTATTGGCTCACATGTCATTCCAGGAGAAACACCTTTTAAACCACATGCCTTCCCTACAATTTTTTGGGCTTGAGTAAATCCTTTTATATTTTTTTTAGGGTTTTTCGGTCTAATAAAATCTGTGCTTGGCTCTAAATTAAGCTTGCTTCTAACTTTATCAGTGAGTGATCTTCCTATCATTAGGTTTATTCTTCCGCCAGCTTGAATTTCATCAGTAATTGTTGATGGCTTTAAATCAAAATTACAAACTATTATTTCTGAGTTTTCTTTTTTATTAATTTTTTTTATAACACCTTCATAAGGAAGGATTTTTATTAAATCTCCAGTTTCTAGATTAGATACATCAGCTTCAATGGGAAGAGCACCTGAATCTTGTGCAGTATTAAAAAAAATAGGCGCAATTTTTCCTCCAATAATGATTCCTCCTGTTTTTTTATTTGGAACAAAAGGAATATTATCTCCTATGTGCCAAATAACAGAATTAATAGCTGATTTTCTTGAACTACCTGTTCCAACTACATCACCTACATAAGCAATTTGAATTTCTTGAGTCTTTAAGTCATTAAGAGTTTGTAATCCATTTTTATCTTTAAATTCAAGCATTGATAATGCATGCAGTGGAATATCTGGCCTTGAAGTGGCATGCACCGCAGGTGAAAGATCATCTGTGTTTGTTTCCCCGTTTACTTTGAATACTAAGCATTTGATTTCTTTGGTTAGTGCTTTTTTTTCCGTAAACCATTCTGCTTTAGCCCAGCTATCTAGAACTTCTTTAGCATATATATTATTTTTTGATAATTCGAAAATATCATTTGCCGTATCATAGACTAAGATAATTTTTTTTAAAACTTTTACGGCTGTCTGTGAAAGTTTTTTGTCTTCTTTCTTAATTATTTCTAAAAGTGAATTGACATTATATCCACCAATCATTGTACCAAGAATTTCAATAGCTTTTGATGGATTAATTAAATTACATGATTTTTCGTTATTAGCAATTGCTGTTAGCCAACTTGCTTTAACATAAGCTGCTTCATCTACGCCCGGAGGTACTCTATTCATTAGAAGATCAAGTAAATTATGATTTTGTAAATTAATATTTTGTTCTAAAAGTTCTGTAATACAATTTGTTTGTTCTGCATTTAATGGTAATGGTGGAATTCCTAAAGCAGCTCGTTCAGCTACATGTTCATAATAATTTTTTAGCAATGTTTCCAAATTCTTCATTTCTAGGGTGTAATTACTAATTTGTTGTTATTTTTAGTTATGAAAAGAATAGTATTCATAAATGCTTTTAAATATTCCAAATTATGCGTTCAATGAAAATTTCATCAAATAATCAATCTTTAGAAAAAACTTCTGATTTACATGTAGTTGAAACTCGTCCATTAATACCTCCAAGGCAACTGCATCAAGATCTATCTCTTGATTATACCTCTGCTAGTACCGTCTCTAACACAAGAAACCTAATTAATAATATTTTACATAAAAATGATTCTCGTTTTTTAGTGATAGTAGGCCCTTGTTCCATTCATGATATTGATGCAGCTAAAGAATATTCAAAATATATTCAACAATTTAGGAAAAATTTTAGTGATAAATTGGAGATAGTTATGCGCGTTTATTTTGAAAAACCCAGGACCACTATTGGTTGGAAAGGTTTAATTAATGATCCTCATTTAGATGGATCATATGATATCAATACTGGCCTTAGAAGAGCAAGAGAATTATTACTATATTTAGCAAACGCAGGAATACCCTCAGCGACAGAATTATTAGATCCAATAGTCCCTCAATACATAGCTGATCTTATAAGTTGGACCGCTATTGGTGCTAGAACTACTGAGAGTCAAACTCATAGAGAAATGGCTTCAGGATTGTCTATGCCAATCGGATTTAAAAATGGAACTGATGGATCTGTAAATACAGCTATTAACGCAATGCAGTCAGCATCAAGATCTCATCATTTTTTAGGTGTTAATTGTGATGGATGTGCTTCTATCGTTAATACAACAGGGAATCCTGATACTCATATAGTTTTAAGAGGAGGAGCAAAGGGACCAAATTTTGATAATTATCATATTACTAATATTTCATCAGAATTAATTAAGAATAATCTTCCTCAAAAAGTTATGATTGATTGTAGCCATGGAAATTCAAATAAAGATTTCAGAAAGCAATCAGAGGTTTTAGATAATATTTCTAAACAACTGAAAGAAGGTGAAAAAAATATTCTTGGTGTGATGCTTGAAAGCCATCTAAAAGAAGGTAATCAAAAACTCACTAAAAAGTCTGAATTGGAATATGGTAAAAGTATTACTGATGCATGTATTGATATAAATACTACTCATGATTTATTATCCAACATATATAAATCAATAAATTGAATTATTCAATTTAAACAAAAATATCAAAAGCAACTGATGATATTATTGGTACTGTTAAATTGTCGATTCCTACTATACTAATTTGTTCTAAAAGAGTAGCTAATGAAGCTAAATACAAATAACTAAGAGTAAAATTATTTTTATCAAAATATCCTATTAAACTCATAATAAGAAAACTTGTAAAAAACATTGTCATTGTTCCTATTAATGATTTTTTTTGATTAAAAACCACCCAACTTTTTGATTTGTAAATTTTTCCAATTAATCCTGCTAACCCATCTCCAAATGTCATTACAAAACATCCTGCAATTAGTGCTAATGGATTTTTATCCCAATATATGCTAATCAAAGTAAATAGACTTAAGCAATAAAAAAAAGTACCATAACTTTTTCTATCAATATCTTCAATAATTGGAAATAATTTATTGATATAATTAATTAATATTAAAATAGCTATAATACCTGTAAAAAACTGTGCAGATAATTGACTGAGTCCTAAGTATTTTGCCAATGGGATCAAAGGACCCATTCCAATATGGATTATTTTTCTCAGTAATTCTTGATTACTTGCTCTGAGTTCTTTAAGAACTTTTGTAATCAAAAATATTAAAATTATGTAACTTACAATTATTAAATAAGAGAACAATTTTCTTAAGCTGCTTTTTGATGATTTGTCATAACTCTAAGTTTTAGGATTGCTTTCGCTTCTAACTGTCGTACTCTTTCTCGTGAAACTTTTATTTGCCTCCCAATTTCAGCAAGTGTTAATGGTTCTTCACCATCTAATCCAAACCTTAATCTCATGATTTTTTGTTCTCTTTCATTTAGCTGCGAGAGCCACCCACCTAAGTGTTCTTTTTGTATTGTTCTATCCATTCCTTCCATAGGCTCTTCACAATTTGGATCAGGGATAAGCTCGCCGAGAGTACTTCTGTCTTCCTCTCCTCGTGCATGTGCATCTAAGGAAGCGCATGGAGCACTTTGTGAAACAAGATCCTCTAGATCTTTTTGTTCGATACCCATTGCTTCTGCAAGTTCTCTTCGGTTAGGCTGCCTTCCTATTGTGTGAGAAAGTTCTCTAGAAACTCGCCTCATCTTTGAGAGCTTTTCACTTATGTGAATCGGAAGACGGATAGTTCTAGCGCTATTATCAATCGCTCTTGTCATCCCTTGTCTGATCCACCAATAAGCATAAGTAGAAAACTTGTAACCCATTGCAGGATCAAACTTATCTACAGCTCGTTCTAACCCAATAGCGCCTTCTTGAACTAGATCTAAAAGTTCTAAACCCTGGTTTTGGTATTTTTTGGCCACAGAGACAACAAGTCTTAAATTTGCCGCCATCATTCTATCTCTAGCTTTTTTGCCCATTCTAATTTGTTGGCGATGTTTCATCGTTCTCTCAATCTCTGGGATTTCAAGAATTTTTTTCATGTTTTGTACATGATGCGCCAATTCTATTTCCTCTGCCGCTGTCAGGAGAGGAACTCTGCCAATAGTGCTTAAGTAATAACCAATAGAATCTGTACTTTGTCTGCCAGATTTCTTTTGACTATTTTTGCCAGAAAAATTAGATTTTTCTGTTTTGTTTGTACGAGATATTCTCGTAGTATTTGGTAATCTAGGTTCTCCAATATTTTTTTTGGAAGAACTCTGTCCAGATTCCAGA
>MDTD01087814.1_pt1 | contig 28269 bp, 27 predicted proteins | sample 811221 | NCBI WGS metagenome assembly MDTD01 (sample SAMN05326646, study PRJNA326480) | marine metagenome | isolation source: seawater | place: Pacific Ocean: South West | collected 2011 | reverse complement strand
TTTTTAAGCCCAACAACCTCTTAAAGTCTTTCTTATGCGTAACAGAGTCTTTACAGCATTTATATATAAACTTTTTTATAGTGTCATCCTTATTTTCAGTCAAGTTTGCAATAAGGCTGTCTATTTCTTTATCATTAATTTCATTATAGCTAGAGGGGAAACATGAATTAATCAGAATTAATTTTGAGATTCTCGTATTTTCAAGTGCAAATCTCACACACATCATTCCACCGAATGAATAGCCTATTAGTATATTTTTCCATGATTCATCCTTTAAGTAGTTCTCTATATTTAATTCACTTGAGATCATTTTTTCCCTATTGCGCATGTGTTTTGTTAAGTTTGGAGATTTAACACAAAAACTGTTTTCTAAATCTGTCTTTAAATCTCTCCAAATGAAGGAATCAAAAAGCCATCCATGTAGAAGAACTAGATTAATTTTTTTCATTTATTACCTACAAATTTCTACTGTAAATTAGTATTATAAATTATTACTACTAATGATAATTATACCTACAGAAAATCAACTATTATTGATATTTGTACTTTATATAGTTGGGTCAATCCCATTTTCTATCATATTCGCGCGCTTGTTTAATTTATCTGACCCAAGAACATTTGGCTCCAAGAACCCTGGTGCAACTAATATGCTACGGACCGGGAACAAACTCGCTGCTATTCTTACTCTCATAGGTGACATAGCTAAAGGGTTTTTGCCTATATTTCTACTCAAAAAAACAGAATTAATGGTGGATGAAATATACTTGCTAGCATTTTTTATTTATTTAGGGCATATATTTTCAGTTTTCATGAGATTAAAAGGTGGCAAAGCAGTAGCAACTTCAATAGGTGTAGTGCTAGGTATCGATTATCTGATTGCGATACTTTTAATATCAACATGGATAATTGTTTATCTTATTTCTAGAATCTCTGGTCTCTCCGCAATTACGGCATTTGTGCTGTTACCAAGCTTTTTTTACTTTTTTTCAAACTACGATCATCTTGCGTCAATCAGCATTTTTAATACGCTTCTTATCTTAATTACTCATAGGAGCAACATTGTCGGCTTATTATCAAAAAACTGATGATGTAGGGATAGGTTGAATTTTTAAACTATTCATTTTTGTCTCATTTGATTTCAAATAACCTAAATAAGCTATCATTGCACCATTATCTGTACTAAATTCTAAATTTGGGAAAAATACGTCAATATTCTGGGACTCTTTTTCAAATCTCTCTCTTAAACGCATATTTGCACTCACACCACCTGAAACTGCAATTCTAGGAATATCAAATATTTTTGCTGCAGAAATAGATTTATGGATGAGAACGTCAATTATAGATTCCTGAAAATCATATGAGATCTCGGAAATAATTTGATCGTTTAATCTTGTTCTCTCTATTTCTCTTATTACATGAGTTTTGAGTCCACTAAAACTAAAATTTAAATCATTTGAGTTTATCATTGGTCTTGGAAATTTGTATTTTGAGTTGATGGTCCTTTTTGCAGCTATTGAGATTTCTGGGCCACCAGGGTATTTTAAACCCATTTTCCTCGCAACTTTGTCAAATACTTCACCTGCTGAATCATCAAGTGATTTACCAATAATTTCATATGAGTTGTGTTTATCAATTTTAGAAATAAGCGTATGTCCACCAGATACGAGAAGAGAGATAAAAGGTGGCTCAAGAGTTTTTTCAGAAATCATAGCAGAAAAAATATGTGCCTCGAGATGATCAATTTCAACTGATCGAATATTGTTCACCCAAGCAAGAGTTTTTGCAAAAGCTGCTCCAGTCAGAAGTGGTCCAAGTAGGCCAGGGCCATTAGTGAATGCAATAAGACCAATTTTATCAAGTGATAATTTTTGTTTATTAAGAAGACTATCTAGCAGAGGTACAAGTTTTTTTACATGGTCTCTAGATGCTAATTCAGGGACTACGCCGCCATATTTATTATGTATTTTAGTTTGGGAACTGAGAACATTTGCCAGTAAACCTTCACCAGTTTTATAAAGTGCCATTCCAGTCTCATCACATGAAGATTCAATTCCAAGTATGATCAATATTTTCCTCCATATTCCCTTATATTTAGTTGCTTTATTATTATAATCAAGTAATATTACGCCATTATAAACTATTTTGTGAGTATTTATGCCAAGTGTTCAAGTTAGAGAGAATGAACCATTTGAGATAGCTCTTAGAAGATTCAAAAGAGGCTGCGAGAAAGCAGGTATTTTGACAGAAACTAGACGAAGAGAATTCTACGAAAAACCTACCGCTGTTAGAAAGAGAAAAATAGCTGCTGCTATCAAACGATACAAGAGGAAAGTTAGCATGTCAGCAATAAGAAAAAAGCCACCATATAAAAAGTATTAAAACCTGATCTTCGAAAGATGAAAGACGTCATAGAAAGAGACATTATAAAATTAATGAAGTCCGGGGAAAAACGAAAAGTTGAAATAGTCAGATTTATCTTATCTCACCTAAAGAATGAAGAAAAAGAAAAAAAAAGAGATTTATCAGCAGGTGAGACTATTCAAATACTGAAAAGACTACTCAAAAGAAATCAAGAATCATACGATCAATTTAACAAAGCTGGTAGAGACGATTTAGCATCAAAAGAAAAAGAAGAGATGGAAGTGATACAAGATTATTTACCAGAAGAATTATCAGAAGAAGAAGTAATCGAAATTGTTAAGGAAACTATATCATCAAGTGGGGCATCGTCTATTAAAGAAATGGGTAAAGTCATAGGTTTGGTTAAGAAAAAACATGGTAATGATGTTGATATGTCGATTGTGAGTAAACACGTCAAATTACTACTTAATCAATAATTATATTTAGCTGTTATTTGTAATTAGTTTTCGTGTTTTTTAAAGCATCTATTAGTCGATTTCTATCTGTAACATTCTCAGGCTTGAAATAGTGTTTTAGCGTTGTCCACTTTAGAAAATCAATTTCATCTAAAAGAGAGACTTTCCTGCTGTCTAGTTTGTTGTGTATATAATCACTTCTAGTTTTAAGAGTCCATGTCACAAGTGGGTTCTGGACACCATAACTTGTTTGATTATAATCCGAGGGTATATAGCAATGACCATGCTCAATCTTATACTCTCTGAGTTTTTCAAACATAGAGTGCCAATAACCATCACTCTTCTCCTCCTCGTCATCCGTTACAAAAACATAATTTTGAAGGAAAGTAAGAAGTTTCTTTGTAGGTCTTGGCCAATTATAAATTCCTCTATCAATCCAACTAGATGTTTTGAGTACATTAGTATTTTTAGCAAGGAAATCATACAGGTCATCCATAGGTACGCGATAAGTTACAGATTCATGTGAAAATTGAACTAATGTATCCGTATTGATCAATTCCTTAAAAACCGTTAGTCTCGATGTTTTCTTGATAGTCTTCATAAACTGATGGTATACCATATATTGGATATAGTCAATATATGGTATATTGTAAATGTTAAAAAAATACTTCTTTGATCTACTAAATCATGTATAATATTCGTCTATGGATAAAAATTTACAATTTTTAGAATTAAAGAGAATGGATCCAAAAATCCTTCATGCTTCAAAACGTGTAAAACAATACAGTGAGATATATAGTCACTACACCATTGAGCAAGCTAGGGAGCAATCTGGGAGATGCCTTGAGTGCGGCAACCCATATTGTGAGTGGAAATGTCCTGTCCATAATTACATCCCGCAATGGCTTAAACTAATTTCTGAAAATAGATTATTTGAGGCTGCTGACCTCTCTCATCAAACAAATTCTTTACCAGAAATATGTGGAAGAATCTGTCCACAAGATAGACTTTGTGAGGGCGCATGTACATTAAATGACGGATTTGGCGCGGTTACGATAGGTAGCATAGAAAAGTACATAACAGATGAGGCGTTAAAACAAGGTTGGAAGCCAGACATGTCAAATGTAGAAAAAACTAATTTTAGAGTAGGGATAGTTGGCGCAGGTCCCGCCGGACTTGCATGTGCAGATGTGCTCACTCGCAATGGAATAGAAGCACACGTGTATGATAAATATGAGGAAATAGGTGGATTACTTACCTTTGGAATACCACCATTTAAACTAGAAAAAAATATCGTCAAACAAAGGAGAGATATCCTAGAGGAAATGGGTGTAAAATTTATTTTAAACACCGAAATCGGTAAAGATATTGCTTTTGATAAATTTATGCAAGATTATGATGCAGTCTTTTTAGGAATGGGGACCTACAAATATATGAAAGGTGGTTTCAAAGGAGAAGAGCTTAATGGTGTGTTTGATGCTCTTCCGTATCTTAACTCGAACATTAGAAATATCTTTGAGACACCTAATAATGAGTATATTAACATGCGTGGAAAGAGTGTGATCGTTCTCGGAGGCGGCGATACATCAATGGATTGTAACCGAACCGCACTTCGCCAAGGTGCAAAAAAAGTCTACTGCGCTTACAGACGTAATGAAGAAAATATGCCGGGATCAAAGCGAGAGGTAAAAAATAGTAAAGAGGAAGGTGTTGAATTTCTCTGGAATATGCAACCTATTGAAATTGTCGGTAATGATAAAGTTGAAGGTGTAAAATTTGTGAAAACAAAACTCGAAAAATCAGATATTAGGGGAAGAGAAGTGCCTACTATCGTGAAAGGATCTGAAAAAATAATTAAAGCTGACAATGTAATCATTGCATTTGGTTTTAGGCCAAATCCAGCTGAATGGTTTAACAAACACAATATACAACTTGATGAAATTGGTCGAGTAAAAATAAATAATAAATCTAAATACAGTTTTCAAACGTATAACCCAAAAATATTCTGTGGTGGTGATATGGTTAGAGGTTCAGATCTTGTTGTTACTGCTGTTTTTGAAGGAAGGGGCGCAGCGGAAGGCATAACTAAATTTCTACATGATAATTCAACAAGAGACTTAGATGCAGCCAATCTCTAATCACCTGCTATTGAAGGCAATTAGAAAAGAATCGATTGATAGGACGCCTCTATGGATCATGCGGCAGGCTGGAAGATACCTACCCGAGTATATACATCTAAAAAACAAAGCTGGAGGGTTCATGAATTTAGTCAATAACCCCGATTTAGCATGTCAGATAACACTACAACCATTAGAGAGGTTTTCGTTAGACAGCGCAATTATTTTCTCAGATATTTTGGTAGTTGCTGATATGTTAGGTATCCAACTCAGTTTCGAAGAAAACAAAGGCCCAATTTTTAACAAAACAATAAAAACAGATAAAGGTCTTAATGAAATGAAAAGAGATTACGACATATCAGAAGTAAGATATGTTTTTGATGCGATCGAGCAAACCAAAAAAGAACTTAGTGGAAGAACGCCATTGATAGGTTTCATCGGAAGTCCTTGGACTGTAACTACATATTTAATAGAGGGAAACTCATCAAAAGTCTTTAGGAACGTAAAAAAAATGATAAATGAAGAGCGAATTTTAGTTAATAATATCTTGACTGAAATTACCGAGGTCAGCATCAGATATATCAACCAACAAATAAGATCAGGTGTAGATGCAGTAATGATTTTTGATACATGGGGAGGATTATTACAAGAAAATGATTTCTATGAGTTATCTGTTAGATATGTAGAGAAAATAAAAAACTCCCTAATAGATAGTAGTATTCCTGTGATTTATTATATAAGAGAGCCAAGAAACAAAATTACCACTCTCAATAAAATGGATGTAGATGTAATAGGAATTGATTCTACAGTTGGTTTAGGAGAATTTAGAAAAGCAACAAACAATAGATTTGCGCTACAAGGTAACTTGGATAAAGATATACTTAAACAGAGTGAACTAGAAATTTATGAAGCTGTTGAAAAAATATTCGAGGAATACGACTATCAAACAGGTCATATTTTTAATCTTGGAACGGGTATTACACCTGATATCGATCCCTCAAAAGTAAGCGTTCTAATAGATGCGGTCAAAGAAATTAGTCCAAAATTTAATAGGAAAGTAGGAAATGCAGAAATCTAATATATATCTTGTTGGTCTAATGGGTTCAGGCAAGACATCTATAGGGAAAATACTTGCAAAGAGGATGAGTATGGACTTTATAGATCTAGATGATGAAATTATTAAAGATGAAAAGTGTAGCATATCTGAAATTTTTGACAGATTTGGTGAAAAAAAATTTCGTGATTTAGAAAATAAGAAACTTATTAGTACTTTGGGAGTCCATAATTGTGTTGTATCGACAGGCGGGGGAATTGTTATGGATAAAGATAATGTCAAAATTATGACAGAAAATGGATTTATTGTTCACCTCGATATTGATTTAGAGACGCAACTTTTGAGAATCAAAAATAAAAAAAATAGACCTCTTTTGAGAAATGTAGGTAATGAGAGAAAAGTGCTTTCTGAAATGAGAAAAGAGAGAGATCACATTTATAAGAAAATTGCTATTGCATCAGTAGATACATCTAATAGAAAGAGAAATGATATCGTAAGTGAAGTGGTTAATATCGTACAATGAAAAAAATATTTTTAACAACTCGCAATAATAAAGTTCCTATTCTGATAGGTAATGATATCATTACGTCAAAGTTATTATCAACGCACATTAAATCTAAAAATGTTATTATTATAACTAATGAAACAATTGGGAAAATTTATTTAAAAAAAATAAAAAATTGTTTCAAGAGATACAACACCCAAGTATTAGAAATAAAAGATGGAGAGAAATATAAAAATATTTCAATATTTACAAAAATTCATGATCACCTTATTAGAAATAGATTCGATAGAGATCTTACAATAGTTGCACTAGGAGGAGGTGTCATTGGTGACCTTGTAGGTTTTGTTGCCAGCACGTTTATGAGAGGGGTCAAACTCATTCATTTGCCAACTACATTGCTAGCACAAGTTGATTCATCAATAGGTGGTAAAACCGCCGTTAATCATCCTAATGGTAAAAATCTAATTGGGACTTTTTATCAACCTGATAGCGTAATTATTGATACAAAATTTTTACAGACACTTCCTGAAGAGGAGTATACATCAGGATTAGCTGAAGTAGTAAAATATGGTCTAATAAGTAAGCCTAGCTTGCTTGTTTGGATGAATAAAAACTCAAAGAAAATTCTCTCTAAAAATAAAGATTGTTTGAGCTATATTGTATCCATTTCAGCAAAAGAAAAAGTAAGATTTGTATCACAAGATGAGCGTGAATCGAATGTTAGGGCATTTCTTAATTATGGCCACACTCTAGGTCATGCAATTGAAGCAGCAATGAACTATCGCAATATACTTCATGGGCAAGCAATAAGCATCGGTATGCTCTTTGCATCAATGCTCTCAGTAGAGAAAAACATGTTAGATATAAATGATTTTAATTTAATTGAAGATACACTTGAGAAACTAAATTTACCGACAGAAATACCAAAAAGGATTAAGACTAGAGATATTGTTAAACATATAAAATTTGACAAGAAAAAACAGAACAATCGTAATCGTTTTGTTTTGTTAAATAAACTTGGGAAATGTGTAATCAATGATAAATTAACGGACAATTTTCTTGGTAATATGATCGAGCATTATAGGTCTCAGTAAATGTTTCTGGATTCTAATATTATGTTATTATCAGTACGGAATGAATATGAATAAAACACAAAAAAATAAAGGTCTTTATCAACCAAGTTTCGAGAGAGATAATTGTGGATTTGGTCTCATTACTCAGATGGATGATAAACCCTCACATTGGATTATTGACACAAGTATTAATGCATTATCGAGATTAATGCACAGAGGAGCTGTATCTGATGATGGTAAGTCAAGTGATGGATGTGGTCTTCTAATAAAAAAACCAGATGAATTCCTAAGATCAATCGCGGAAGAGAATAACATAGAGCTTGGAACGAATTATGCATTTGGAGTTGTCTTTTTCGGAAGAGACCGAGGTAAACAGAAAAGAGCAAAAGAAACTCTTTTATTTCAACTAAAAAAACAAGGTCTGATCGTCAATGGTTGGAGAAAAGTCCCAATTAATACAGAAGTTTGTGGTGAGGCAGCACTGAATAATATTCCTGATATTCAACACATTATAGTATCTGCTCCTGATGAAACTATCGGAGCTGATTTTGAAAAAAAATTATTTATAGCAAGAATACAAACGGAGAAAATTTTATCAGACGATAAAGATTTTTATATACCTAGTATGTCATCAAGGGTCATATCATATAAAGGCTTGATAATGTCGCAGAACATTAGAGAATTCTATCCGGACTTGAAAGACTCTAGGTTAAAAACATCGTTATGTGTTTTCCATCAGAGATTTTCAACAAATACTTTACCACAATGGAAGCTAGCTCAACCTTTCAGATTTCTAGCTCATAATGGTGAGATTAATACTATTCAAGGTAATCGTAATTGGTATCTAGCCAGGAGGAATAAACTAGAAATAGAGTGTCTTCCTGAACTTAATGAGTTGCATCCTATGATTTCAGACTCGGACTCAGACTCATTTACTCTCGATAATATGTTAGAGCTTCTTTTAATGGGAGACATGGGTATTTTCCGAGCAATGAGAACCCTGATCCCACCTGCATGGCAAAATGACATTAATATAGACAGTGATCTTAAAGCATGTTTTGAGTACCACTCAATGCATATGGAGCCATGGGATGGTCCAGCAGGAATCGTTCTCACGGATGGGAGATATGCAGCGTGTGTATTGGACAGAAACGGCCTAAGGCCAGCCCGATACGTAATCACTAAAGACGGACATGTCACACTTGCATCCGAAATAGGTGTATATGATTACTCGGATGACGAGGTTATCAATAAAGGAAGATTATCACCAGGCGAGATGATTGCCATAGATACTCATAAGGGTGAGGTACTTTTATCGGATCAAATAAATCATATTCTTAAAGATAGACATCCTTATCAATCTTGGTTAAAAAAATATTCCAGGAAAGTACCAATTTATGAGTCGAATAAAGAAAATCCACTTTGCTGGAAAAGTGATTTACTTCAAACTTACAAAAAAACATTTGGTGTTTCATTTGAGGAAGAAAAAGAGATAATTGCGCCTTTGGCTGATGTCGGTCAGGAAGCTACTGGATCCATGGGTGATGATACCCCAATGCCAGTTATGTCACACCAGAATAGATCAATTTATGATTATTTTAGACAGCAATTTGCCCAAGTAACCAATCCTGCAATAGACTCATTAAGAGAATCTAGTGTCATGTCTCTAGAAGTATGTATAGGTGAAGAAAGAAATATTTTTGAGGAATCACCTAAACACGCAGATAGGTTGATTTTAAATTCTCCCATACTTGACAGACAAACATTCGAAGCGATTGTCAACAATGATTTAAAAGATTATTCATGTAATAGAATAGACCTTAATTATGATTATACAATTGATTTAGAGGAAGCCATAAATACAATATCGGATAGAGCAGTAAGGAGTGTTAAAAAAGGTAATAATTTGATAGTCCTATCAGATAAACAAATCAATAAAGGTAAACTTGTTATACCTGCGCCGATGGCGCTTGGTGCAGTTCATCATAAACTCATTACTGAGGGCCTAAGATGTGATGCAAACATAATTGTTGAGAGTGGATCTGCCAGAAATCCTCATCATTTTGCAGTGTTAATAGGATATGGTGCGACAGCTGTTTATCCTTATCTTGCTTTTGAGATAATTAGGGAGCTAGCAGAGCGTAAAGCTAATCCAAAAAGCATTTATGGTGATTGTATATCCAACTATATAAAAGGGATTAATAAAGGTTTATTAAAAATAATGTCTAAGATGGGTATCTCATGTATACCTAGTTACCGAGGTGCACAACTTTTTGAACTTGTTGGTTTAGATAATAATGTTGTGGATATGTGCTTTAAAGGTACCATCAGTCGGATTGCCGGTACAGATTACGAGGACATACAAAAAGATTTAATGGAAAATAGAGAATCTGCATGGAACCTATCGGAAAAAATTAAAACAGGTGGTTTACTTAAATATGTTCATGGTGATGAATATCATGATTACAACCCAGAAGTAGTAAAATTATTACAGGCATGCGTTAGCTCGGGAGAATATGCAGATTATGAAAAATATGCATCCCTAATTAATGATAGGAAACCGAGTTTTATACGAGACTTATTAAGTATAAACAAAAAAAAGACGAAATCAAAAAAAATTAACGAAGTCGAGCCTGTCAGTGAAATTGTAAAAAGGTTTGACACTGCAGGAATGTCATTAGGTGCACTATCTCCAGAAGCGCATGAAGCACTTGCTATTGCTATGAATACTCTTGGAGGACGATCAAACTCAGGAGAGGGCGGTGAAGATATTAATAGATATAATACTAATAAGTCCTCCAAAATTAAACAGGTTGCCTCTGGCAGATTCGGAGTCACTCCTCACTATCTAGTGAATGCCGAAGTTATTCAAATTAAAATTGCTCAAGGCGCAAAACCGGGTGAAGGTGGTCAACTGCCAGGCCACAAAGTAAATGACATGATTGCAGAATTAAGATTCTCTGTTCCGGGTGTTACACTTATATCACCACCACCCCATCATGATATTTATTCGATTGAGGACTTAGCGCAGTTGATCTTCGATCTAAAACAAGTTAACAATAAAGCACTTATATCCGTGAAGCTTGTCTCACAAGCAGGTGTAGGGACAATAGCGGCTGGTGTCACAAAAGCATACGCAGATCTTATAACCATATCTGGATATGATGGTGGAACAGGAGCAAGTCCACTAACATCGGTAAAATACGCAGGTAGCCCTTGGGAGTTAGGTATTGCTGAAACTCATCAAACGCTTATGATGAATAATCTAAGACATAAGGTTAGGCTTCAAACTGACGGAGGTTTAAAAACAGGGCTTGATGTTGTTAAAGGGGCAATACTTGGAGCAGAGAGTTTTGGTTTTGGCACTTCAGTTATGGTAGCCCTAGGCTGCAAGTATTTACGTATATGTCATCTAAATAATTGTGCGACAGGAGTAGCGACCCAAAATAAAATATTAAGAATGAAGCACTTCAGTGGTAGCCCTGAAAGAGTTGTCAATTATTTAAATTTTGTAGCTCAAGATGTTAGAGAAATACTTGCCAAACTTGGATACTCTAGATTAGAAGACATCATAGGAAGAACAGAACTATTAGAGCAAACTGATGGTACGTCAGTTCGCCATGGTAAAATGAATTTAGATAAACTAGTATATAAAGTTAACAGTAAATCAACTCCTTTTTGTTCAACAAAAAATAATGAACCATTTGATGATGCAGAGTTATCGAAGCAAATACTTGAAGATGCTATGCCATATATAAAATCTAAAAAGCGTAAAACTCTCAATTATGAAATTAAAAATTATAACAGAAGCGTTGGGGCTTCACTATCTGGTGAAATAGCAAAAATCTATGGTAACTATGGTTTAAAAAATAGTCCAATCACCTTACGTCTTAATGGAACAGCTGGCCAAAGTTTAGGGGCATGGAATGCAGATGGCTTACATATTAGACTAACAGGAGATGCGAATGACTATGTAGGTAAGGGTATGGCTGGAGGTGAGATATCTATATCCACGCCTGAGAAACTTGCAGATAATGCAGATAAAATGGTGATAATTGGTAATACATGTCTATATGGAGCCACTGGTGGACAATTATTTGCAAACGGTATAGCTGGCGAGCGATTTGCTGTAAGAAATTCCGGTTGTGCATCTGTAGTTGAAGGAACAGGTCATCATGCATGCGAATATATGACTGGTGGAACAATTGTAGTATTGGGAGAAACAGGAAGTAACTTTGGAGCAGGTATGACTGGTGGTCTTGCATTTATTTATGATAAGGAAAAACAATTTAATAAAAATGCTAACACTCAATCGATAGACTATAATGCTCTTAACAAAAAAAGTTTAAGTAAACATAAAGAATATCTAAGGTCGTTGCTTGAAAAACATTGTAAATTAACGAATAGCATCAAATGTAAGAAAATTCTAGATAGTTTTGAAACAGAAGCAAAGCATTTCATTGTTGTTAAACCGATCTCCTCTAACTTTGATGAACTTTTATCTCAGATAACCTCAGCTGCTTAAAATGCCAAGTCTTGATAGAAAGTTTATTGATGATTTATTGTCAAGGATTGATATAGTCGAATTAATCAGCAATGATGTGGAACTTAAAAAAGCTGGAACCAATTTTAAAGGCTTGTGCCCTTTTCACTCCGAAAATACTCCATCATTTAGTGTTTCACAAACTAAGCAGTTTTATCATTGCTTTGGATGCGGCGCATCAGGTGACGCTATAAAATATCTAAGGGAAGCACATGGGTTAACTTTTATTGATGCAATAGAAAAATTATCTTCTATTGCGAACATTGAAATCCCCAAAACACTTAACAAAGAGAGTGCAGAGTTTAGTACCTTATTCAACATAAACGATCAAGTAAAAAATTATTTTAAACAATGTCTTGAAAGAAATGATATGGCAAAACAATATCTTACTTCTAGAGGGTTAGATAAAAAAATGATCGACAAATTTGAGATTGGTTATGCGTCTGAATCTTGGGATAGCTTAAAGAATTTCCTAGAAAAAAATCAATGTATCAAAAACGGTTTAGAGCTTGGACTATTAATAAAATCTAATAACAAAATCTATGATCGTTTCAGGAATAGGATAATGTTTCCAATAAAAAATACAACTGGTAAAACAATAGCATTTGGTGGACGGACACTTGATAAAGAAGAAAAAGCTAAATATATTAATTCACCAGAATCTAAACTTTATTACAAGAGTTCTGAGATGTATGGTCTATTTGAATCAGCTAAAGAAATCAATAAATTAAATAAGGTCATAATTGTTGAGGGATACACGGACGTAATTTCACTCCATAATAGTCATTTCCGTAATTCAGTAGCATCACTTGGGACAGCTTTCACAAAGCTTCACTTACAAAAACTTAAAAGGTATTCGAAGAATATAACTTTTTGTTTTGATGGAGATGAAGCTGGTCATACAGCAGCATGGAAAGCGCTTCAAAATTGTCTAGAGGGTTATACTGATGATTTGAGAGTAGACTTTTGTTTCCTTGCTGACGGATTAGATCCTGATCAATTAGCAAGAAGTAACCCCGAAAAATTAAAGGACAGTCTTAATAATACAATGAAGTTATCGGAGTTTTTAGTTAGTAAAATTCGAGAACACTTGAATCTAGACAGCCCTGAAGATACATCTAGATTTGTGAATGAGATTATTCCTCATGTCAAAAAAATACCAAATGGTGTTTTCAAAAAATTAATGCTCGATAAGATTGAGAGAATTACAAGTCTTGACAAAAAATATTTTTATAATGAATCACATAGTAATCAAAAGAAAACTATGCAAGCTACTGATCTAGCAAAGTCTATAATTGCGCCTTCAGAAAGACTACTACTAAATATACTTTTTCACTACCCCTCTGGCATTGATGACTACTATGAAGACATTAAGAAAATCTACAAAAATAAGTTTTTCTTAGATATGCTAGATTTAGCTAAGTCCTTCAAAACAAGCACGGGATATAATTTGAATAGATTTCTAGACGTTGACGAGAAAATGAAGGAAGAGTATTTGCGAGCGATTAGTTCGCATATAGTCGAGGATGATTATAACAAAGCAAAAAAAACTATCAGTAGCATCATCTCACAAGAGCGAAGAAATATAAAAGAACTAGAATATCGAAATACACTCGCTAAGTACACTAATGGTGAAACGCTCTCAGATTCAGAAAAAGAGATAATCAAAAACTATAAAAAATAAATTCGTCTTAAATATATATATTTTTTATGGTATATTTGGTCAACTACTATATGACAAAAAATTATCTATTTACATCAGAGAGTGTCTCACCTGGCCACCCAGACAAATTATGCGACCAGTTATCTGACGCTGTCCTAGATTATGTCTTAAGTAAAGATAAAAAATCAAGAGTAGCATGTGAAGTACTAGCAAAAGGTAAAATAGATGAACCTGGATCGATTGTAGTTGCTGGTGAAATAACTACAGAAAATGAATTAGATTTTGATGACAAATTAAGGTCAGTAATATGTGATATAGGATACAATTCAGATACTCTAGGGTTCAATGGACAAAAGTGTGAAATTAGAAAAATTATAAATAGGCAATCACCTGATATCAAAATAGGTGTAGATAAAAATAATGAAGAAGATCAGGGTGCTGGTGATCAAGGTTTGATGTTTGGATATGCATCTGATGAAACCGATCTTCTTATGCCAGCTCCTATTTATTATTCTCATAGAATTGTAGAAAAGCAAACCGAGATTCTTAAATCTGGTACTGTTGACTGGATTAGACCTGATGCAAAAAGCCAAGTGACATTTCTTTATGAAAATGATGTTCCTATGCAAGTAGATACGATCGTACTCTCAATTCAACACTCGGAATCTATCACGTTAGATAAAATTCGAGATTTCGCTAAAAAAGAGATTATTGATAAGGTTATACCAGCAAAGTTTATGAAAGATAACTGCAAGATACATATAAACCCAACAGGAAAATTTGTTGTTGGAGGTCCTTTAGGTGACTGTGGTTTAACGGGTAGAAAAATAATTGTAGACACTTATGGTGGAATGGCTAGGCATGGTGGTGGAGCCTTTTCTGGAAAAGATCCATCAAAAGTAGATCGGTCAGCGGCGTATATGGCAAGATATGTTGCAAAAAATCTCGTTGCAGCTGAGTTAGCTAAAAGATGTGAAATTCAGATCTCATACGCTATTGGTGTTGAGAAACCAACATCAATATCAGTCAACACTTATGGGACAAGTAAGGTGAGCGACAAAAAAATATCCAGTATTATAAATGAGGTTTTTGATTTAACACCACATGGTATAATCAACTCTTTGAATCTACTAGATGTGCAATATCAGCCTACAGCCGCTTTTGGTCACTTTGGAAGAGTAGGAGAGAATTTCACATGGGAAGAGACTAATAAGGTTGATATAATAAAGCAATTGTCATTGAAAGGATAGAATATTATGAAAACAGATAAAGTTAAAAAAATAGGTAATGACTTTAAAGTCGCAGATATCTCGCTTGCTGAATTTGGTAGGAAGGAAATAAAAATAGCTGAAACTGAAATGCCAGGCCTTATGGCTATAAGACAGGAATATAAAGGCCAGAAGCCACTAGATGGCGCTAACATTATAGGATGTCTCCACATGACTATCCAAACAGCTGTACTAATTGAGACACTAGTTGATTTAGGTGCAAGCGTGAGATGGTCATCATGCAATATCTTCTCAACACAAGATCATGCTGCAGCAGCTATTGCTGACCAAGATATCCCTGTTTTCGCTTGGAAGGGTGAAACTGAGGAGGAGTATGAATGGTGTATAGAACAAACAGTTACTGGTAACGCTAATTGGAAGCCTAATATGCTTCTAGATGATGGTGGGGACCTTACAGCTATAATGCATAATCAATACCCGGAACTCTTGGAAAATGTTGTAGGAGTATCTGAAGAGACAACCACTGGTGTTCATCGTTTATATGAAATGGAAAAAGATAGCTCTTTAAAAATCCCTGCAATGAATGTTAATGATTCGGTTACTAAGTCTAAATTTGATAACCTATATGGATGTCGAGAGTCATTAGTAGATGGAATCAAGAGAGCTACAGACACCATGATCGCTGGAAAACTTGCTATCGTCTGTGGTTACGGAGATGTAGGCAAAGGGTCTGCTGGATCACTAAGAGGGTTGGGTGCGAACGTTTTAATTAGTGAAGTTGATCCAATCTGTGCACTACAAGCGTCAATGGAAGGATATAAAGTAGTAGACATAAATGATCATGTGCATGAAATTGATATTTTTGTCTCAGCTACAGGCAACCTCAATGTTATAAATCATGACCATATGCAAAAAATGAAAAATGGAGCTATCGTGTGTAACATCGGTCATTTTGATAATGAAATAGATGTGGCTAGCTTAAAAAAATACGAATGGGAAAATGTTAAACCACAAGTTGATCAAATAATATTTCCAGATGGCAAAAGGATTATTTTGCTAGCTGAAGGTAGACTGATTAATTTAGGTTGCGCGACTGGTCACCCTAGCTTTGTGATGTCATGTTCGTTTACTAACCAAGTAATGGCACAGATAGAACTTTGGAAAAATCATAAATCATATAAAAATAAGGTTTATGTTCTGCCCAAACATCTGGATGAGAAAGTTGCAAGACTTCATCTGGACAAATTAGGTGTTAAATTAACTCAGTTGACAAAAGAACAAGCTGATTATATATCTGTTAAAATCGAAGGTCCTTATAAAAAAGATGACTATAGATACTAACTGTCCTCCAATAAGTTAGTTGATGAAATTATCCATGAATAAGAAAGACTCTATTAGTTTAGTAAATAGAGATTTGGCATCTATTTGGCATCCGTGCACTCAGATGAAAGATCATGAACACATTCCACTAATACCAATTAAAAAGGGCAAGGGTGTGTGGTTGTACGACTACGATAATCGGAAATACATAGATGCTATAAGTTCATGGTGGGTCAACTTGTTTGGCCACTCAAATGAATACATCAATAAAAAAATTAGTCAGCAGTTAGAGAGTTTAGAACATATTTTACTTGCTGGCTTCTCCCATGAACCTGCAATCTCGCTTGCAGAGAGATTAATTAAACTGTCTCCTAAAAAAATAAATAAATGTTTCTTTATTGATAATGGATCGTCTGCAATAGACGCATCAATGAAAATGAGTTATCACTATTGGAAGAATGTGGGATTTAAAGGTAAAAACAATTTTATAGCACTATCAAATAGCTACCATGGGGAAACACTAGGATCACTCTCTATAAGCAATATAGACTTGTATAAAAAAACTTATAATAAGATGCTAAAAAATACTATTATAGTTCCCTCTCCTGATAGTTTTAACAAGAAATCTGATGTTTCAGATAAAGAGCACAGTAAAAAAATGTTTGCATTTATGCAAAAGGAAATTGAGAGAAATCATAAGAAAATCTGTGCCGTGGTTATAGAGCCCCTCGTACAATGTGCTGGCTATATGAGGATGTATCATCCTATTTATCTTAAGCTCCTAAGGGAGGTATGTGATCGCTATAACGTACACCTTATAGCTGATGAGATAGCGGTTGGTTTTGGTAGAACTGGAAGTATGTTTGGATATGAACAAGCCAAAATAACGCCTGACATTATATGTCTATCAAAAGGTATTACCGGAGGATACATGGCACTTTCAACTATCCTCACTAAGGATAGCATCTATGACGCATTCTATGATGAATATACTAAACTTAATGCTTTTCTCCACTCACATAGTTATTCAGGTAATGCAATTGCATGTGCTGCTGCTAATGCAACATTAGATCTATTTGAACGAACCGATGTCTTGGGCAAAAATCGCAGAAAAGCAGACTATATTTATAAGAATTTTAGTTCATTCAAAAGTCATCCTAATGTTGGTGATTTAAGACAAACTGGTATGATTACGGCGTTAGAATTAGTTAAAGACAAAAAAACAAAAAAACCGTACGACTGGAAAGAGAGAAGGGGGATAAGAGCATATAAGTATGGTCTTGAAAATAATGTCATATTGAGACCCTTAGGTAATGTAATCTATTTCATGCCTCCTTATGTAATAAATAAAAAAGAAATAGATCATGTATCTAACGTAATAGAAGGTGCCATTGAAGTTGCGACAAAACAAATTACATAGAGTTTATTTTAATCAACGCTTATCAGTAAACGATACAGTTAAACCCTCACATGAATATATAGTTAGATTAAAAAATGTTCTCAGATTAAAGGAATTATCTGAACTAATCTTGTTTAATGGTGATGGTAAGGAATATTTAGGAGTAGTAACATTCAAATCAAACAAATCTATTAAGATCAAAGAAGAATTAAGACATGAAAGTGTCAATAAGAAAAAAATTATTCTTGCTCAATCTATTCCTAGCTATAAGTATATGGACTTTACGATTCAAAAATCTGTAGAGTTAGGTATTGATGAAATAATACCCATAGTTAGCGGAAGAAGTCATCCAGGCGATCATGAAAAAAAAATGGATCATTGGAAAAAGGTGATAATACATGCAGTGGAACAATCTGGAGGTCTCTATATTCCTAGACTATCTGAACCACTATCTTTTTATGATCTTGTTGAAATGAAAAAATATGAAAAACATGAGAAGATTTTACTTGACCCTTCTGGATCAAAATTGATTAGTACCAGTAGAAGTAACTTTCCAAAGATTGTCATCATTGGACCTGAAGGAGGTTTCTCTGATGATGAATTAGATGCAGCAAGAACATTTAGCTGGAATATTGTCAAATTAGGAGATAGGATATTAAGAACTGAGACGGCAGCAATTGTTGCTCAAGTGCTTTTAAGAGGTTGAAGTGAATAATATACAATCTATTGCTCAATATAGTAAGAAGTTTATAAACGAAGACCTTCACGATGTTATAATTTCAAAAAATCTAGAAATTGAAGCCTGGTTCAGAAAACAGTGGATCAAGTATCCTGCTCCATTCTATTCATCGATTGATCTAAGAAATTCTGGTTATAAAATTGCACCGGTCGATACGAATCTATTCCCCGCAGGTTTTAATAATCTTGATGAAAGTATGGAATCTCTGTATGTTTCTGCTGTTCAACATACCCTTGAGAAACAATCAGCTGAACTAACTAAAATACTCATAGTAACTGAAAATCATACAAGAAATAAATATTATAACAAAAGCCTTGATACGCTTAAGAGTTTCATTGAAAAGGCTGGATTTGAAGTTCAAAGTTGTATGTTAGGTGATAAATCTGATACTAGGGTTATTAATAAGGAACTTTTTTTAAATAACCATGTCCTCTCCTATAAGGATTTTATCCCTGATATTGTTCTATTAAATAATGATTTATCTACCGGGGTACCAGACATTCTCAAAAATACAAAACAGCTTATTCTACCTGATCTGAAACTAGGTTGGACGAATAGATCAAAAACTGTCCATTTTAAATATTTCACTGATATTATTTATAACTTCTCAAGAGTTTTTAATGTTGATCCATGGTTGTTAGAGCCGTTGTTTAGAAATTGTGGTGAGATTGATTTTAAGACTAAACAAGGAGAGGATTGTATTATTTATCATGCAAAAAAATTGTTTGAATTAATAAAGATTAAGTATGAAAAATACGAGATAAATGAAAAACCATACATAATGATCAAGGCTGACTCGGGAACGTACGGTATGGGAATAATGCAAGTCAATAGCATAGATGAAATAGTAAAAATTAACAGAAAACAAAGAACTAAGATGGCGAAAACTAAAGGTGGGAAGAATCTTAAAAGTGTCATCTTACAAGAGGGTATATACTCTAATGAAAAACTTTCATCGCCAAGTGATGTTGTAGAGCCTGTTATTTATGCATTTGGTAGTAACTTAGTAGGAGGATTCTACAGAGTCCATCAAGGTAAAGATAATTCACAAAATTTGAATTCACCAGGTATGACATTCAAACCCATACCATTTAATGATATTTGTATAAGTCCTGATCATAGCCAATCAATATATTCGGATAAAAATAAGTTCTATATTTATGGTGTGGTTGCTAGATTAGCTATATTAGCAGCTGCAAAAGAGCTTTATAACGTAGAGATATAAATGCACAAGATAGCTGTTCTAATGGATCCTATCGAAAATATTGATCCGTCGAAAGATACGAGTATTTGTTTAATAGAGTGTATACAGAACTATGCAAAGATATTTTATATTTCTCCAAAAACAATATCTTACAAAAATAAATCTGTTGTTGCGTCAGTAGCTGAAATTTTCATAAATAAAAAAAAATCTAAGTTCTATAAGCTAACAAAATTCAAAGAGCAGAATTTGGATAAAATGGATGTAATACTATTCCGAAAAGATCCACCCGTTGATGCTGGATATCTCAACATCGCGCATGTGCTTCAAAGATTGGAGAGTAATGGTACGCTCGTAATGAATTCTCCCTCATCAATTATGATGATGAATGAAAAGATACTTGGAGATTGTTACTCTCCGACTCGCCTTCCATCTCTAATTACTAATAATTACACAAATATGAAAAAATTTATCAATAAATATAATGATGTTGTCATTAAACCACTCAATATGATGGCTGGTAGATTGATACAAAAAATTAATTCTAAGGATAACAAATTAGAAAAGAAGTTATTACATACTCAAAATAACGACCAGGAAAACTTCATTTTATTGCAAAAATATATCGATATTCATAAACATGGGGATATGAGGGTTATTATCTACAATGGCAAAGTGTACAGAAAAGGCTTGTTAAGATTTCCACAGAAAAACGACTTTAGAGCTAACCTTGCCTGTGGTGGTGAATTTTTTGTAAAAGATGTTCCGAAATCCATGATAGATCATCTGATAATTGTCGCAGAGATATTATTGAGTAATGGTATTTATTTTGCAGGAATTGATATTATTGGTAATCATATAACAGAAATAAATATAACGTCACCAACAGGTTTAGTTGAGTTGAGTAATGATGATAATAGCCTTTTGACTGAAATTGCCAAAGATTTTATGAGGATAGTTGACGATCACAAAAAATGAATAATAAATCTGAAGTAATATTAACCTGTATTGGTATTGATTTTGGCTTGAAGAAAGTAGGCATTTCTCTTGGGCAAACAATTACATGTAAGGCAAGGCCTCTATCTATACTGAAAAATGATAAAGTCATCATGATTAATATGGATAAAATTATACAAAATTGGCAACCAGATGTAATAATAATTGGTGATCCACAGATATCGAATAATAAATCATTCGCTGAAGAATTTGAAAAATTTTCATCTTTATTGGAAGATGTATACGGATCTAAAATTAGAATCATAAGATTTTCTGAGACATTATCAACAGAAGAGGCCAAAATACTAATAAAAGAACTTAGAAAAGATAGGATTCTCAACAAAAAAAAGAAACAAGTTGATGATATCTCGGCTTGTCTTATTTTAGAAAGCTGGTTTAATGAAATAACAACAAAAGAAAATGGATATTGATCAGAAAATACAATTTAACTCAAACAATAAGTTAATACATCTACTTAATATTTCAAATATGACACGAGAGCAAATCTTTGAAATTTTAGATTTAGCTGAGAGTTACGTAGATAATAAGCAAAAAAAATACAATGATCTTGATGGCAAAACAATTGCGAGTTTATTTTTTGAGCCTAGCACACGAACTAAAACAACATTTGAATTAGCGTCTAAGCGTCTTTCTGCTGATTTTATAAATATAGATATATCAAACTCATCTACACTAAAAGGTGAATCTATTGTGGATATGATTAAAACATTGGAAGCAATGAGTTGTGATATGTTCATAGTGAGACATTCTATTTCTGGCACACCGCATTATATTGCAAAAGAAGTAGGCGCAAAAATATCAGTCATAAATGCTGGCGATGGCATTCATGCTCATCCAACTCAAGCAATGCTAGATATGTATACAATTAGAAAATATAAAAAAGAATTTGATAATCTCAAGGTTGCCATAGTGGGTGATATCTTGCACTCAAGAGTTGCAAAATCACTTATCACCAGTCTGACAATACTCTCTGTTAAAAATATAAATATAATTGGTCCAAAGATTCTGATGCCTGAAAATCTGAAAGACCTTAATGTTGAATATTTTGAAAATTTAGAAGATGGAATTTCAGAGTGTGATGTTGTCATAATGCTACGCTTGCAGAAAGAAAGAATGCATGAGGCATTAATCTCCACTGATGATTATTATAAAAAATATGGTCTAACAAGTAAAAAACTTAGCTCAGCATCTAAAGATGTTATTGTAATGCATCCTGGACCAATAAATAGAGGTATAGAAATTGACTCTGAGGTTGCGGATGGCAATAACTCAGTGATACTTGATCAAGTTACATCTGGTATTTCAATAAGAATGGCAATCATGTCCATGATTATGAATAATAGACTTAAATGAATCATACTTATCTTGAAAACCTCGCACAAATATCTACAGATATAAATAATGCGTCAACAAAAACGGGAAATAATATAAAATTGGTATTAGTCTCAAAATCACAGAAAAAAGAATCTATTGAGCAAGTATATAAGCTAGGATATCGTAATTTTGGTGAAAACTATCTTCAAGAAGCAAAAGAGAAAATTGAATCTTTAAGTAAATATGACATTGAATGGCACTATATAGGTAGAATACAATCTAATAAAATTAAAGAAATAGTAAATTTATTTGACTGGATACAAACTGCATCCTCAGAAAAACACATTCATTTGATTGATAAATTTTCTAGGGAATGTAACAAAATTATGAATGTATGTATTCAAATTAATATTGATAATGAAGAGAGCAAGTCTGGAATAAACTTAGATCAGTTGGATGACTTCATCAGATTTTCAAATAATTGTAGTAACATCAAAACAAGAGGTATTATGGCGATACCGTCAAAGACCAATGCAGATGATAAAAAAGAGCAATCATATGAGGTTTTATCAAAGAAATTTATCGAACTTCAAGAAAAGTATTCAAATTTTGATACACTCTCATTAGGGATGAGTAATGACTATAAATTAGCACTTGCTCACAATGCTAATCTTATTAGAATAGGTACTCTAGTTTTTGGAGTAAGAGAAAAATGATCAAGACTATATCCATAATTGGAGCAGGAAATCTGGCGCAATGCTTGATTGAAAGAATAGTAGCTTGCAAACAAAATTATGAGATACTAGTATATGATATCGACAAAAAAAAGAATAAGTATTCTTCAAAAAAAAATATAAAATTCTTTACCAATATAAATCAAAAAATATCAGAATCACAAATAATTTTACTAGCCATAAAGCCAAATGATATGAAATTCGTCTCTGATGATATAGTTAAATATGGTGACAAAAGAAGCATGCTAATTAGTTTAATTGCAGGCACTAGATTAAATATGATTAATAAAGTATTTAAAAAAAGCTTCTCTATAGCAAGAATAATGACGAATATAAACTCACAGTTTGGAAACGCTCAGTCATTTATTTTTGCGGGTACGAACTTTTCTCAAAATAAACTTAAAAGTTTAGAATATTTCTTTAAACTATTCGGTACTACAACAATAGTCAAGAGAGAATCACAGATTGACAAAATTACTGCGTTATGTGGTAGTGGTCCTGCATATTTTATATACTTTACAGAAATAATTAAAGATACATTTAAGAAATTTGGATTTAAAGAAAATGAGGCTGAGCAGTTATCAAAACATCTTTTTTATTCAACTAGCTACACTTGTTTTTATAAAAAAGATAGTATGAAAGATATAAAAAAAATGATTGTTTCTAAAAAAGGAACTACTGAAGCTGCTTTGAATATGATGACAAAAAAAAATATAAAAAAAATTATAATGGATTCAATAAATCAAGCTTATAAAAAATCGATTGAAATAGGGAAAAATAAATAATGACCAATTATGCATCACAACCTATAATTTTTGTTCTTGTAACTATCGTTAGCTTTATTCAGTTCGCATTAATACTTAGATTACTCTTTGAGATCATGAGAGTGAACTTCTATAATCCTGTATGCCAAATTATAATTAAACTGACTGACCCCATACTAAGTCCCCTAAGTTTTTTACCTTTATATGTTGGAAGATTGAATTTTATTATAATAATCCTAGCCACTGCTATAACAGCGCTTAAAATTTATTTACCGTATATATATACTGGATTTGAGTTTAGTATCAACACTCTTATTGTTGCTAGCTTTGGAAAGTTTTTAGATGAAATTTTTACAATTATCTGGTGGTGTGTGATTATTGGGGCCATAGGAAGCTGGTTTATGGCTTACAATTCTCATCCTATCTTTACTTTAATTGATGAAATATGCGAACCACTCTATAGACCGATAAGAAACATAATTCCTGCTACATCTGGGATTGATTTCTCTCCAATAATCCTACTTGTAGTTATCAAGGTTTTTCAGATGATAATAGTTCCCCCTATATTTCACTTAGCTAATCAATTATGAGTTTAAATTTGAAAACAGCAATAGCAAAAATAGAACATAGCATTGAGTTGACTTCGGGTGCCGTTCTACAAACATTTGAGCTAAAATATGAAACGTACGGCAATCTTAATGAAGACAAAAGTAACGCTGTTTTAATCTGCCATGCTTTATCTGGTAATCATCATGCAGCTGGTAAATATGATAACGATGATAAGCCTGGTTGGTGGGACAATATGATAGGACCAGGAAAGCCTATTGATACTAACAAATCGTATGTCGTATGTTTAAATAACCTCGGTGGATGCCATGGTTCAACAGGACCAAACACTAAAGATAAAAAAACAGGAAAATATTTTGGCATGAAATTTCCAATTGTAACAGTATCAGACTGGGTGAATACACAAAAATTTCTTATGGATTATCTACAGATCCCGAAATGGAGTTTCGTGATAGGTGGAAGTTTAGGTGGGATGCAAGCATTACAATGGTCATTCCAGTACCCGACACTAGTAGAGAACTGTATCATTATCGCTGCTGCTCCAAAGTTAACAGCACAAAATATTGCATTCAATGAAGTTGCAAGGCAAGCCATCATGAAAGATCCAAATTGGTGTGAAGGTGATTATCTGAATCAAAATAAGATACCTGATAAAGGTTTGTCTCTAGCTCGAATGTTGGGACATATCACTTACCTATCAGATGATTCGATGAAGAAAAAATTTGGAAGAGATCTCAGGGAAACAGAATTAAAATTTAACTATGATGTAGATTTTGAAATAGAGAGCTATTTAAGATATCAAGGAGAAAAGTTTGTTTCTAATTTTGATGCTAATACATATCTCTTAATGACTAAAAGTCTTGATTACTTTGATCCTATAAAAGATTTTGGTGATGAGTTAAAAACTAGACTAGCAGAGAACAAGAGTAGTTTTTTGGTTGTCTCATTTACTTCTGATTGGAGATTTCCTCCTAAAAGATCTAGAGAAATAGTTGAACTTCTCTTAGATCATAAAAAAAATGTAAGCTATGCTGAGATAAAATCAAATGGAGGTCACGATGCATTTTTGATGGAAAATGAGGACTACTTTGATGTCATGAAAAACTTTATTATGAGGTCAACATGCGCATAAGAGTGGATCTGGAATTAATCAGTTCATGGATAGAAGAAAATTCAAAAGTTCTAGATCTAGGGTGTGGAGATGGTAGTTTAATGAAAATGCTTAAAGAACAGAAAAATGTCACTGGTTATGGTGTAGACTACGATATTTCGCAAATAAAATTATCTTTAGATAACAAAATCAATGTAATTCAGCTAGATCTTAATGATGGTCTTGATGATTTTAAAAATGATACTTTCGACTATGTCGTCCTCGCACAATCATTACAGGAAATCAAAAATCCAGAAAAACTTCTCAAAGAGATGTTACGAATAGGTAAAGAAGTAATCATATCCTTTCCTAATATGGGACACTGGAGTTCTCGTTATCAGCTATTTGTAGGTGGAAGGATGCCGGTTACAAGTGAATTACCATATGCATGGCATAATACCCCCAACATACACTTGTGCACAATTTATGATTTTGAAAATTTTTGTAAAGAAAATAATTTTACAATATCCAAAAGTTCCATAACTAGCAGATCATTCTTTGATAATATCATGATCAAAGCTCTACCAAATTTCTTCGGGCGGGTTGCATTATTTAGGATTAATTAGTTTATTTATGTTTAGCTTTAATAAAATCTGTATGCTTGACGTAAATTAAATCTGCTATTTTTCTAATGGTATAGTCTTCGTATTTATCAATCACGTTATCTGCATGCGCAACTTCCCATAGTGATCGAAGAATTTTTACTCTTTCATTGTATTGATAAGTATTATTAATTACTGTTGTCCATTCGTATAGTGACACCATGTCATCATTTTTCTGGTTGGCTATTTTTATAACTGTCTCTAACTGTGTTTCATTAAGATTGTATTTATTTTTTAAAATTGACAAAATTTTATTTTTTTCTAAGTCATCGAATTTGTCATCAGATCTTGATACCTCAATCATGAGAATACAAATTGCGAGGACGGCTTTATCTTCAAAAGTATTTTCAATCAAAGATTCTTCATCGTCTTTATTAGGTGATTTAAACCTATCTAAAAGTGATGTAATTATATCCATTAGTTAAATGTTTGTTTGAGAGAGTATGACCCACTGTTATCATACTCATTGAAGAATATCTCTACAAATGGATGGTCAATCGGCTCTTTACTCATATCAGATGTCAGATTACCCTCTGCTACGTAGGTTTCATTCCCTTGGCCGTGAACTAAGACATGATACCAAGGCTTATTCTTATCAGGCTTGGATTTGGCAACATTTTCATACCACTCTTCGGTACCTTGAAAATATGGGTCTGCATCGACAATTACACCTCTGTACCTGAATTTTGAGTGATATACTATCTGTCCTAATTTAAATTGCGCTTTCTGCTTCATAGATACGTCCTACTATAAGTATAAGGGTAATTATGCATTTTTTAAAGATACGAGTTTATATATTTTTTAATCAAATAATAGAGTAACGTTAATTCTTCTATCTATATAGCTATCTTTGAAGGTAAAATTATCTGTTTTATGAAAAAGCTTCGAGTTGAATATTACACACCTATTTTCTCTATGTGGTATTGTAATTTTATCTACATCTTGAGATTTTAAAAACTGATCAATTTTTTCTGTACCTGCAATGCTATTATAATCAGAAAATTCCCAATTATCTGGAGGTAATTTATTCCATATTACCAGACCGCCTGATTCAGTATCTAGATTTGAATCATCAGGAGCAATCCAAAAGTTTACATTAACAGATGCTTGATCTGAATGAACTTTAGTGCCGGTCATTTTATGATCATATTTAAATATCCAAGCTTGTGTGAGTTTATAGTTTTTAAATATATGATTATAGGTCAATCTCATATCTTCACTTAGTTTTAAAAAAAATTTGCTAGACAGTCCTTTAGTCAAAAATGCTCCCACATATCCAAATTCATACGGGTATTTGAATATATTTGCATTCCGACAGTATTTCTGTATATCATATAAAGCCTCATCAGTAAGAAAATCATCAATTACAATCATCTCAGGCTGTTGCTCATTGTATTTTTTTTCAATAGAAGTAATGTTGTTTTTTGTGTTTATAAGATTGCTTTTTATGCTTTTAGGTGTTTTATTATATAATGGTTTAAGCATTGTTTTTATAAAGTCAGCTGATATATTTTGATTTTCCAAAGAATTATTTTTGACGCTGTCAGCATATTTTTTTATCTGAACATAATATTCTCTGGTAAATTTTGGATTTCTAATTTCATCAATATCGTTGTCAATATGCGTCAGTTGCTCGTATTCATGTTTTATGAGAGTGGAGAGTAGATTTTTATTATTCAATATTCTATTTATTTCCTTATTTAGAATTTCTTGATCTTCATACTGATACTTACTAATTTTTTGAAATATTTTATGTGACTCATCAATATCACCTTTCCATAGTTTAAGTAAACCTAGAAGTGTAAGTGATCCTATATCATTTGGTTTTTTTTCGAGGACCTCTAAATGGCATTCTTCACTTTTTAATAAATTTTCGTCATTATGATCCTTTTGGTAAATATATTGATATACCTCACCCATTCTTTTTTTTGATTCTAAAAAATGTCTGTCACAATCAAATGCAGTAGCAAAACTCTTAATTGCATCTTGATAGTCTTCAATTTGCGCGAGTAGATTACCCAAATTATAGTGAGCTCGATAATCTTTAGGGTCTATTTTTATTGCGCTTTTGAAATACAATTTTGCTCTATCAAAATCATTGTTATTTTTTAAAGCGATTGCAAGATTATTATTTGCTTCGTAATTATTATTTTTTAATTCAACTGATTTCGTCAAATACCTTATAGCATCTTTATATTTTTTCTTCTGTGAAAGAATGCAACCATGTAGATGATTTGCATTAAAATCTTCGGGGTCTATCGATAAGACTTTTAAGTATAAAGTGTTAGCTTTATCTAGATCTCCACTATGATGGAAGTTCAGTGCCTGATTTAATAATATTTTTTTGTCTTGATCTTTCATGGCATTCTATGCCCAGGGACAGAATCGAACTGCCGACACGAGGATTTTCAGTCCTCTGCTCTACCGACTGAGCTACCTGGGCTACTTTTGGTCTTCAGGTA
>MDTD01015678.1_pt1 | contig 28277 bp, 24 predicted proteins | sample 811221 | NCBI WGS metagenome assembly MDTD01 (sample SAMN05326646, study PRJNA326480) | marine metagenome | isolation source: seawater | place: Pacific Ocean: South West | collected 2011 | reverse complement strand
TAAATTTTGAATAATTGGTAAGGTCGAATTAGCATACAAGAGCATTAAAATCAAAAAAGTAAGTACGATATATTTATTGAAAGCAGAAATTTCGATAAAGTCATCATAAAAGCCAAGAATTGAGACTAAAATAGCAGTTGCAACAATTGGGCTAAAATTAGAAAATTCTACAAAATCTAAATTGTCTAAAATTAAAGCACTGACCATTATAACGGCAGCATAAACTACTCCCGCACCTGTAAATACTTTTCCTTTATGTGCTGCCCTTGAGTTTACAGCCTTGATGAGTTTATAGCTCTTTGCAAATTCAATATATTTTCTAAATATAAATCTTGAGAGAAACAAAGTTGCAATAAACAATCCTAGGTAATAAACTAAAATATAAGGAAACTCTGAATTCATAATTCAAATTTAATTGATAATTTCGAAAAAACAGCATGATTAAATAACATATACTTGAAATCTTGGAAGTATGAAAAAATTAATAAATACAGCTACAGAAATATATACAATCTTGGAAAAGATTTAGAATTAGGGATATTAAGATAAAATTTAAATTTAATGTTATTATTAAAATAACTTAACTATAGATTGAATCTTTAGTTTTTGTACTTTTCATTGTAATATTCTTGATAATCTCCAGAAATTACATTGTTTAACCATTTTTCGTTGTTTAAATACCAAGAGACTGTTTTTTCAATCCCTTCTTCAAATTGTAAAGAAGGCTCCCAACCCAATTCGTCTTTTAGTTTTGTAGAGTCTATAGCATAGCGTACGTCATGACCTGCTCTATCGGTAACATACTCAATAAGTTTTTCAGAACTTCCCTCCTCTCTTCCAAGCAAACGATCTACGGTTTTAATCAATAATTTTATCAAATCAATATTTTTCCATTCATTGAAGCCACCGATATTGTAGGTTTCTCCAAATTTACCCTCATGAAATATCAAATCAATGGCTTTGACATGATCATTTACGAACAACCAATCTCTCACATTTTCTCCTTTCCCATATACAGGTAATGGTTTATTTTTGACTATATTATTAATAAATAACGGAATTAGTTTTTCCGGAAACTGATATGAGCCATAATTGTTGGAGCAATTAGAAATAATAGTTGGCATTCCGTATGTGTATGCAAAAGCTCTCACAAAATGATCGGAAGAAGCTTTGGATGCTGAATAAGGCGAATGAGGATCATAAGTGCTTTGCTCTGTAAAAAAGCCCTCATTACCCAAAGACCCATAAACTTCATCTGTTGACACATGATAAAATAAATTATTTGAAAAATTTCCGTTCCACTGTTCTTTAGCAGCTTGTAATAAACTTAAAGTACCCATTACATTGGTCTTTGCGAATGAGAAAGGATCTTTAATCGAACGATCTACATGAGATTCTGCTGCCAAATGTATAATACTATCTATTTTAAATTTTTCAAACACTTGATGTACTTTTCTAACATCGCAAATATCACATTTTATAAAACTGTAATTTTCTTTATCTTCAATATCTTTTAAATTCTCCAAATTACCTGCATAGGTAAGTGCGTCAATGTTTACAATATTATAATTTTTATATTTATTAACTAATAATCTGACTAAATGAGACCCTATAAATCCTGCGCCTCCTGTAACTAATATGTTTCTCATGAGTTGTTATTTATTTTATTTAGGCAATGGGCTAACGACTCTTTCCAATGAGGAATTGTTATTTTAAAATCAGACTTAATCTTCGACTTATCTAACACGGAATACTGAGGTCTTTTAGCTTTAGCGGGGTAGTCTTTAGATTCAATTGGAATCACTTTACAATTAATATTACTTATTTCCATAATAGTAGTTGCAAAATCATACCACGATGCAACTCCTTCATTAGAGTAATGATATAAGTTGCCTTTTTCACTTATTCTGGTTAAACTTCTTTCTGATAAAATATCCAAGCATGTTTTAGCCAAATCTCTAGCATAGGTTGGGGTTCCTTTCTGATCAAAAACAACTTTCAAAGAATCATTTTCATTTCCTAATCGCAACATTGATTTTACAAAGTTATTGCTGTAAGTTGAATACAACCAAGAGGTTCTGATTACTATAGCGTCTATTGAACTATTGAGAACTGCTAACTCACCAGCTCTTTTAGTTTCTCCATAAACACCAATAGGTCTGACTGGATCCGATTCTTTGTAAGGTTGTGAATGGTTTCCATCGAACACATAATCTGTTGAAATATGTACTAATTTTCCGTTCATTTTCTCCATGGCTTTCACTAAATTGAAAACCACCTTTGCATTCACCATCTCCGCTATTTTAGTGTTTTCCTCTGCTAAATCGACAGCGGTATATGCTGCACAATTAATAATTGCATTAATTTGTTGATTGGTAATGAAAGTATTTAAAGCCTCTGAATCACAAATATCCAAATCAGGTAGGTCTTTAAAAACACATTCCAATTTTTCATAATATGAGGCTAGCTCTTTAATTTCAGACCCTAATTGGCCTTTTGACCCTGTAATCAAGACCCTCATATTTTAGTTTTTAAAGGGGGTTTCAAAATCAGAAAAAAATGGAAGTTTTGCATCTTGTTCTGAAACCAAAACTTCACCTACATTCAGACCCCATTGGATATTTAGCAATCTATCATTCCAACGAATTCCAGAATTATGTTCAGGTGCATACCTATTATCAACCTTGTAAGAAACTGTTGCAGAGTTGCTTAGAACTACAAAACCATGAGCAAATCCTCTTGGGATGAACACCTGTTTTTTATTTTTTTCAGAAAGTTTTACACTAACATGTTGACCATAAGTCTTAGACTCATTTCGAATATCAACAGCAACATCTAAAACTTTACCTTTAATACATCTAACTAATTTAGCCTGAGCATAAGGAGGTTTCTGAAAATGCAAGCCTCTTAATACTCCCTTTGATGATTTGGATTCATTGTCTTGTAAAAAAGCTATTTTCCCTACAGCTTCCTCAAACTCTTTTTTATTGTAACTTTCTAAAAAGTAGCCTCTATCATCTAATAATAAATTAGGTTCTAAAATCAAAAGTCCTTCTATGGGAGTATTAGTAAACTTCATTTATTTAATCAAATTCAGTAAATACTGCCCATATCCGTTATTTTTTAAAGGCTCAGCCAGCTTTCTAACCTGCTGTGCATCGATATACTTCATTCTGTAAGCAATTTCTTCTAAACAGGCTACTTTTAATCCCTGTCTTTTTTCAATAGTTTCAATAAACTGTCCTGCTTCCATTAAGGAATCATGAGTTCCTGCGTCTAACCAAGTAAAACCTCTACCTAAAAATTCAACCTTTAAATTTTTTTGTTGTAAGTAGGTTTGATTGACAGAAGTAATTTCCAATTCTCCTCTTTCTGAGGGTCGAATGCTTTTAGCAATTTGCACAATGTCATTAGTATAAAAATACAAGCCGACAACCGCAAAGTTTGATTTTGGATTTTTTGGCTTCTCTTCAATAGAAATTACATTTCCTTTTGTATCAAATTCAGCCACCCCATAACGCTCAGGATCATTAACATAGTATCCAAATACGGTTGATTTATATTCTGCAGCATTTTTTCTAGCATTTTTCAATATCGCTGAAAAACCGACACCGTAAAAAATATTATCACCCAGAATTAAACAAACATCATCTAATCCAATGAATTCCTTACCGATAATAAAAGCCTGAGCAATACCGTCTGGTCTTGGTTGTGCTATATAACTTAATTGTAATCCTATTTCTTTTCCATTACCGAGTAACTTTTGAAAATTAGGTAAGTCTTCAGGTGTTGAAATAATTAATATCTCTTGTATGCCAGCCAACATTAGAACTGACAAAGGATAGTAAATCATAGGCTTGTCATAAACAGGCAGCAAAAGTTTAGACACGCCTTTTGTAATCGGATACAAGCGTGTACCACTACCTCCGGCTAATACTATTCCCTTCATAAACCAAAGATAAATATTATTTTATAACGTCTGATTTAAAAAATGAAGTTATTATTTCCAAAAGAAAGACTAGGGTATATCCTTAATTCACTATTTAATCTTTTTTTGAGAATGAATTTATCAAGATTTCAAGATGTATCCATTTTATTAATATACAAATATTTAAAAACACACTTTTTACTTTAGCTAAATCCGGGATAATTGGCTAAAGAAGGATTTGGGATAAGGTTAAAAAATTATATTAAATTAAATTAATATTTCATAGATTTGCCAAAATAGCTAAAATGAACACAAGTCTAGGTAAAATACTTTTAATTTTTTTTATATGTTCTTCATGCGCAACAAAAAAAGATCTTTATTATTTCCAGGATATTGATAATTTAAGCTTTGAAAATAGTTATGAATATCTAAAAATTCAACCAGGCGATATACTTGACATTCAAATCAAGGCAATAAATCCTGAAAGTGTACTTATTTTTCAAAAGCAATCGGCTTTAATTCAACAAAACATTCAGTTTCAGAACCGTGCAATTGACGGATATCTTGTTGGAGATGATAACTCAATAAATTTACCATTGATTGGTTCAATTTCTACTTTTGGTTTGAATACAAGTTCTTTATCAGATGAAATTGTCAAAAAGTTAATTCCTTATATCAAAGATCCATCAGTAAATGTCAGAATTCTTAATTTTAGAGTCTCTGTGTTGGGAGAAGTAAATAGACCTGGGACATACACATTTTTAGAAGAGAGAGTTAGTATACCTCAGGCTTTAGGGCAAGCAGGTGATTTAACAATTAATGGTGATCGAAATAATGTTTTACTAATTAGAGATTTAGATGGTAATAAATCTAGTGAATTTATTGATTTAACTAAATCAGATTTTGTTAAATCATCAAATTATTATTTAAAACAAAATGATATATTATACATACGTCCAAATAATGCGAAAATTAAATCAGCTGGGCTAGTAGGAAATACAAATACACTAGTTTCAATCTTATCTCTTGCTGTAAGTCTATTTATTGTAATTACAAGATAATATTATGAGTAAAAACGAGAATTTTGATCAAGAAAATGATGATATTAATATCTTACAAGAAGTAAGATATTACCTTTTTTTTTGGCCTTGGTTTTTGTTTTCAGTTATATTGATGGTTTTTTCTTCCTTCATCTATCTTAGATATTCCACTGATATATTTTCGACATCAGCAATGTTGCAGGTTAAAGACGCCAAGTCAGACCCCTCGACTTTTTTAACTCAGTCTGCAGGTTCAATGTTTAACTTTAGTAGGGTTAAACTTGAAAACCACACATCACAAATAATTTCTAACTCTAATATTGGAGATGTTATTGATTTATTAGATCTTCAAACTGAGGTTTATTTAGTAGGCAGGGTTAAGTCTGCATTAAAATTTGGTGATCAGATTCCTTTTAAAATAAATTTTAAATCAGATAATATTTTTGAAGATGGAATAAATTTTAAATACAAAAAAGATTTTGGTAGTTCAGTTGAATTTGACGGTAAGATTTATGATTTAGGTGATGAAACTTTTTTTGAATGTGATGATTTTAATCTTGAAATATTAAATATCGAAGAAGATACTGAAGATGTTAAAGATGACATTGATTACTTAATTAAACGTACAACTAAAAATATTGCAGCTAGCTTATTGTTTTCAAGTATCACAATAACTCCTTCCGATAAAGAAGGTGATAATATAGAGCTAAAAATTAAAGGATCAAATGTTAAACGTAATGAAACAATCTTAAATACACTTATTGAAGTTGCTCACAAAGATCAGGTTGAAGAAAAGCGTATTATTTATCAACTATCAATTAATTTTATAAATAGTCGTTTAATATCAATAGTAAATGAAATCGATTCTTTGAGACTTGAAACCACAGGATTTAAATCTAAAAATCTTATTTTTTCTCCCCAAGCACAGACTTCAAATGCTTTATCAAGTCTAAACCAATTAGAACAAGAAAAATTTGATTTATCTACACAATTTGAACTGACTAAATCACTAAAAAATAATTTGAATTCCCAAGTAGATTTTTCTTTACTACCATCTAATATCGGAATTAACAGTGGTGATGTTAATGAGCTTGTTCTTGCATATAATAAAATTGTTCTTAGGAGGAACGAATTATTGTCTGGTGCAACACTTCAAAATCCACTTGTAGTACAATTAAGTCTTCAATTAACCTCTCTTAAGAAAAATATTCTAAGTAGTATTGATAATTACATTGAAAATATTCAAACTACTCTTTCTAAGTCTAATGAATTTCAAAATTCAACAAATTCTCAAGTGTCTAGAATACCAGAATTAGAAGCCCGATTATTAGAATTTCAGCGTAAGTATGAGCTTTCTGAAAATCTTTATCTATTTCTTTTACAACGTCGTGAAGAGGCTTCGATTAGTTATGAGTCAACTCTACCAGATACTCGTGTAATAAATCCTGCGTATACAGACTTAATTCCTGTATCATCAAGACCAGAGATAATTTTTTTAGGCAGTATTATATTTGGTTTATTTATTCCCTTTGGAATACTTTATATTCTGAAGGCATTAGATAACAAAATTCATACTAGAGAAGATATACAAAAATTTTCTATGGACTATGATATTTTAGGTGAAGTTCCATTTGTTGAAGAATTAGAAACTATTGATGACTCTAGAGGCATTTTTGCGGAGTCCTCAAGAATTATTCGTTCAAATATTAGTTTTAATATTGATACAACAAAAAAATGTAATGTAATTTTGTCTACATCTTCAATAAAGTCTGAAGGAAAAACCGTTACATCTGTAAATCTTGCATCCACTTACGTTGCTGCTGATAAAAAAGTTCTTCTAATAGGAGCAGATTTAAGAAATCCTCAAATACACAATGTGTTAAATATTGAAAGAAAAAATGTAGAAAAAGGTTTAAGCAACTTGATTTTTGAAAAAAATCTAACAAATTTAAATGACTTTATCTTTAAACAAAAAGTTTTCGGAAAACAATTAGATGTAATGTACAGTGGACCTATTCCACCAAATCCAGCTGAACTTTTAGGGTCTGATAATTTCAAAAAATTAATAGAAAAACTTAAATCTTTATATGAATATATAATTATTGACTCAGCCCCTCTGATGCTTGTTAGTGACTCTTTTGAATTAATTAAATATTCAGATATTGTAGTTTATACCGTGAGATCTGGATACACTGATAATAAAATAATACCATTTATTGAGAGTTTGATTCAAGATAAAAAAATTAATAATATTGGTTTTGTTTTAAATGGTATAAAGCTGGGTCCTAAATCATATTATAAATATGGGTACAGCTACAGATACAGTTATCAATATAAATACAACTACGGGTATGGATATGGGTATAAAAGTGATAATTCCTAAAAACCACTAGTAATAACTTGATTTTCGCAAATCCCATTCCATATAATTAGTTCTTTCTTTTTTAGGTAAATTTCTTTTAGTTTTTTTAACTGATATGGATTATGAGCATCTGTGCATATAAAGTCGTAAAGTCCAGATATTAAAATTTTAGATGATTTCTCTTTTACTTCTTTTCCGTAAAATCCAATAAGTGACAAGGCATTAAGTTGCATTTTAGCGCCTTTAGCTTTTAATTTTTTTATTTTTGTTAATGAATCAATCGCTGAATATCTTTCAGGATGAGCCAAAATTGGTATATAACCCATATTCTGAAGTTTAAACAATGCCTCTTCTAGCAACTTCAATTGTCCAAAATATGGAATTTCAATAAGAACATGTTTTTCAAAACACATTAATAATTCACTTTTTTTATCCAATACCTTCAAAAAAAATTCATCTACCATATACTCAGCACAATAACCCATTAACTTGGTTTCTTGATTAGTCAATAAAGAATTTAAACAGTCAAAGGATTTTTTAATTATTTTGGTGGTATTGGGATAAAGATCTTTAAATATATGAGGGGAGGCGATTACTTTTTTAATACCTAATTCATTGTAGTTTTTTATCATCTCCAGTGATTGTTCAATCGATTTGCTACCATCATCAATCCCTGGTAATAAGTGATTATGAAAATCGACAAATCCATCGAATAAATTTTGATACTTTTTTTTAAAGAAAATTGAAAAGGACATAATTAAAAATTACTCATCAAAGTTAATTATTAATCCAATACTAAATTTTATTCATTGGTATTAAAAATTAAAGAAAATAAAAAGGGTAAACTTATGATGAATTGTTATTTTATTTGGTTATCGGAAATTTTTTATTAAAAAACTTAAAATTCTTTGACCAAATAACTTTGGATTTTTTAAAACTCTTTTTCTGTAGGTCTTTGAGCTTAATAAAAGGAATATTCGAGAAAAACCAAAAGAAACCAAATAATTTAAATTTATAAAAAAAGTATATAAATTCTCAAAAATAATTGATTTCAACTTCCATTTATATAGTAATTTTTTTAGAGGATAATAGGTTTTGTAACCAACATAGTACAACGACAAAAGACTATAAAATTCTTTTATAGCTTTCGGAGCAAGTTTAAGTTTCAAATCCTTGGGTTCCAAATACAAGACATCCAATATTGTGCGAAAGGCCAAAAAGTTTTGATTTATACCGTTGTCATTGTATTGCCAATTTAAAATGGCGTGCTGCCATAAATGCTGTTTTGAGGGAATCCATTGCCCAAATTTGCATTGTACTTTATTTTCAAGAACATCTGTGGGTGGTATTAAATTATTTTCCTTAATTAAAAGGCGCCGATGAATTTCAACAGCTGCAATATAACTGGGATGAGAGATTCTTTTTAAGTGTTTACTGTGATAATCAGAAAAAACTCCCTTTGTAAAACTAAATTCATTAGAAAGTTCTGCTTCAAAACCTTCATTTAGTAAAAGTTGCTGAGCCCTAAAAACTTGTTTTTCAGAAACAAGAATATCTATATCTCCAACCATACGCTCATTTATAGAGTCATATGGTTTTTTTATTAGCATTGCAGCTCCTTTTAAAAACACATAATCAATTTGATTTCTTTTAAAAATATCAGATAAAAAATTAATTTGCTTTAAAATATCATAATTTCGATTTTGGTTTAAATCTTTAATTTCTCGTAAATAGTAAACTAAATCCTTAGGTGCGTAGCTTTCTAATTTTTTGCGCTTAAGACCTTGATAAATAGCTGGCAAAACCAGTTGATTGCTACCGAGATGAACCAAACGATCCCAAAAAATTTGAGGCGCTGGAAAATACGAATCATCCACTGCAGCGCTTGGATGCAACAACTGCGAAATAAAACGAAATATATATCTCCTATCGTAACTGGGCATTTAAAAAAACTTTAGCGAGTCTGAAATCTCAAAAAATTTAGAAAATTATAAATTTACTTTTTTAATATAAGCTAATTCAAGTCTATTATTTTATCTTACTCTAAATTGATTTTAGGAACATTATTCCAAGAAATTAATTTATCTGCCTGTTTTAAATCTATAAAATGAAAATCACTTAACCAGGTCTCTAGTTTAGATTTACATTTTTCAATACCTACATAGGACTTAAAACGTCTGATGGGCGATAGACCAGGAACAATAGGTTGACCACTGTCAAAATCTCTTGGATGAAAATAAGTCATTATATATTTAGAATTTATGGTCCACTTTTTAATTGCTTGGTAGGGAAAGATACGAAAATAACCGCCTCCTGAAAAAATAAATGATTTACCTAAAATATTATATGTATTGATTGGAAACTCTTTTAATTCAATTCCGTTATAATCTATTATAGAAGGGACTGCTTGTCTGTATGAAGGTAACCCCCCGTGTGCTCTTCCAGCAGGGAAAACTGAACTATCTTTTGTAATACCTAATTCATGTAAGATTTCAAAAGACCATTTATTATTCTTGGTGATACTGAAACCTGGTGCCCTAAAACTAGATACTTTTTTTCCGGTGCAATCCTCTAATGTTTGTATAGATTTTTTGACATCATCATAAAATGTTTTTCTGTCTTGTTCATATGCTAATTGATGTAAATGAGTATGGCTTCCAATCTCAAAGCCATAGTCGCTTATTTCTCTAATGATTTTAGGGTATTTTTCAGCCATCCAACCAACAACAAAAAAAGTAGCTGACTTATCTGTTTTTTCTAAAATATCATAGATTAAATCCATACCTATTCTGATTCTGGATTCAAATTTACTCCATTCTGACGAAGACCTGGTTTCTTTGTTATCTAAAATATGAAACCAATCTTCGATGTCAAAAGTCAATATCTTCATTAAAAAAACTTTTTTCCATTTCTTTTAAACACTAATACATCTTGCCTAGTTGGAAAACTAAAATAAGTTTTTTGAGAATCGTCATTTTTAATAAGTTGAACTTTTTCTTTTTGAATTAGGTCAATACTTTTAGCAATAGCCTCCATACCAAGCTTTTTGGTATACATAATTAACTCCTCTTGTGTTCTGTTTCCAATTTCAACTTCAGTTTGGACAATAATTGGTCCACTATCAATCCCTTCATCAACAAAAAAAACAGAAACTCCAGTTTTTTCTTCATTATTTTTCATAACCCAAAAAGTTGGCATTAATCCCCTATACTTCGGTAATAATGCTGTGTGTAAATTGATACAACCTTTGGGAGCTAACTTAATAATCGGAGATTTAAATATCTGATTTCCTAGAATAGACACTAATAAATCCGGCTTAAATGACTTGATTATATTTACAGATTTTGGGTTATTTATTGGCTCAGATAGACTTATAAGTGGTATTTTGTTAGAATTTAAAAAATTGAAAATATTATTTTTAGAAGAAAAAAATGACTTCAAATATTTTAGTGAATAATAAATGAAAAAATTAAATCCAAAAATATTGTAAGTTTTTAATGCTTTAGTTAAAAATGACTCCCGTTTACCAAAAGGTGAAACATCAGAAACAACACATCCGACTATCTGAGAATGCTTAGGTAAAATTTTGAATAAATACATCAAATTTTTTACTAAATAGAACGGTTCATTCTGAGTTATAATTATTATTCTCATAGTTTTGATGCTTTTTTAAACCATATATCTCTCAACTTCCTAACATCTACTGATTCAATCCATGAATTTGTATTTTGAATTGCTTTTTCAATTGAAATTTTCTGAACAAATCCTCTATTTCTAATTTTATCAGCAATAAAATATGTTGGCAATGTAAATTTATTTATTCGCATAGAGTTAATCATTAAATCTTTTTTTATTAAAACTTGTATGATATCAATTGGATATGTAAAAAACTTTGTTAACCATAACGGAATCTTAAACGGTGTTTTAGTGCCTAAGATTGATGAAATGAGATAAGATTGTTCTGAAACATTTTTCTGAGGATAATCGCAATAGTTATATATAAATATTGGATCTTTAATTTTATTCAAACAAAAAATTACAGAGTCAACAAGATTATCAACATAGGCAATTGATTTAATATTTTTTCCACTACCAATAATTCCAAAAATCTTACTTCTAATTTGTTGAATTAAATTAAAAACATTTCCAAAATTATACTCACCAAAAACAACGGCAGGTCTGACTATTATAATTTGCACATGTGGATTCATCTTTGACCAATTAATAATTAGCTTTTCAGCTTCCAATTTTGATCTTCCATAATCATTTATCGGAGTTTGAGCTGAGAGCTCATCCTTACCAGATTCTGAATCTCCGTAAGTTGCTACACTTGAGAAAAAAACATATTTTTTTATATTTTTATTTTTGTTAATAAATGATAGAACATTTTTTGTTCCTTCAACATTTGTTTCAAAGTATTGAGTTTGAAAATCAAAGTGAACTGCGGCTAAATGAATAAGTGTCAAGTCATCTTTACAAGTTTGAATTTTATTTAATTCAGCTTGATTTAAAATATTACATTTTGTAAATGTAGATGAGTTAATTCCCTCATCAATATCTAGATTTTCAACTATTTTTTTTCCTAATCTATTTTTAAAATGTTGACCAATAAAGCCAGATCCTCCAATGACAAAATATTTCATTTTAATATTTTCGTTAAATTTTTTATTTGTTTATTATAATCTAATTTAGAGTTTGAAATTATTTCACAATTTTTTTTAAGATGTTCATATTGTAATTTAGACTTTTTCATTCTATTTATATTAAGTTCTAAAGATTTATAGTTTTTTGGTTCACAAACATAACCCACTTCCCAATCTTCAATTAATCTAGAAGCTTCACCTTTACCCATAAATAAAATTGGAACTCTTAATTTAATCAATTCAAAAATTTTCGATGGCACTGCACCTTTTATATACGTTGTTAAAGGTACAATTGATGCATTATATTTTGGTAAAACTTTCAATAAATCTTCTTTTGGTAAAGATCCCTTGTAGGTAATGTTTGGATTAGGATTTAATCTCAAAAATTCTAATATTTTTTTTAATTCATTTCCATCACCATACAAGTCAAATTGTACGTTTAAATTTTTAAATTTTACATTTTTTATAATATCGAAAACACCCTGTGCTACACCCATTAATCCAGCATAAACTATTTTAAATTTTGATGAATTTATATTAGCTAAATATGAAAAATCAAATTTCGGTAAATTACGGTACAAAAAAGTTTTTTTATCAACCAGAGATTTAACATGATCAATAATTTCTTCAGATTGACCTAAAATAATATCAGAATTATTATAATTATATTTTTCAATAAACTCCAAGAAATTATAAAATTTATTTTTTTTAATTACACCTAATTCCAAAGCAGTTAATGGCCATAAATCTGAAACATTTAAAGCAATTTTTTTACGAAAAATAAGCTTAAATAATATAATTGACGAAAAAGATACCAATAATGGTGAGTTTTGTATAATTACCCATTTACTTTTTCTTAAAATATTAATATTAAATGCGAAAAACCATAACGTTGTAGCAAATGATAACATACTCATTATTCGTTTTATAATATTTTTACTATTGGATGGATAAATCCAATATCTATAAATATTAATATTATTATTTTTTTCCTTTGAATAAATTTTTTGACTGTAATTGTTAAAAATTTTCCCTGTTGGATAATTTGGTAATGGAGCAATAATATTAACGTAATCGTAATAATCAGTTAATGAATTTGAAAGATTATTAATTCTATTTGAAGCAGCACCAATTTCAGGTGGAAAATAATTTGTAACTATTATAATTTGCATTTATAAATTTAATTGAATGAAATACTGGTTGTTAGTCTGTCAGCAAACTCAATTGATAATCTTGTTGTATAAATAAGCTTATTAAAGTCGCTAGGAATTTTTATTTTCTCATGTTTTATTTTAAAAAAATCACTCTTGAATTTGATTTTTATATCATCAATTTGTAAAGTGTTGTCTTTTAAAATATAATTTCTTTCTGGTGCTAATATCCAGTTTTGGTAAAAAGATAAAGCAGTCGAGCCATTTATAATATCTTTAATTTCTATAGATTTATTTTTAAAAATACATTTTCTTGCCAAGTTTATATCATAAAGTGAATAACCATTGTGGTGAGCATATATGAAATCAGAGTCATCATTAAAAATTTTTACTTTACATTGCTTACCAACTCTAAATGAAGACCAAATTTCGGATGAATTTATAGAGTCTAAACTAACAGTATTGTGAAAACTAGTAGATCTCTCGTTTAGTCTGTAATTATTGTTATTATATGTTGATACTCCCGGATCGATGAACAGAGGTCCATTTTTATCAAAAATAATTATATTAAAAGTATCTGCATGAGCATGACCAGGGACATCACTAGCGCCTATGTCTCCAATGTCAATTAATAATTCATAATTTTTAGTTTTAAACTTTCTAAAGCCTGATTCCCCTAGAGGAACTATATTTTGTTCTGAAAAATAATGTCCAAATAGACTTTTGTACATAATATTTAGTTTTTTAAAGCTAAATGTTAATGATTTAGAAGAATCATTTAATAAAGGCATATGATTATAACACTCAATTTGATATGACCAGGATAACATTCTGCTTAAAATTTGTTTAAATGTTATAAAATTATTTTTAGAAAAATAAAGATTCAACTTTGAATAGTATAATAAGTCTATTAGCTTAGAAAAAATAATTCCGTGATACATCGTACTTAATTCATAATGTGCTCCATCATCTAAAATTTGATTATTTAAAACCTCTTCTGTTGCTTTCATATATTTTTTGAATAACTTTTTTTTATCAAAAAAAATTGATGCGTATAAAATTGAAAAATGGTTTTCTAAAAGATGATTCCCGCTAACATCATATTCAATATTTCTTTTGAGAAATGAAAAATGATCATAAATTATTTTCAACAATTGATTTTTATCATAGTCAGAAATTTCATCTTTTAACAAACAATATACCTTAATGTAATTAACCATTCTGTTTGAAACACAATATGAATTCCAAGAACACTTGAAAGATTCCGAATCAAAATGATTATTTTGATTGACCCAAGAATATATTATACTCATAACAAATTTCACAGTTGAAATTGGATTTTTTTCTTTATTTTCTAGGATGAAATCTATTAAAAAAGACTGATAATGTAAGTTTAATTTAAATAATCTTGTTCCTTCATTCAGAGAAGGATGGTTCCAATCTATATTATTTTTAAAATTTATTTGTTTATTCAAAAATTCAAACTCTAAAAGTGAAATTTTTTTCAAATTTCCAAAATATTGCTTTCCTAAAATATTTTTAAACTTTGCATTAGTTAAAATTTTTAAATCCTTATCACTAATTTTTAAAGGTTTAACTTTGAAAAGAATTAGTATTTTTCTTTTAAAATAAAAGAAAAATCTATAAAAAATCTGCTTAAACGAAAGTGATTTAATAGTTCTCAAAAAAATAAATAAATTGGATTTAAGCATCACAAAAATTTAATCTAAGATTTTAATTTTTCTACTACATGATTTTTTATAGAATCATGCATGATAAAATATTGCTTTCCCTCTTCTTTTTTTTGAAAAATCGAATTATCTATGTAATATGATAAATCATTTAAAACTAAACTTATCAATTTTAGGTTGTGAACAACTGCGTTGCCTCTAATCAAATATAAATCATTTGATTTAGGAATCTTTTCTTGATAAAGGATTTTTCCAGTATCAATTCCAGAATCTATAAAATGAATTGTAGTATGTGGCTCAAAATTGTTTAATAGGGACCACTCAATGACGTTCATTCCACGAAAGGTTGGCAAATAACCAGAATGAGAATTTAAAACTCCAATCTTTGGGATTTTTATAAAATCTTTTCTTAATATACCTCCTCCAGAATAAATAACAAGATCAAATTGTTGGTTAGATAAATGAGAAACTAAATTTTCTGAATTTAAATTTTTGGTTAAATAATGTTTTATACCATTAGAATCACAAAATGACTTGATTGAACAAAATGGGATATTTAGTGTTTTCATATATTCTTTAATTGGCAATGTTTCATTCGAAATTTCGGTCTTAATGTCAAAAAAATTAATAACAAATTTTTTTAATAGTTTATTTATCCCATATTGCCTCAAATATTTTTTAAATCTTTTGTAGTTAAAAGTTTTAACTTCCACACATTGGATTTGATAATTTTCATTTTTGAGTAGATTATTTAATAATGCTAATGTATATCGACTTTTTTTATGACCGGTTGTTACTAAAATCTTCATGGTAATAATTTCAAAGTTTTGTCTTCTTCTAAAATGGCATCAATTAAGAATTTTGAGGCCCAGTTAGGTTGCCTCAGTGAGATATATTTACCATAAAATGGTTTTGATCCAGAAAGCCCTCCTTTTTTAAAAAGAGTATTAAATAACGGGACTTCCTTTTCAAGACTATCTAGTAATTTTAAACCAGAGTTTAAAAATCTAAAATCATTTGAGATTTGCGATAATTTATTCCAAATTATAATCATTTGAGCTTCTCCTGTTAAACAGCGAAAATTTGAAATTTCATTTAAATTTTCAAAATATGCTCCAGCAAGTTGTTTCTTAACTTCAAATTTTTTCATGAAAATTTCTGAGAGTTTATAGCAAGTTTCAAAATAATTATCATCTTTTAAAATAATTGAACATTCCAGAAAACCTCTTAATGTGTAGGCTATTGTATGTAAAAAAGCATGTGAATTTGGTTTAAATCCAGAATCTGCTATGAAAAAATTATCTAATTTTTTAGCATAAATATTATCTAAAACTTTTTTTGCTCCTTTGATATTGTTTGAGTTGTAACCATAATTATCTTTAAATAATAATAGTGGCCAGCAAACTCTTGTGTAATAACTGGGCATAAAGCCACTGTAATAGTGATACTTATAAAAGTATCCATCACTGTTTATACATTCACCAAGCCAATTTGAAGCTTTTATTCCTGCTTTAAGATATTCGGTTTTTTTTGTTCTTGTATATCTTGAATGTAATCCAATTATTATTTGTGCAGTATTAAAAATACTTTTTTCATTAATTTTTTTTAAATCATATAGGCCACCGCTAAAAGCACCATCATCATGTTGAATTGATAAAAGCCAATCCGTCATTTTTTCTGTAGAATCTTCTAAATATTCAATTCCTTTTTCATAAATCAAATCATCAAACGTTTTAATGATGTAGCCTGTTGTTTCAGGATAAGCATTAGACCATCCACCTTTATGAGGATACAGAAAAATTGAATAAAATGCCCTGCTTCCTTTTGTTTTTGGATCTATTGACTTTAATAAAAAATCAATAGATAAATTCAGTGAATTTATTCTTTTCATTTACTTTAATTTTTTTAATAATATTTTTTTTGTTTCAGTAATTTTAGATGAAACTGATTCAGTTTCTTCAAAATCATAAGATTTCAATACTTCTAGTAAGCTATTATTGGCGTCGTCTAAAAAAACATATTTCTGTCCATAAGCACTTAATAATCCTGGATTTTTTAGCCCCCATTCTTTTTTAAAATAACCTATGGCAGGGGTTCCAGTTGACATTGCTAAAATAATTGAATGAAGCCTCATTCCGATTAAAAGGGAACATGAAGAATAAATTTTAATGAGTTCATTAACATCATAAGATTCGTAAAAGCTAACCTTTTCAATATTTGAAAATTTTAAATAAAGATCACGAGTGAACCTTAAATCTTTTTTGGTTTGAACAATTAACTTGACTTCATAACCTGTATTTAAACAGAAATTAACACAGCTCTCCAAAGTCAGCATAATTTTATTCTTCATTTTATAACCTAATTCTCCAATATCTCCCATAGTTTGAGAACGAGTTGTAAAAGCAATTACTTTCTGTCTTTTTAGTTTATTATTTTTATTTTTAATGGCAAATGCCAAATCGGTACTTAATTTAATGTTACAATTTGGAAAGAAATTCTTGAACTTTTTATAAGACATTTCTTCTCTTGCATAAAGTACATGTACTTTATTAAGTATGGGCCTTAGTAAAAACCTGCCAAAAATATTAATTTCTGCAGTAGAGTGTGGAAGTATTACTACTTTTTTGTTTGCCCTTAAAGCAATTTTTAAAGGTCTCAACAATGCAATTAATCTGATAAAATCTGCTGGCTTATTACATCTTAATAAATTGCCACCATTAAAATATACCGTTTCAACATCGTTGACTAGTTCAACAAACAAATGATTTATCTGGAAAATTAAATGAAAAAAACCTATAAAATAAGATTTAATGACACTTAGTCTACCTTTTGAACGGTCTAAATAAATAGGATTTGGATAGTTTTTAACATTTTCATATCTATTATTTATTACTTCTACGCTCGATTTATAATTATCTTGATTTAAAGAATATCTTGAAATACATTTACATTCATCATATTTTGAAGTAAGATAATCTAAAGCACCAAGAGTGATTGCCATATCTCCAGCATTTTTAGCAGAGTATGAGTATACCAATAACGATTTTTTCATAAAATTTTGTTTAAAAAATTAGAAACCGAAAAGTTATTCTTTATTAACCTTTGATTTTGAATGATATTATTATATTTTTCTTTGCTTATGATTAAGTCATGTAATTTTTCAGCAATATCATGAGGATCATTTTTATTAATCTGAACCATTGTTTTATTATTTATAAAATAGTCTTCTATTGCATGTATTTTTGTAACTAAAAATGGGACCTCTGCAATTGTACTTTCGACTAAAATTCCTGGCAGACCTTCACCAGGATAATATGTTGGTAATAATAAAAAATGTGCGTTTTCATTAAGTATATTAATCACTTTATTATTTTCTAATCCACCTTTAAAAATACTAGATGGTGAGTTGTTAAGTTTTTTATTAAACTCAAATTCAAAACCATTCATTATTCTACCATGAATTACTAATTTCACATTAAGACCTTTTTTGTTAAGAATCTCTACAGCATCAATTGCGTCAAGGATTCCTTTTTCTTTTTTTATACTCGAAATAAAATATATATTAATATTGTCGTTTATTTTTTTATTGAATTTAAGTTTTTTAATTTTTCGGGGATTTGGACTTTGAGAAGAAAAAATGCCCAATTCATATAGACCATTTTTTAACTCATTAGTTTCAACAATTATTTTAGAAAATGAACTCAAAATTTTTAGAAAAATATTTCTTAATAATAAGGGTAAATTTTTCAATTCGTCGTGAAATTTTCCTCCAGCAGGAAGTAAAACTAACTCCCTACCATTTGAAAAAATTGTGAGAAAATATATTAGAGGAATTAGTATATATCTACCATTCTTAGAAACTGACAAAATAGTGATTCTTTTAATTTTGGGATTTTTAAAAAAATGAAATAAAAAATTTGTAATGAAACTTTTATTCAACGTATTAAAAGAATATAATTTAAAAGAACAGTTTCTACTTTTAATTTCATCAATAATAATTTGATTTTTAACTCCTGGCCCACTAAATGGTGGAGAAATTGGGCCAATAAATTCAACTATTTGCATTTTAATATAATCTTATAATAATTAATATAATTATTGTAACATACTTTCATAGAGTAGTACTTTTCAAATGAATTCAAGCAATTTTCTTTTATTTTTCTGGTTGTTTTATTATTCATTTTTAAAAATGATTTGAACTCATCATACAGAGAAATTTCATTTGTGTCATTAGAAATAAATCCATTGAAGTTATTTTTTATCATATTTTTTATACCTCCAGCAGGTGTACATATTGGGATTGTGCCTGTGCAAAAAGACTCAATTAATGAAATTGGCATACCCTCCCATTTTGAACTTAGACAAAATGCATCTGCAATAAATAAAAAATCTGTAGCATTTTTTCTTGAGCCCATTAAAAAAACATTTTCTGGTAAATTTTGTTTAATTACTTTTAAATATTCCTTGTCGGTTAATCTACCGATAATCAATAAAATCACATTTTCTGACTCTAGCTTTAATCTTTCAAAAATATTAATTAAAGATTTTTGATTTTTTTGTTTTGAAACACGTGCAATATTTACAAATACCTTTGTTCTTGTATTTATTTTTAAACTATTTACTTCCTTTATTACTGAATTAAAAGATTTTGTTTTCGATATTGATCTAGTACCGTTAAAAATTAATTTTCTTTCTGTTTTGTAGTAACTTTCAAAACTTAAATCAGAGTCATTAGAAATAGTTATTGGATAGACTAACTTAAATTTGAATAAAAATTTCCTAAATTTTCTTATTAAATAATACTTTTCCTCCTTGATAGCAGAATTGTGAATAGTATGAATGAATTTTGAATTAAGTCGATAAAAATAAAATGGATTTATATAATTTAAAGACCTCGTATGGGTATGAACAATATCAAATTTATAATTTAAGATAATCCTATTCAGTGATAAAAAACAATGATAGTCAAAACCTCTCCTTTTATTAAGTCTAATTAAATTAACATTACAGTCGACTTCCGATGTTAAATCATTCTTCATTTCATCCTCCAATGAAATTAGAGTAACATCATGTCCATTAAAACTCATTTCATTGCATAGATCTATCACAAAACGCTCAGCACCACCATTAATTAAGGATGGTGTTATATGTAAAATTTTCATTTTTGTGCTTCTTTATATTTTTTATAATTTAAGGCAAAGTAAATTGCAAAAATGACCCATAGGATTTCTCTCCAAAACCATGACAATGTAAATGACCCAATTAATAAAATAAATAATGAAAAGAAATATGTATTCGTTAAATATGTGTTTGGAATTTTGAAGTATATTTTATTTTTAATGTATAAGATTAATACTAAAACAGCGCCAAGCAAACCAAATGACATTAAAAACTCCAGTATTATATTATGAGATACTAATCTTATTCCTGAATATTCAAAATTAATTTCAGACGCTAAAAGGTTATTAGCTCCGTAGCCAAAAATAGGATTATCTAAAAAAGCATTAATACTACCTAAATAAAGCGAAAATCTATTTCCTGTAAAAGAGTCTAAATCATCACTAAAAATTATCCTATTAATTATATCAAAATTCTGTTGAATTAAAAATTCTAAAGAATAATTAAAAATTAGATAAATAATAAATAAGAAAAATAACCTGTTTGAATTTTTACTATAATAATAAAAAGGAAATAAAATCAAAAGAGATATGAATAAAAGTAAACTTGTTCTAGAAGCTAATTGAAATATTAGAAATGTAAAAGATACAATTATCAAAATTTTGAACACATACTTTAATTTTTTTGACAATACTACAAATGGAAAAAAACTTATAATTATTACGGACAGTTCATTTGGATCAGCACCAAACAATATTTTTCTGGTAGCTTTATTATACCAATTTATTTCAAAACTATTAGTTTGAAAATAAATTACCACCATTGGAGCTACGAATAATAATATTAATGATATATACTTTGTCGAATTTTGAAAAAATTTCTCAGGTTTATTAATCAGATAATTTACTAGTAAAAAAAATAGTAATAACCTTGACAAATAGTAAAGAATAAGATCTAATAAATTAAATTCATTTATTGTTCCAACGTAATAAGCGTTGCGGACATTTAGTGTACTAAATAATATCAAGACAGAAAAAGCAAAAACAAAATCTAAAAGAATAATTTTTTTTGGTTTTACTATGATTAGATTAAAAAAAGTTAAAGCCATCGCAAATAAGTATAAGACCTTAGTTATGGAAATTCCGTCTGCGATAATAATTATACTTTCATAAAAGGGGGTTATAACTAAATTAGCTATAATTAATTCTTTATTTGCAATCATAGATAATATGATCAACATAATCCCAAAATATTGATTTACGTAAACGCTTGAAAATATACCCAGGATATTAAGAACAAAATATAAATGTTTAAATTGATTCTTCATTTTTTTAATCCTGAATAAACGATGTTTAATTTTAAAATATTATATACTATTACAGAAAGACTAGTAGATATTGCTGCTCCAATTATTCCAAAATTTGGGATTAAGCTAAATTGAAGAATTAAATTTAAAATACTGCATAAATAAGAAATCTTTAAGCCCTTTTTTTCAAGATTACAAATTGGTATAATTATGCCTGAACATCCTCCAAAACAATTTATCACTTCTCCAAAAGCTAAAATCAATAAAATTAAGTAGCTGTTGTATACAAATTGTTCTCCCCAAAATGACAAAATATACTTACCAAAAAAAATGAATAGAATAAATGCAAGAATACCAAAAAAACCCAGGTAGAATGAGGTTTTTTTATTAATTTCTAAAATTTTTAAATTAGCTTTTAAGTGAAATAAATTTGAAAGTCTATTTGAAACAAGGTTATTTGCAATGACTATAAAAAAACTTATAAAATTAGCCAGTAAAAAGGCGGTATAAAAAAATCCGACTTCTTGGGTGCTCAAAAACATACCTATTATTAATGGGCTAATTGTTGCTACTATTTTTAAGGACAACTCTGAGAACAATAAATTTGATGATAAATTAAAATTCTTTAAAAAGGAATAATTTTTAAATTCAACATATTTTAAATATTTGTAGGAGAAAATTAGAGAAAATATTAATGAAAATAATTTTCCATTTATTAAAATTATGGAAACCGTGATAAGATTGATGGGAGTACCTAATTTATACATTAAAAATAATTGTATACAATTTGCCAAATTCATAATTGTTCTTTCAGAAAAATTAGACTGCCAGACCTTTTTTAAGGAAATTAAAATACTGTTTGAATTTAGACATAAAATTGTAAAAAATAGGTTTACTGAAAAAAATGGAATTACTAATTCAAAGCCTTCATTTTTATAAATATTTGAAATTTCACTCGAGAAAATATTTAAAAAAGTTAAAATAAGAGAAGAGATAATAATACTTGTTAAAAATGAAGTATATATTAAACTTCCGAATTTAAAATATTTTTTATTTTTAAAATAAAATGGTAAATATTTTATTAAAATTTCTTTATAACCAAACATTGAAATTGTCTGAGAAAAAGCAATAAAACTTATCATCAATCCAATCAAGCCGTAATCTGAGGTGTTTAGATTTTTAGCTAATAATATATTAAAGTAAACCGCTAATGGCATACTCAAAACTCTTCCAATCAAAGATAACATGCCATGCTTGATCAAAAAGCTTCTAAAAAAAACTTCATAATCAAAAAAACGAAATGGTTTAATCATGATCCGTAACACCACAGAAATCTAATACTAATTTATGTGATGATAATTTTAAGGTTTTAAACTCGCGATGAGCTACAAGAAATACAATAATATCTGCCCTACTGATTGCTTCATTACAGTCAGTTAATTTATAAATTGAATGAGATAAGATATTTGGTTCAACAATAAAGTGTTTTTCATAATCAGAATTTTGTAAAACTTTTTGAGCTATGTAAACAGCTGGAGATTCTCTTAAATCATCTATATTGGGTTTAAAAGCTAATCCCATTAATGCTGTAACTGGTTTTCTACCATGGTTCTTTTCAAATTTAAGTTTCTCATTTTGAATTTTTTCAGCACACCAAATAGATTTGTAATTATTTACTTTTCTGGCGGTTCTTATTAGATTTGATTCCTCAGGGTAATCTGAAATAATAAAATATGGATCTACTGCAATGCAGTGACCACCAACTCCACAGCCTGGCTGTAAGATATTTACTCTTGGATGTTTATTAGCTAGACTTATTAATTCCCATATATTAATATCTGCCTTATCGCATATTAAAGAAAGTTCATTTGCAAATGCAATCTGAGAGTCTCTTGATGAATTCTCTACCAGTTTACACATCTCAGCGGTACGAGCATTAGTAGGATGCAAATCACCTTTTACATACTTACTATAAAATGAAATCGCTTTTTGAGTAGAAGCTTCATCAATGCCACCAATAACACGATCATTTTCTACTAGTTCATACATTATATTTCCTGGTAAAACTCTTTCCGGACAGTAAGCAAAATAGATTTTTCCTTTTAGCTCTGGTCTTGAGGTATAAATTAATTTTTCCATTTTCTCAGTGGTGCCAATTGGTGAGGTAGATTCGATGATGTATAAATCACCTTTTTTTAAAAATGGTATAATTCCTTTTGTTGCTTCCTCAACAAATGAAATATCTGGCTCGTAATTACCCTTAAAAGGAGTAGGAACAACTATTAAGAATACTTCTGCAGGAGATGCTTTTGTAGATGCCTTGAAATATCCTTTAGAAACTGCTTTAGAAACAATTGATTCTAAATCTGGTTCAATAATGTGGATTTTTCCTTGATTAATGGTATCAACAACACTTTCATTAAGATCAACTCCTAACACATTCGTACCTTGCGACGCAATTAATGCTGATGTCGGTAATCCAATATATCCTAATCCTATAGTTACTACTTCTGGATTCATTATTTTAAATTTTTTATAAAGTCTACAATTCTTTTTGATGCTAACCCGTCTCCATAAGGATTATGAAGTTTTGACATTTTAATAAATTTATCTTCATTATTAAGTAGGTCTAATACTTTAGTTACGATTAAATTTTCATCAGTTCCAACCAATAAAACTGTTCCTGCTTCTACCGCTTCTGGCCTTTCGGTTGTATCTCTAATCACTAAAACTGGTTTTCCTAGACTTGGCGCTTCTTCTTGAACACCGCCGCTATCAGTAATAATAATTTTAGATCGATTCATTAGCCAAATAAAATCTTGATATGCTAAAGGGTCAATTAAAATTATATTACTAATTTCTGATAAGATTCTATTAACAGGTTCCTGCACCTTTGGATTCAGATGAACGGGATAAATAACTAATCTGTCATTATTATCTAATGCAATTGTCTTTAAAGCTTTACAAATTCTTTCAAAACCTCCACCGTGATTCTCTCTTCGATGACCAGTAACCAAAACCACTTCTTTATTATTTATCTTTTTTGAAAGATTTATAATTAATTGACTGGGATTAACATTAACTTTTTCAACAGACTCCATTAGAGCATCAATAACAGTATTTCCAGTAACTAAAATTGAACTTTCAGAAATATTTTCATTTAGTAAATTGTTTTTAGAAGTTTCTGTTGGAGCAAAATGATAGTCACAGATTCTACCAGTTATTTGACGATTGATTTCTTCTGGAAAAGGCGATAGTTTATTATTTGTTCTAAGTCCTGCTTCTACGTGACATACTTTTGCACCGGAGTAAAAGCTGGCTATAGAACCTGCCATAGTCGTTGTAGTGTCTCCATGAACAAAAACATAATCTGGCATAAATCCTTCAAGTATTGGCTTTAAAGACTCAATAATAGTAGATGTGAGCATATATAGATTTTGCCCTGGTTTCATTAAATCCAAATCATAATCAGGTTTAATTTCAAAAAAATCTAAAACCTGATCCAACATTTCTCGGTGCTGCGCCGTTACACAAACTTTCGTGTCAAAAATTTCAAGATTTTTTTTGAATTCTTTAACCAGTGGAGCCATTTTAATAGCCTCCGGTCTAGTTCCAAAAATTAATAAAACCTTTTTCATTAACTGATTTATTATTTTTATCCATTTCCACTGGAATCATTTATTTTATGTTAATTTCTTAAAATATTTAATTGTTTGATAAAGACCCTCATCTAAATTATATTTTGGACTCCAATTTAAATTTTTTAAAGCTAATGAAATATCAGGTCTTCTTCTTTTTGGATCACCTTCGGGTAATTCTTTAAAAACAATATCAGAAGATGAATTAGTAAGATTAATCACTTTATTTGCTAAAGCTTTAACAGAACATTCTACAGGATTTCCAAGATTTATAGGGCCAACAAAATCACTATTCATCATCTTCAATAATCCAACAACTAAATCATCAATATATTGAAAAGATCTAGTCTGTGAACCATCTCCATAAATAGTTATATTTCTATTACTTAAAGCTTGTAAAATAAAGTTTGAAACCACTCTACCATCATTTTTAGTCATATTAGGCCCATAAGTGTTAAATATTCTAACAATTTTAATATTTAAATTATGTTCTCTCTTATAATCCATAAATAAGGTTTCAGCACATCTTTTACCTTCATCATAACATGACCTTAACCCAATCGTATTAACATTTCCATTATAATCTTCACATTGTGGATGAACTTTTGGATCACCATAAACTTCACTTGTACTTGCCTGTAATATTTTTGCATTATTTTTTTTTGCTAGTCCAAGCATATTGATAACACCTGTTGTGCACGTCTTGATAGTTTTAATTGGGTTATGTTGATAGTGTATAGGTGAAGCTGGACAGGCTAAATTATATATTTCATCTATATCATCCCTGAAATAAGGTTCGATTATATCATGATTAACAAATTCAAAATTGGGATTATTAATTAAGTCAATAATATTGTCTTTAGAACTAGTAAATAAATTATCTAAACAAATTACATAATGACCCAATTCAATCAATTCTTTACATAGGTGGGAACCAATAAACCCTGCTCCTCCAGTCACTAAAATATTTTTTAATTTATTTTCTTCCAAGACTAATATAATTAAAGCCTAATTTTTTTATTTTTTCAACTTCCAGAATATTTCTGCCATCAAATATAAAAGCAGGTTTTTTAATTTTTGAATAAATATATTGCCAATCATATTCCTTAAACTCATCCCACTCTGTCATAATAGCTATTAAATTATAATTAGATATGTTTAAAACAGGATTTTGAATAAATTTTATCAAATTTTTATCATAATTTTCATTTAAATATGAAATATCAAAATCAACTTGATCTTTATTTACCTTAGGATCATAAATATCAATTCTAATATTATTTTTCATCAAATTATCAGCAACATAGATAGCAGCAGATTCTCTTGTGTCATTAGTGTCTTTTTTGAATGCCCAGCCCAATAACAAAATATTTGGTTCTAAATTATTATTCTTTATACACTCAACTATCTTATTTGAAAATCTGTCTCTTTGATGTTTGTTTATTAATAGAATTTGTTCCCAATAGTCTGCAACTTTGGATAATCCTGAAGATCGGGCGATATATACTAAATTAAGAATGTCTTTTTGAAAGCAACTACCCCCAAAACCGACTGAGGTTTTTAAGAAAGAGCTGCCGATTCTTGAATCCATACCAATGGCTTTTGAAACTTCCTCAATATCCGCCCCAGTTACTTCACAAAGTTCTGATAAAGAATTGATTGAGGATATTCGTTGAGCTAAAAAGGCATTAGATGTTAACTTTGAAAGCTCAGATGACCATAAATTAGTTGTTAATATATTCCTTTTGGGAACCCATGCAGAATATATATTAACAAGAGATTGTATTGCCTTTTTACCTTCATTTGTATTTTCACCGCCTATTAATACTCTGTCAGGAATTTCTAAATCTCTCATAGCAGTTCCTTCAGCTAAAAATTCTGGATTAGAAAGTATTTGAAAGTCAACATCACTATTATTTAATCTTAGAATTTGTTTGATTTTTTCTGACGTTCTTACAGGTACAGTAGATTTTTCAACAATTATTTTATTAGTTTTTGAAACTTGCGCAATTTGTTTAGCGCAAGCCTCAACATATTTTAAATCTGCTGCATAACCCTTTCCCTCACCAGACGTCTTTGTTGGTGTATTTACAGAGATAAATATCATGTCAGCCTCATCAATATGTTTATTTATATCAGTTGAAAAAAATAAATTTCTACCTCTAGCTTCTTTTACAACATTTGACAAACCAGGTTCATATACTGGTAAATTTTCTAAATTTTGAGAATTCCATGCTGCTATTTTATTCGCATTCATATCAACAACATGAACCTTAATTTTTGGATTTTTCTGAGCAATAATAGACATTGTTGGACCCCCAACATAACCAGCACCTATACAGCAAATATTGTTTATTTTCATTTAAAGTATTTAGTTATTTTATCAATGATGTAGTCTTGATTAGAACTTTCAAGTTCAGTATGTATCGGTAATGAAATAACTTCATAAGAAAGTGTATCAGTGTTTTCCAATATTTGGTCATTTTTGTATGGTTTTTGTTTGTGAATTGGAATTGGATAATATATCATACTAGGAATACCTAGCTCACCTAAATATGATTTGAAATTATCTCTTTTGCCATTCAAAACCCGTAAAGTGTACTGATGAAATACATGTTCAGAATTATCGATAACTTTTGGTGTAAGCAATTCATCAATTTCGTTAAAAGCTAAATTATAATTATTAGCCATTATATTTCTATTTGCATTATAATCATCCAGGTGCTTTAATTTGATATTTAAAATTTCAGCTTGAATAGAATCTAATCTCGAATTACACCCAATAATCTCGTGATTATATTTAATTTTTTCTCCATGATTGACTATCATTCTTATTTTTTCTGCAAGTGTGTCATCATTTGTAAAAATTGCACCTCCATCACCATAGCAACCTAAATTTTTAGAGGGGTAAAATGATGTGGTTCCAATATCGCCTAAAGTACCTGTATATTTAAAATCACCATTAGGAAATGTATATTTACATCCTATTGCCTGAGCATTATCTTCAATGATTTTGAGATCATACTTTGAGGCCATATCAATGATTGGAGACATATTACAAGATTGCCCATATATGTGAACCGGTACAATAGCTTTTGTTTTATCATTTATATGTGGTTCAATTAATTCTGCTGTAGTGTTAAAAGTATCTGGGTCTACATCGCAGAAAATAACATTTATGCCTAAAATAGCTGCAGCCTCAGCAGTTGCGATATATGTCCATGATGGACATATTATTTCATCTCCTGGTTTTAAGTCCAATGCCATAAAAGCGATTTGTAACGCATCAGTTCCATTTGCACACGGAATTACATTACTAACACTTAGATAATCTGAAAGATTTTCAGAGAACTGTTTAACTATCGGACCGTTTACAAACATACCTGACTCTATTGACGAT
>MDTD01131842.1_pt1 | contig 28279 bp, 25 predicted proteins | sample 811221 | NCBI WGS metagenome assembly MDTD01 (sample SAMN05326646, study PRJNA326480) | marine metagenome | isolation source: seawater | place: Pacific Ocean: South West | collected 2011 | reverse complement strand
TCGCTGAGACAGCATACATGTGTGATCTCGTCATTGATTCTGACAAGCCCGTTATTCTGACAGGGTCCATGCGGTATTATTCCGAGTCGGGGTATGATGGAATCCGAAATCTCATCAATGCGGTCCGGGCTTGTCTGTTACCCATTCCTCCCGGAACAGGCACATGTGTCCTTATGACCGATCGACTGTTCACGGCGCGTGATGCGGTCAAAGTCAACTCGCTTAATGTGGATGCCTTTGAATCACGCGAAGCGGGGATTGTCGGATATGTTGCGGGAGAGAATGTCATCCTGGCCGGATGCCCTTTGCACCACAAGCAGCGCCGCAAACTCAGGCCAGAATCCATCGAGAAAAATGTTGCTCTCATTACGTCATACACCGGGATGGATCGATCGCTTATCGATTATGCCAAACACGTCGGGAACAAAGGACTTGTTATAGAAGGTTTCGGTGCCGGTAATGTGCCGCCCGGTATTGTTCCGGCCATTGAAGACTGTGTCGAAAATGGTATCCCGGTTGTCCTTGCCACCCGTTGTATCGAGGGGGGTGTGTGGCCTATTTATGGATACCCCGGCGGCGGGGCTGATCTGCAGGACAAGGGCGTTATCCTGTGCGGAAGGTTGGGTGGTCCAAAGGCTCGAATCCGACTTATGTGCGCTCTTGGATTGACCTCTGAAATGGATCAGATCCGTGACTTGTTTGAGGACGTTTAATCGCTTTTTGTCGTCAGTTTTTCTTGAACTGTTGGCTTTGTCTGCGCGTATATTACATGTGTAAAAGCTCCACAAAGGCCCAAGGCAGCTCTTCGCTTGGTTTTGTTGCAAGTAAAAACATCAACTAAACAAGGTGTCTGAAAGGAATATTCGTATTTTATTAAAATATTTTAAAAAAAAGCTTTACTTCGTCCTTCAAAAGGGTGACTGTCTGTCAACTCAGCGTGACTGGACGCACGATTACTTCTTCGCCCCAATTGGGCAACTAACGTTCCACGTTCGTCGAAAAGATTTACTCCCCCGTACCAGAGCCATTTAGATTATTTCCCGGTAAAGCCCGGGGTCGACCGCTGTCGCGCGCCGTCGATATTTTCCTTCTCACCCAAGGCCTTCATGACCTTTTCGACATTTTCTTTTGATAAGCGCATCGTCGCAGGTATTGACGCATGCGGATATTCCACTCCCACTCCAATTCAGAACCAAACGATTCCGCTGATTCTCAAAGGCCACGACGTTATGGGATTGGCTCAGACCGGCACAGGAAAAACCGCCGCGTTTGGCTTGCCTATACTGCAGCGTCTTGTCTCTGACAGTAATAAGCAGCGTACGCCGCGTGTTCTGATCCTGGCTCCCACACGAGAGCTGGCCCAGCAGATCAACGACAACCTCAAGTCCCTTGCCGGACAGACAGGTATTCGTAGCTCCATCGTTATCGGCGGTGTTGGTATGGGACCACAAATTAGAGCTTTCAAAAATTCAAACATCATTGTGGCTTGTCCTGGCCGTTTGGTCGGTCTCCTGAGCAATGGCTCTGTCCATCTCAAGGGAATAGACACACTGGTTCTCGATGAAGCTGACAGAATGCTTGATATGGGCTTCATGCCTGACATCAAACGTATTCTGGCCCAGTTGCCGGCCAAGAGGCAGAACCTCCTGTTCTCGGCAACCATGCCCAAGCCCATTCTTGAGCTGACCAAGCGGATTCTGGTCAATCCGAAAACTGTTCGGATCAACACGGTCTCGCCGGTCACGAGTGTGGAGCATACGTTTTACAAGACGCATACCAAGGGCAAAGGTCCTCTTTTGGAGAACTTCCTTGCTCGGGGGGAACATCAGAATGTCCTGATTTTCACCCGAACCAAGCGCAAGGCCCGGAGTCTTTCCCGCCTGCTGGAGAGCCGTGGCTACAAGTCCACCTTCCTTCAAGGCAATATGAGCCAGAATCAGCGTGACAAAGCGCTGAAAGGGTTCAGGGGAGGCCAGTTCCCGATCATGGTAGCGACAGATATCGCAGCTCGCGGTATTGATTGTGATCGCATCACCCATGTCGTGAACTATGACATGCCCGATACCCTTGAAACCTATACGCACCGTATCGGCAGAACCGGCAGAGCCGGACGCTCCGGCAGTGCTATCAGCCTGGTAACCCATGATGACGCCAGTCAGGTGCGAGCCATCTCGCGCATCATCGATGTTACCGTTAAACAAACCGAAGGATGTGACCATCGGCAGGATGCAAAGCCTACCGGTACTCGCAAACCTCGATCTTCCTCCAATTCGAGGAAACCCAATCAGCGCAGCAGGCGTCGCCCCGGACAGGGACAGCGCGCAGCAGCCTGATAATTAAGCGGATCAAGCCCATCATTGCACACGGGTGCATAGGATGTGGCCCGAATATAGTTAATGAATGCTGTTGGTTCCACTGATGACAGTGGATGCGGCAAAACGAACCCAATACTAGGAGAAAAACATGTCTAAGAACTTATACGTCGGCAATCTGGCTTGGAGCAGCACTGAAGATGAAGTACGCACCGCTTTTGAAGCATTTGGTGAAGTCACTTCTGTTAAACTTATCGAAGATCGTGAGACCGGTCGTCCCCGCGGTTTCGGCTTTGTCGAAATGAGCGACGACAATGCAGCTCTGGAAGCTGTTGAAGCTCTCGACGGTAAAGACTTCGGTGGCCGTAACATCAAGGTCAACGAAGCAAAGCCCCGCGTGGAACGTCCCCGCTGGTAGTTTTGCCGTCTGCCTTGGCAGATTTTGAGACCGCCCCTGTTTCGAGAGGGGCGGTTTTTCAATCCCTTGTGTCCGCATAAACACGTAAGGAGCGTATATGGCGAAGCCGAATTTCAAGTTCGCGAAGCGACAGAAAGAATTGGCCAAGAAGAAGAAAAAAGAAGAAAAATTAAAAAAGAAGTTAGCCAGAAAAGAGTTCGGTGTTGAGGAAGCATCACCGGAAGAGGCTGATGAGGATAGAGAGGAATAATAGCCTCTCTTTTTTTATGCCCGAAATCATTCAATTACACATCGTGTGAATAGTCAGTTCCCTTATCTCTCAATCCCCCGTCAACACCTTATTTCATCCTTTTCTCGCCCGATTCACTCCCTGTTTCGCCCTATTTCATCCCGGGCGAAAAACCGGGGTTAGTGTTTTGCAACCGGCCCGAATGTTACGTGCGGCCTGCCCGCTGTCTGGAAACGGTTTCCATTCAGTCCGCAGATACCCGCCACGCATCGTCACTCGGATACCCGGATATGAATGCAACACCTAACCCTGAAAAGGAGAGTGACGAAATGTCCACTTCCATTGCCAATTCATTTGTCACTGAATACACCGAAATGGTGCATCAGTCGTACCAGCAGCGCGGTTCCAAGCTGCGAAACACCGTTCGCCTGCAGACCGGCGTCGAAGGCTCCAAGTGCGTCTTCCAGAAGGTAGGCAAGGGGGCTGCGGGTAAAAAAACCCGTCATGGCAACGTACCCCTGATGAACCTCAACCACTCAACTGTCTCCTGTACCTTGTCTGACTGGTATGCAGCCGAGTACGTCGACAAACTCGATGAGCTCAAGGACAAGCAGGACGAGAAGAAAGTCGCAGCCGATGCCGGTGCATGGGCGCTGGGCCGCAAGATCGACGAGTTGGTCATCGCCAAGATGAGCGGTGCCGCCAATGTCGTGGCCGAGGCAGCCTCCGGCCTGACCAAAGACAAGATTCTTCAGGCATTTGGCACACTCAATGCCAACGACGTGGCCGATGACGGCCATCGCTTTGCAGTGGTCGGTCCGCACCAGTGGAACGAACTGCTGAATATCGAAGAGTTCAAATCCAGTGACTTCTCCGGCGAACAGTATCCCTGGCTGGCCGGAACCGAGTCCCGCACCTGGCTGGGCATCACCTGGATGTTCCACACCGGCCTTCCCCTTGATGCCGGTTCCCGTTCGTGCTTCATCTACCATCGCAATGCCATGGGCCTTGCCGAAGGACAGGAAATCAAAGCCTTTGTTGACTGGGTGCCGGAAAAGGCAGCCCATCTGGTGGATCACATGCTCAGCGCAGGCTCCTGCCTCATCGATCCCGAAGGCATCATCGAAATCAAGTGCGACGACGACGCTGTCATCGTCTAACCCCATTCATTAGCGGAAGGGGTGCGCCTCTTCGATAGGAAAAAGGAGAAAATATGGCAGGATATATCAGTGAAGACATGCGTTTGATGGGTGGCGTTCCGGGTCAGCAGTTGTTTATTTACCGCTCTGACGACGACATTCTCACCATCACTGGTGTCGATTACTTCAACGAAGCGGTGGAGGATTACAATCTGGATACCGGTGATATCATCATCGCCTGTTCCGGTCCCACCAAGGCTGATGCCGTCGACCTGTTGGTCGCCTCGAACAATGCCGGGTCGGTCACTGTGACCAACGGCAGCTAATCAACCATAAACCAATCAAACAACTTCCTTTGGATACGGATACGAGGGGCGGCCATCGGGGTCGCCCCTTTTTTGCGTCAAGTGACCGAAGGCTGACGATTTGAGCGGTCTCGTAAAAGCTCCGGGCAGGTCGAGGTCTTAGAATGTAAGGCGCATACCGGAGCCGACTTCACGAACCGGACACTGGCTAGCGAGATGGATTTTGGCAGCCAGATCCGTGCAGTGGCAGCAGTACAGTGATTCCAGATTCAGACCGGCAAGGTATGCAGCAGTGGCGTCTAACCGCTCTGTGCTCGCATCCAGCAAATGGAGCCCGCCTATTATCGAGTGGACCCTTTCCTCCCCGGTTACGCGTCGAGCATGATCCACGGTGTTGCAGATACCGGAGTGGGCGCATCCGGCAATGATCACCAACCCCTCATCCTCTACATAAGCGAGGGCGGTATCGTCGGGCAGTGTGTCGTCGCAGGAACCGCCGCCCGTGAGTCGGTGTCCTATGGGGTCAGACTGCTCAAAATCAAAAATGCGTTCAATCTGGCCGAGTGCCACGAGTTTGTCAGTCAGCCAGAGCGGTTCAGTACTATCCAAAATATCCATGTGCCGTGCAAGTTTATCCCGTGAAAGCATCATGCCGATTTCCGGTTCGTTGGAGACAGTCTTGCTGTCAAAAACCAGCGGATGGGCGAGCAAAGTGGGCCGCGAAACATCCATCTTTTGCGATATGGATTCAAAACGGTGCCTGATGAGGGCATCGAGTCCCCATGTGTGGTCAAAGTGGCCGTGAGACAGGACAATCCAGTTCAGTTTTAGCAGATCGGTGTTCATACGGCGGGCATTGATCAGGAATCCATCGGAGTATCCGGCATCAAAAAGAATGCGTGAATCTCCATCTTCTATAAGCAGGGAAAGCCCGGGTTCAGCGACAAAGTAGCTGCCGACCAATGAGTTGTTGTCGATTAGTACTGTAAGTTGCATGTGGTCTCGCTTGTGTGACTGGAACTGTGAATCAAAAGTCTATAAGACGGACGGATGATATCACGCAACCTGTTAATTCCATGCCTGCTGTTGGTGCTGGTTTGTCTGGTAGTGCCGGTAAAGGCCGCTGAAACCGGCAGGCTGCATTCCGTGATTGATGGTGACTCGTTGGAGGTGGTCATTGATGGGAAGGTGGTGGAAGTCCGTCTGATCGGTATCGATGCACCGGAATGGGGGCAGGAATATGGTTTGGCAGCCAAATCGTTTGTTCTGCACTTCTGCCTCGGAAAAGAGCTTGAGCTAGAATACGACAAGGACCGTCGTGATCGCTACAGGCGCACGCTGGCGTATGTCTATGTGGATGGAAAAATGCTCAATGAAGCCATTGTTCGCGAGGGGTTGGCACTGGCGTTTGCCTATAAGCCGAATACGCGGCATCAGGCCCGACTGTTCCAGGCTCAAGCTGATGCGCGTGATGCGCAGCAGGGCTTTTGGCAACAGGGCGGGCTGGAACTGACACCATCTCAATGGCGAAAGAAGAATAGGCGTTGAAAAGAGGGAAAGGCCGCATATGCAGCCTTTCCCGTTGATAATATTATTGAGGTTGCTTGCCGAATCCGTCCTTGGACATGACCATACGGCCATGCAGGTTGTAGAAGGGATACCCGGCAGAGGCCCATGCCTTGAAGCCACCATCAACGTTGGTCACGTTGGTATACCCGGCGTCCAGCAGCATCTTGGTAACCAAAGCGCCTCGGGTGCCGGACTTGCAGTAGATGTAAATGGGAACATCGGGATCAGTTATCTTGGTAGGAATCACCCACTCAGCCTTGCCGCGGGGTGCCCATACGGCGTTGGCAAGATGACCGGCATCGTATTCATCCTTCCCACGCACATCAACGACTTCGAAAAACTCCTGATCTGATTCGATCTTTTTCATGAATTCCTGAACCGTGATGGTTGGTACGGATTGTTTGATGGCCGTAGTACTCAGCTTGATGTTGGCTTTGACCGCATCAATGGGCTCTGCGGCAGCGGCAACGCCACTGAAAGCGAAAAGGGCTACGATGAGTAACGACATAATACTAAGTTGTTTTTTCATGTTTACCTCCTGATATGGATAAATATACCCCCTATAGGTATACTGTTTCAAATCTTGTGGCTATTAGTTTCTTACATGGTCGTACTACTGATCATAGAAGAACTGCCAAATTATAAAAGGCGATCCCCTCCGCACCGAAGTGGGGAGGGGATCTACTCTCTCTATGTCGGGCTTCGACTAATTATCCTACCAATTCCTTGTTGCCTTCCACCAGATCGGTGACCACGCCCGGATCGGCGAGGGTGGAGGTGTCTCCGAACTCATCGGAGCCCTCGACGATCTTGCGCAATACGCGTCGCATGATCTTGCCGGATCGGGTTTTGGGCAGGCCGTCAGCGAATTGGATAAATTCAGGTGTGGCAATGGGGCCGATTTCCTTGCGCACCCATACCTTGAGTTCCTTGATCATGTCGTCGTCCGGTTCGATGCCGGATTTGAGCGTGACGTAGGCATAGATTGTTTCACCTTTGACATCGTGGGGCATGCCGACGACCGCAGCCTCGGCCACGTCCTTGTGTGCAACAAGGGCGGATTCGATCTCGGCGGTTCCCATGCGGTGACCTGAGACATTGATAACGTCGTCCAGGCGGCCCATGATCCAGAAGTATCCATCGCTATCCACACGAGCGCCGTCACCGGCCTCATATGCACCAGGGAATCCGGCAAAGTAGGTGGATTTGTAGCGTTCCGGGTTGCCCCAGACATTGCGCAGCATACCGGGCCACGGCTTGTCCACGATGAGGTGGCCGCCTTCGTTGGGATCGGCCTCTGTTCCGTCGCGGCGCACGATCTTGGCAGAGATGCCAGGCAGGGCACGGGTGGCGGAGCCGGGCTTGAGCGGTGTGGCATAGGGCAGTGCGGAAATCATGATACCGCCTGTTTCGGTCTGCCACCATGTGTCGACAACAGGCAGCTTACCGCCACCGATGTTGTTGTGATACCAGAGCCACGCTTCCGGGTTGATCGGTTCACCGACTGATCCGAGTACACGCAGTGAGCTGAGGTCGTAGCGTTTGGTCCACTCCTCACCTTCACGCATGAGTGCGCGGATGACGGTGGGGGCGGTGTAGAAAATATTGACCTTGAACTTGTCCACGATCTGCCAGAAGCGATCCGGCTTGGGATAGCTCGGAACACCCTCGAACATGACGGAAGTGGCGCCCAGGGTCAGCGGCCCATATACAATATATGAGTGGCCGGTGATCCAGCCGACATCGGCGGTACACCAGTACACATCGTCATCTTTGACATCGAATACGTACTGCGTGGTGTGCGCGGTGTATGTCAGGTAGCCGCCTGTTGTATGCAGAACACCTTTGGGCTTGCCGGTGGAGCCGGAGGTATAGAGGATGAACAGCGGATCTTCGGCGTCCATTTCTTCGTACGGACAATCCGATGTGATGTCTTCGGCGTTAATCTCGTCATGCCACCAGGAGTCGCGGCCTTCGACCATGTTGATGTCATTGCCGCCTCGTTTGACGACAATGCACTGCTCGACAGAAGGGCAGTCCTTCAGGGCTTCATCGGCATTGGGCTTGAGTGGGATGGTCTTTCCGGCGCGCAGGACCGCATCGGCGGTGATCAGCACTTTTGCATCGGCATCTTCGATGCGCGATTGCAGGGCGATGGACGAGAATCCGGCGAAAACGATGGAGTGGGGTGCGCCCAGTCGGGTACAGGCGAGCATGGCAATGGCCAGTTCCGGAATCATGGGCATGTAAATGGATACGCGATCGCCGCGCTTGACGCCTTTCTTCTTCAGGACGTTGGCGAAACGGCAGACCTCGGTATGCAGCATCTGATAGGTGTAGACCCGGGTGTCTTCCTCGGGTTCGCCCTGCCAGATGAGTGCGGCCTTGTTGCGGCGACCATCGGTGAGGTGACGGTCGAGGCAGTTGTAGGAAACATTGGTGGTACCGCCCTGGTACCATTTGAACTCCGGCTTGTCGTAGTCGGCTTCGAGCACCTTGTCGAAATCAGAGAACCAGGAAAGAAGGTCGGTGGCCCGCTCACCCCAGTATCCTTCGGGATCATCCAGGGCTCGTTTGTTTTCGGCTTCGTAATCTTCCATGGATTTGATCCAGGCCTGCCCCTGCATGGAGGCATCGGGTTGGAATATCTGGCCGTCTTTCTGTAAACTTTCGATTTTTTTCTCTTCGCTCATGTTGTCTCCTGACTTCTTAGATCATCTCTATCGTGAGGAATCCGCTGGAAAAACGAATCGCACCCGCGTTTCCGAACCGCCATGCCCCCGAAAGGCTCACTTTGGTCTGTTATCACTTATATGAAGATGTGGGCAACCTCGGACCCTTTTTAGGTGAACGGTTCCAAATCGACAGGTGAACGGTAAAACATCTCGTGACCTGACTGCCCGGTCCGGTAAATGGCAAGGATGACACGGTAACGGTCAGTGATTACCGGGCATGAAAAAAGGGTGCGCCGACTGTCGACGCACCCATGACTGTTCAAACCAGATACCCTTGCTTGTCGGGCTATCCTCTCCTGCGCGAGCGGGCAAACCCGGCCAGACCGATGATGCCAAGTCCAAGAAGGATGAAGGTGGATGGTTCGGGAGTGGCAATGATCACGCTGTAATCTTCCACTTCTCCCTGATTCAGGAAACCGTAAGCGGTGGTGTCTTCAAAGCTGACGTGGTTGCAGTGAACACGTGCACGGAGCCATGTCTCGCCGATGTGAGCGTCTTCGGGGACGAGCATTTCAGCAAAAAAGTAGTTTTGAAGGGTATAGACGGGGTTGAAGTTGCCGTACACATGATCCTCTTCCTTGTCCCAGCGGTACGCGATGAGCTGCTCGCCTGCGTCGTCCCAGTCCTTGTCGCCGTTCCAGTCGATCCAGCTTTTCAACTGATCATAGTTGTGCAGGCCGTCGTTGGTACGCTGGAAGTCGAATCGGAAGGTGACGCTTCGGCCAATATGAATGGCTTCGTGTCCAAAGGTTTTGCCGCCATCGAGGGACCAGTCTACACCGTCGTTGGTCAGCCAGACATCACCCAAGCGCTGCCAGTTGTCGGTGTTGTGCCATGCGCGTTCATACCCGGGCGCGGTTCCTTCACTGATGCCGGTTGCAGAGCGGTCATATTCTTCCGGCTCCATGACGAGTGCGAAAGAGGACGTTCCGGAAATGAGGATGACGAGAGCGGCCATGGAAAGCAGTCGGAAAAGAGTAAGCATCATTACAACCTTATGATTGAAATATGGTGGTTAAAGGGTCGTGGACAACGGGCGCCAATAAGCAATACTTGGTCCAGAACTGTGATTTCAGGTGTTTAGTGTGTTTTTGCACACTTGGTGTTTGTAAGGAAAATCGACACAATTCTAGAATTGTTAACACTTGCGGCTCGTTGTGACCGCGGCTTCGTCTGGCAAGGCAGGAGTGGTTCGAGAAGGGGGGAGGCGGTTCCTCTTGCTTGTCCCGGTTCAAGAGGCATGGTACCTATCCATCGTCGTGCCGATACGAGAGTAGCCTTTGATGTGTAGGAACCTTTTCATCGTTCAACTTATCCCGTACCGACATGAGCGGCGGCTCTGATAGCCCGTCGAACTGCGTGGCCGAGCCGGTCCTCGCGCATTACAGACCAGAGATTACGAGGAGCGCTTCGGCATGAAATCCATCTGTTTTTTCAACACCAACAAAGCCTGGGGCGGCGGCGAGCGATGGGTATACGACAACGCCCTGACCGCGTTGCGCAAAGGGCATGACGTTCGGGTTGTCACCAATGTGAAATCTGCATTGGGTGATCGTCTGGAAAATGAAACCGACCTGCGAGTACATCGGCAAAACGTTTCCAATCTCAGCTTTCTCAATCCCCTGACCCTGCTCTCCATTCGCAGCTACTTTACCCGCACCCGTCCCGATGCCCTTGTCATGTCCCTTCCAAGCGACATGAAAGTGGGGGGTATGGCTGCACGAATGGCCGAAGTGCCGACCATCATCTATCGCCGGGGTATCGCGCTTCCGGTTCGTAACACTGCCCTCAACCGGTTCCTGTTCGGATCGGTTATCACCCATTTCATGTGCAATTCCGAGGAGACCAGACGACTGGCCCTCAAGGAGAACCCCGACCTCATCCCTGCCGAGCGTGTGAGCGTGAACTACAACGGCGTGGATGTGCGACCAGAAGAGACCGCAGCCATCGCACCGGCTTACCAACGGCAAGGTGATGAGATCATCATCGGCAATGCCGGTCGGTTGACCGAGCAGAAACGGCAGGATCTGTTACTGGAGGCCGTTGCACGCCTCAAAAGCCGGGGACATAATGTCAAACTGCTCCTTGCCGGTGTCGGGGAACTGGAAGAAGTGCTGAAGCAGCTGGTGCAGACATTGGGGTTGCAGGACGACGTCGTTTTTCTCGGGTTCGTGAAGGCCATGCCTGCGCTTTACAACGCCATGGATTTCATGGCCCATACCGCCCACTGGGAAGGATTCGGGTATGTGTTGGCAGAATCAATGGCTGCCGGAAAACCGGTGGTTGGCTTCAACGTCAGCTCCAACCCGGAACTGATCAAGGACGGTGAAACCGGCTATCTGGTGGATGTGGACGATCTGGAAGGATTCGTGGACCGCATGGAAACGCTGGTCGTTGATGCCGATTTGCGCCACCGAATGGGTGAGGCCGGACGTCAGCGGGTGGATGCTCTCTTTTCATCGGATCGAGCCTTCGAGCGGTTGATCGCCCTGTTTTCCTGATACGTATCCCGGGCGTGGAACCGCGCCCCATTGGGCTGAACTTTTCGTTCCAAATGAAAGAGGCACCTCGAATCAGTCGGGGTGCCTCTTTTGGGGTCTGATTGGGAGCTATGATCGGGCGTCGTTCATCAGCTCATCGATGACATGTTGCAGATCTTCCATTTGTGTTGTCATGTCGTTGACCGATTGGGATGCTTCCCTTGCTCCTTCGGCGGTCTCTGCCGAGATGGTGTTGATTTCGTCGATGGCCCGGTTGATCTCTTCGGATGTGGCGGATTGTTCCTCGGCAGCCGTGGCAATGCCTTGAATCTTCATGGCTGTTTCCTTGGATCCATTAACGATATCCGCAAGGACTTCCCCTGATTCACTGGACATCTCGACCGCTTTGCCGAGGTCGGCCAGAGCGCGTTCCATGCCGGAGATATTCTGCTGGGCCACACCCTGAATGGAAGTGATTGAGTCGCCAACTTCCTTGGTGGCCTGCATGGTCTTTTCCGCCAATTTGCGTACTTCATCGGCAACAACGGCGAACCCGCGCCCAGCCTCGCCTGCTCGGGCAGCCTCAATAGCTGCGTTCAGGGCGAGAAGGTTGGTCTGGTCCGCGATGTCAGTGATCACTTCCATGACCTGGCCGATATCATCGGCCTGTTGGCCAAGGCGATTCATGCCGCTTTTGAGGTCTTCGGCGGCTGTGTAAGTGGTGTTCATGGCCGTAACCGAATCGCTGACGGTTGCAGCACCCTTTTCGGCCAGACTTTGCGCCTGGTCACTGTGGCTGGACGCTTCGGATGCATTGCGAGCCACTTCCAGCACGGTCGCGTTCATCTGTTCCATGGCCGTGGCTGTTTCCTGCACGCGGGAGCGCTGAACATTCATGCCGTTATCGATGATGGACGCCTGTGTTGCGATCTGCTGGGAGGCAGTGGAAACACGATCAACCACTCCCTGAATGCGATTGGCGGCCTGCATGATGCCTTCCTTGCGGGCCACTTCCGCTTGAGCGCGGGCTTCGGCTGCCTCGGCCATGGCGCGTTCTGCGGCAAGGGCTTTGTCCTCGGCTTCGGCGCTCTTTGTCGTGATCTTTTTGATATTGTCGCGCAGGGTAGCTGCCATGGAGTTGAGGGAAGACTGGAGCTTGGACGCTTCATCGTTACCTTTCACTTCAAGACGAACGTCGTACTCGCCCTCGGCAATGGTTTCAGCTGCGGCAGTGGCTTCCTTGATAGGCAACAGGATGGAACGGACGATGAGATAGCTGAGGATCAGTACACCGGAAAGCAAGATGGCCAGGGACGTCAGGACCGTGACTGTCCGGTTCATGACGATGGCCTTGATGGTGTCGCCGATGCGGTCCTTTTCGCGTTGGATATTGTCGATATATACCCCTGTTCCCAGTGCATAGTTAGTTCCGGGAATGCGCGTCGCATAGCTCAACTTTGGTTGATCCCCGGCTTCCGGCTTGGGCCAGATGTATTCGACATAGCCGCCGCCGTTCTGAGCGACCTGATTCAATTCGTATATGAGTCGAACACCGTTCTTATCCTTGATGTCTCCCAGGTCCTTGCCAATCAGGGAACTGCTGATATGTGCGATCATGACAGTGCCGTCCAGGACGAAAAAGTAGCCGGAGTCGTCATTTTCGTACCGGTGCTCACTCAGTGCTCGGTTCAGAAGATCGTGCTGGGCATCTGCGTTGTCCAGGTCCTTGAGCACATGGGAAAGTGACACGGCCAATCCATCGGTAGCTACTTTCAGCTTGGCTTCCTGCCCTTGGTACATGAGTTTATCTATTTCCGTTGTGCTGACATCCTTGACGGTTTCAAAACTTTGGAGAAAAGCAAGGCACGTCCCGCCGATAAACAGAAGCATGAGCGCCAGAATTGTTGTGATTCGTTTCCCTATGGAAAGCGATCTGAGCATAAGAGTCTCCTGAATAGTAACTATTGACAAAACTTGGGTAAAGTCCACTATTCCTATTAGATAACTAATAGACAATACAAAAGCAATCTACTTCAAATAAAAACGCGGCAGTTCTAAACTGCCGCGTTGTGTACTGGTGTGGTGTTCGGATTAAAAGGAATCGACCGAGTTGCCAAACCCTTGTGCTCGGGTTCCGCCTCCCTCAGAGAAGCCTTCAGCCTTGAGCTTTTCCAGTTCGGCCTTGAGCAACTGATCCTTCAGTTCCATCAATTGGGTTTGCTTGTCCTGAAGCTGTTGCATCTTTTCCTTTTCCGGCAGATCGCCTTCTTCGATCGCCTTGATTTCTTCCTCAAGCTTTTCGATTTGGCGCTTCAGCTGTTCGGTCAGCAAATCCTGTTGCTCTTCTTCCTTGGAAGCGGATGTCTCGCCGGGGTTATCGGTTGCAGCGAGAGCTCGCGCCTCCTCGGAAATGGAGACAACAATATCTCCTTGTTCCGGAACCTTGGCTTCTTTGGCCATTTCTTCGCCGGTTCGCTCCACGGATGGGGCGGGGCGGGCGTTTAGGCCGTCCGCAAGTTGGGATAGTGTGCCCAGTGTGGATTCAAGTACCATGCGTTGCCTCCTTAAATGATGATATAGGACATCCGAGAGTCTCATCGTCGGCCTGTCAAAAAACTTTAGGGTACAAGGCTGTTGCGCGGCGGCAGTAAAAAAAGGTACCGTTATCCCAATTATCCGTACCTACTTCACGAGGCGAGTATGAGTGTTACCAATCTCAAGTACCTGTTCAATCCCGGTTCCGTCGCTGTTATCGGTGCCACCAATGATTCCCGCAACGCAGGCAATATCGTCATGCGCAATATCATGGCGGGGGGATTCATGGGGCCGGTCATGCCGGTATCCGACACCGCGGAAGCCATTGCGGGCGTATTGACCCATCCTTCCGTGCGGCATCTGCCCAAGACACCGGATCTGGCCATTGTCTGCTCTCCATTGGACGAGGTGCCCGAGATCATCCATTCCCTCAAGGCGCGCGGAACCCGAGGCGTCGTGCTCATGGGGGCCGGGTTCGCCTATATGACTCCTGAAGAACGTCAGGATATCAAGGACACAATTCTTGGCATCGCCGATCCTCCTAGTCTTCGAATTATCGGTCCCAAGTCCCTCGGGTTCATGGTTCCATCGCTGAATCTGAATGCTTCGCTTGCTCATTCGAATGTTGAGCCGGGTAAGGTCGCGTTCATCTCCCAGTCCGATTCGCTGTTTGCAACAGTTCTTGATTGGGCCAAGGCCAAAGGCGTGGGCTTTTCTCACATGATCGCCCTTGGCAGTCGCATTGATGTCACCTTTGCCGATATTCTCGATTATCTCGCCTCAGACCCGCTGACCCGCTCCATCATGCTCTACGTGGAATCCATCAAGGATGCCCGTGAGTTCATGTCCGCTGCCCGTGCGGCTTCCCGCAACAAGCCGGTGCTGGTTATCCGGCCCGGGCAGGCGCTCGATACCGTACTTGGCGACCTCAAGCTGCGCGAAACCGGTGATCATCGTCTGGTGGATGCTGTTTACGATGTCGCATTCCGCCGTGCCGGTATGTTGCGCGTGGAAAATATCGACGGGCTGTTCGATGCGGCACAGACTTTGGGAACGCCCAAACATGTATACGGCAAGAAACTGGCGATCCTGACCAACGGAACGAGCGCGGGCATACTGGCCGCCGATCGTCTTCTGGCCGGTGGTGGCGAGTTGGCCCAGCTTTCCGATAAGACCATCGAAGCCATCGATGCGGCCCTTGGTGAAGAGAACTGGTCTCGCGGCAATCCGGTGGATATCCCGTTCAATGCCGACGGCAAGGCATACTCCGAAGTGCTCAAACTGCTGCTCAAGGACAAAAATTCCAATGGCATTCTGGTGATGCACGTACCGTGGACAGCCCAGCCGGATGTGGAAGTGGCCGAAGCGCTTCGGGATTCACTCAAACGGGTCAAGCGCATGGTGCTCACCGCATGGCTTGGATCGGGCAGGGCAGATGTGGCCCGTGATGTTTTTCGTAAGGCAGGCATTCCGACATACGACACACCTACCCACGCTGTACGTGCGTTTCTGTATATGGCCGAATACCTGCGAAATCAGGAAATGCTCATTGAAACGCCGGACTCCTTGCCCACGGACTTTTTCCCGGACACGAAATCCGCACGCGATATTGTGGATCAGGCCCTGACGCAGGAGCGTGAGTACCTGACCGAGCCGGAAGCCAAGGACATGCTGGCCGCCTACGGTGTGCCGGTGGTCGAGACCCGCATCGCCATCTCGGCCAAGGATGCGGTCATTGCCGCGGATGAGCTTGGCTATCCTGTGGCCCTTAAACTGCGCAGCCCCCAGATTCCGCAGCCTTTTGATGTGGGTGGTGTGCTGCTTGATCTGGAAACGCCAGAGCGGGTGTGGGAAGGCGCGGCTTCCATTCTGGCTCGATGCACGAGGGAGCGACCGGATGCCTATATCGAAGGCTTCACCGTGCAGAAAATGGGGCGTCGCCCCGGTGCCCATGAGTTGTTTATTTCCGCGACGGTGGACCCTGTATTTGGCCCGGTGCTCTCTTTCGGTCATGGAGGTATGGCGCGGGAGATGATTCAGGATTCCGCCCTGACCCTGCCGCCCCTTTCCATGAGCCTGGCCCGTGAGTTGGTCGGGCGCACACGTATTGCCTCGCTGCTACAAGGCACGCCTTCGCACCAACCGGCGGATATTGATGATATCTGCCTTACGCTGATTCAGATTTCCCAGCTATTCCAGGATGTACCACAGATCAACTCCATCGATATCAATCCGTTGTACGCCGACTCCGAGGGCGTGCTCGCCCTTGACGCCAAGATCGGCATTGCTCCGTTTGAAGGAGAAGGGGAGTCGCGTCTGGCGATTCGCCCGTACCCGCGAGAGCTGGAAGAGTGTGTCGAACTCAAGACCGGTCGCAAGGTCACACTGCGTCCCATCAGGCCGGAGGATGAAGACACCCACCGCGCTTTCCTTGAAAGTCTGTCGGACGAGGATTTGCGGCTGCGCTTTTTCGGCGTTGTGCAACGGGATTTCGATCACAAGGATATAGCCCGTTTCACCCAGATCGATTACGATCGTGAAATGGCCTTCATTGCCACGGCCCTGGATGATGCCGGAAACCCCGAAACATTGGGTGTCATGCGGACCAATACCAGCCCGGACAATTCCGAAGCGGAGTTCGCCATTGTCGTTCGTTCGGACCAGAAAGGCGAAGGACTCGGGTCCTATCTGTTCCAGAAGGGAATCCGCTACACCAAGGATCGAGGCACCCGGAAACTCACTGGTCAGACCATGATTGAAAACAAGGCCATGCAGGGACTTTCCAAAAAGTTCGGCTTTGTGGTTTCACCCGATCCACACGATGAGGACCTTGTGGAAATGGTTCTGGATATGGAGACAGTCGAAGCATGAGTGTGAGCAAGCACCTTCCTGTGTATCACCACACGGGGCTGGAAACGACAGGCGGTGCCACGCGAGTCGCTCGCCTGCTCATGGAGGGAATGAACAAGCTTGAAGTGGAGTCCTCTCTCAGCTTTGAACTGGGAGAAGGGCCGGATACAGCCGCCATTCTCCCAGAGGATTTCGGGCGCTATCTGCCCAAGGGCGGAATTGCCCATGTGCACTGCACGGGCAACTGGCCTGCATTGCTGGACAGCATCCCGAGCTGGTACCGGACAGTGATCACCCTGCACGACTGTGAATTGTTTACCGGCGGATGCCCCTATCCGCTGGATTGTCCCAATGTGGATGAGGGATGTGCCGAACCATGTCCTCGTAAATTCCCGGACTCCGAAGCGTTGCGTAAGGAAAAACTGCGGCTGGTGGAGCGGCTCGATCCCATTCTGGTGGCCCCGTCACGCTGGCTCGCGCGGTTGGCAAAATCGCATCTATTCCGTTCGGTCTCGGTGATCCCCAACGGCATAGTCTGGCCTGAATTTCCGCCCAAGCGAGTGGAAGCCCGGAGAAGTCTGGGTATTCATCCCTCGGCGCGTGTCTGCCTGTTTGTGGCCCATGGCGGAACAGACGCTGCCTACAAATCCGGTTCATCATGGCGGCGCATCTGGCAGGCTGTGAAACAACGTGTTCCCGAAGCTCTTTGCTTTGCGGTCGGGGGCGATACGGCTGGGCGCGAGGGTGATCTGGTCATCTGGCCCTATGTGGAGCGTGAACGATTGGCACTGCTGATGGCGGCTGCGGATGTCCTGCTCTATCCCACCAAGGCTGACAATCATTCCCTCGTTATTCTGGAGGCGCAGGCGCAGGCGCTGGCGGTTGTCTCCTATGCAGTGGGCGGTGTGCCGGAGCAGATAGCAGAGGGGGAAACCGGCGTGCTGGTGGAGCCTGGCGACGAGGCAACCTTCATTGAGTCGGCCGTAGAAATGCTTTCCACCCCAACACTTTCAATGGATATGGGCAAAACGGCTTTCACAGCCGGAAGCCGCCGTTTCCATGTGGATAGGATGGTGCAGGATTACATGAAATTGTATGGAAAATTTGAGTGATAATGCCTGCCCTGTCAGCACTAGCCGCTGACAGCACGAGAGAAGAATCGGCACGTTCTATCCTGCCAGCCCACGAATCCCAATTCCGCATCCGCATACCACGCGGCGGTAAACGCCTTTGTATCGCTTGACCACAGTCGGGCCTTATTCGGATCAAATGCCGGTTCCAGACAGAAATCGCCGGGTTCGGTTCGGCCCGTGAAAAGGGTGGTCAGCTCCTCGATGGTCGGGAGCCGCCAGTCGGTGCGACCTCCATACTCATTTTTGTTGAGTCGTCTGACATGGGCTTGCGCACCTTCCCAGGTCAGTGGATACCGAGACCCATGTTCTTCCCATACCAGGCCGGTTGTCTGGTCCGTGACGATACCTTCTCCTGTTGGAGCAAACTGCCCGACACCATATTTCCTGGGTCGCCACAATGTGTCGAGATCAAACGTTGTCCTGGCTGCCTTGAGCGGAGCTTTGACAGGTGTGGAACGTGGTCGCCACGATGCATCATGGCGTGCTGTTTCACGAAGAAGGTCTTCACCGGAGCAGACAGTGTCTTTGCGTTCAAGCCACAGCATTTCCAACTCGTCGAGGGCCGCGACCATGTCCAGAGCATCGTCAAATCGACCATTGGGATCAAGGGCTATGGCCTTGTCGAACATCGCATCCCAATGGGCATCCAAGTCCGGGTGGGTTTCCGATACCGGTCGCCTCGCGCTTTCATCCTCTGGGGGCAGCGACCCGGTGATCATCCGGTACAGGGTGATCCCCACTGAGTAGATGTCGGATCGGGCATCAGCATCTTCCGGGTTGGCCTCCTGCTCGGGGGCCGTGTAGTAGGGCGATCCCACAACCATGCCCTTGGGGTCGGGAGTCGACTCCCCGCGCAGCCTGGACAGCCCGAAGTCGATCAGTTTGACCTGTCCCACGCCGCCTTCCTCTTCTGCAAGCATGACATTGAAGGGCTTGACGTCGCGGTGGATGATTCCCTCATAATGGAGGCGATCCAGCCCATGCAGCATCTGGCGGGCGATATGCAGTGAAGCCTCCACACCGAGGCGCCTGGAAGGCTGCTCCACTTCATAGGTTTCACCCATGACGACACCGAGATTGCCGCAGAAATATTCCATGGTGAAATGGGCTGGCTGATCGTCGTGTCCGTCATGCACGTCAAGTATGGACGCGATGTTGGGGTGGGTGATGGAGGCCATGGTGGCGGCCTCGGTGAGGAACATCTTCGTGAGCTTCTCGCTGCCCACGATGTCTTCCATTATCTCGGCAGGCTTGAGCACCTTGAGGGCGACAATACGCCCGGTAACGGGCATGGCTGCCTTGTAAACCGCTCCCATACCGCCGCGTCCGAGCAGTCCGCGTATAGCATAACGTCCGATGTGCATGGAGTGTGATACCGCGTTTTGATCTACAGGAAAAGCAGCAGCGAAAGGGCCATGACGACCATGCCGGAAATCAGACCATAAATGGAATGGTGGTGTTCGCCGTATTCTTCGGCTGCCGGGAGCAATTGGTCAAACGAGATGAATACCATGATGCCGCCGACACCGGCAAAGAGCACGCCGAAAACGACCGGGGTGAAAAAGGGCATGAGCAGCAGGAACCCGACCAACGCACCGATCGGTTCGGATATTCCCGAAAGAAACGAGTACAGGAACGCTTTTTTCTTGGAACCGGTGGCGTAGTAGAGGGGGATGGAAACAGCGATGCCCTCAGGGATGTTGTGGATGGCGACTGCAACGGCGATTGCTATACCGAGTGAGGGGTCAGACATGGCTGCCGTGAACGTTGCCAGTCCTTCAGGAAAGTTATGGATGGCAATGGCAATGGCCGCGAAGATGCCCATGCGTTTCAGTTTGTCGAAATCGTGGGTTTCGTCTTTGGGCAGATTGGCCTTACCCACATCCATCTCTTCAATGGAGTGCATCTCATGCGGGTTCTCATAACTGGGAACAAATTTATCGATGATCGCAATAAGCGCCATGCCGCCAAAAAATGACAGGACCGTAACCCATTGCGCCGTGACATCGCCGAGTTCCAGGGTGAGTGCGTCGTTGGCTTTGCGCACGATCTCCCAAAAGGAGACATAGACCATGACGCCAGCGGAAAACCCCAGAGCCAGCGACAGGAATTTGGTATTGGTTCGCTGAGCGAAAAAGGCGATGGCAGAGCCAATACCGGTGCAGAGTCCGGCAAACAACGTCAGTCCGAAGGCGAAAAGTACAGCTTGGTTATCCATCATTCGGCTTATACACGGTAAAGGAAGTGATGACCAGTTCTTGCTGGGATGGATAGAAGCTTGTTGTAGTCGGCCAGGCACCCTTGTGATAGGAGTTGTTCGTATGAAGGCGGCACAACAAATATGGGGAATGGTATGGGTGACAGTGCTATGCCTGTTGTTCCCCACGCAATCCATTGGTGCAGAACGCACTAGGGTGGCGTTCCTCAACCCGGGTGGCCCGGGTGATGCGTTTTTTAAACCCATGACCGATTTCATGCAGGCGGCAGCCGATGATCTCGGGTTCGAGCTGACAGTCTATTACGCCAATCGGAATCATGTCCTGTACGACGAGAACATCCACCGGCTGTTCAGCACACAACCTCTCCCCGAATACATAGTCGGCACGAATGCGCGTGGTTCCGGCAAGGAACTCCTCAAGGTCGCCGAAGCTGCCGGAGTAAAAACGCTTTTTGTCAATCAGGGATTCATCGATGTGGAACAGATAGTCGTCGGCATCCCGGGTGAACGCTATAAGCAGTGGCTTTTCGAGTACATTCCGGATGATATCGATGCTGGCTATCTGTTGGCCAAGACACTGCTTGATGAGGCGGTTGAGCACAGCAGCGATGGAACTGCCGAGGTTCTTGCCATTACCGGACATGAAGAATCCGCGGCCTCGGTACTCAGATTACGTGGGCTGAAAGAAGCGTTGGTCGAATACCCGGGCGTACGCCTGAATCAGACCGTGTATGCTGATTGGAAACGAGACAAGGCCAAAAAACTCACACGTCGGCTGTTGGAGCGGTACCCGTCCACAAGCGTCATCTGGAGCGCCAGTGACGTGATGGCGCATGGTGTCTGCGAAGCAGTTCGCGAGACAGGACGGAATCCCGGGAGTGATGTCGTTGTCGGTGGCGTGGACTGGGCTGATTCAGCTCTCGACAGTCTCCGAAGAAAGGAATTTACGGCATCGGTCGGCGGCCACTTCATGGATGGCGGTTGGGCGCTGGTCATGTTGTATGACATGATGCACGGCATTCAGCCGGACAAGATGGGGCGCTCATCCTTTTCTGTTTTGACTGTCGATAATGTTGATATCTACGCAAAATTGCGGGAACAAAGTTGGGCAGCCATCGACTTTCGAGCCTTTTCCAAACACCTGAATCCCGAACTTACGCAATACAACTTCGGCCTTGAAGCGGTCCTCAAACAGTTGCAGTAACCGCTACTGGGCGTCTTCGGCTTTCAACTGACCGCAGGCTGCCTTGATATCCGATCCCATGGAGCGGCGGATGAACGCTGTAAGACCATGATCCCATAACCGTTTTTCAAAGGCTTCGACCTTGTCTCGATCCGGCGCACCGTAGGGCATGCCTTCGATGGGATTGTAGGCGATCAGGTTGATCTTTCCTTTTTTGCGGTCAATGAGGCGGGCCAACTGGTCAGCGTGTTCCAGCGAGTCGTTGACATCCTTGAGCAGTAGGTACTCGAAAGTTATCCGTTCTCGTGGGCGCATGGGGTAGGCCTTGAGTGCGGCCATGAGGTCGTTCAGGTGGACCTTGGCCGCCTTGGGCATGATCTTGGCGCGGAGTTCCTGCGTGGGCGCATGGAGCGAGATGGCTGGCAGTGCCACTTCCCGTTCACCCAGAATGCGGAGTTTGTCGGGAAAGCCTACAGTGGAAACCATGGACCGACGCCAGGAAAGAGACAACCCCCGTTCACATGGCAGGTCGTCGAGGACCCGAAGGAGCGTGTCGAGGTTGAGCAGCGGTTCGCCCATGCCCATGAACACAAGATTCTTCAGGGGATTCATTCCCTGGTCTTCCAGATACTGGCGTCCTACCAGAATCTGTCCCATGATCTCGCCGTAGGTCAGGTTGCGCTCGAAACCGAGCAGTCCCGTGTTGCAGAAAGTGCAGCCCATGGCGCATCCGACCTGAGTGGACAGACATTGCGAGTAGCGGTCCTGCATGGGGATGAGGACTGTTTCCACCAGCTTGCCGTCAGCCAGTCGGAGAAGAAATTTGATGGTGCCGTCTTTGGATTGCTGAACTTTGGCTATTTCAGGCCAGACGATTTCAGCCATTCCCTTGAGCTGTTCGCGCAGCGGCTTGGAAAGATTGGTCATGTCGTCTATGGTTCTGACGCGCTTTTGCCACAGCCACTGCCAAAGCTGCTCGGACCGGAATCGGGGCAACTTGAGATCTTCCACCACAAAGGCTTCGAGATCGTTTTTATTTAGCTCAATAAGGTTTTGCATTGCGTGTACCTTGTAGGGCATTGGCAGCCCGTGTCAAGTTGTCGTTGTCCGGGCTTGGTGGTTGGTGAGGTGAGAGGTTCTTATTCCCGCTTTGCATTTTCTCCTGCTGTCATGTTATCGTTACGAACAATTTCTGGCTACATATGCATCATTTTAACGAGGAGATTCAGTACAATGTTTAATAGATTCAATCGGGTTGTCTGCATGGCTGTCATCATGTCACTGGTCATGCTCAATGTGTCCGTGCCCATGGCAAAGGCGGCAATGATCTCCACCGAGACTTCCATCTCTGCGTCCATGAATGAAGAAAACCGTGCTGTCGTGCAGGACTTTTTCGAAAGAAGCGATCTGCGTCAGGCCCTTGAAAGCCACGGAATTGATGTTGATGAAGCGCAGGCACGGGTAGACGCCCTGTCTGATGCCGAAGTGGCGCAGCTTGCCCAGCAAATTGAAGAAATGCCTGCCGGTGCCGGTGCACTCGGGACCATAATTGGCGCTGCTGTGCTGATCTTTGTCATACTGCTCATTACCGACATAGCGGGAGCGACAGACGTCTTCCCCTTTGTGAATAAGTAGGTATGAACGTGAGAAAAAGGATTGGGGGCGGCCGTATGGCTGCCCTTTTTCTTGTCCTTCTGCTGTTTGCTGCAGGTGGTTGTGCGCTGCATCCGAACCCTGTCGTGGCCCTGCCGGAAGATGGGCGCTCGTCAATTCTCGTCGAGGATGTCCCGTTTCATGCCCAGGAGCAGTTTCAGTGTGGTCCGGCAACGCTGGCCATGGCGCTGAACTGGAGTGGGGTCGAGGTCACGCCCGACAGTCTGGTTGATTCTGTCTATACAGCCTCCAAAAAAGGCAGCCTGCAACCTGCCATGGTCACATCAGCCCGGCGACATGGGCGGGTGGCGTATGTTCTTGATGACCAAGACCAATTGGCGCGGACCCTCGAAGCGGGGTACCCCGTGGTGGTCCTGCTTAACCTCGGGTTGTCCTTTTATCCTGTCTGGCACTACGCCGTGGTGATCGGCTATGACAAGGTCGAAGGCGATTACATTCTGCATTCGGGCCTGACGCCGCATAAACGGTACTCCGCCCGTCAGATGGATTCAATGTGGGGTCGCAGTGATTACTGGGGCATGTTGGTGTTACCGCCCTCCGAACTGCCGGAACTGGCAGATGAATCTCGCTGGATTCGATCCGTGGTGGGGCTGGAGCGCGCAAAACAATGGGATGCAGCCTTGTCTGGGTATGAAGCGGCTGTTGGTAGGTGGCCCAAGTCCCATGACGCATGGATGGGTGTGGGGAACAGTGCCTACGCATTGGGTCGCCGGGAACTCGCCATTACGGCCTTTCAAAATGCGACCACCATCCGCCCGAATGAGGGGATAGCCTTCAACAATCTTGCCCATGTGCTGGCCGAAGTCGGACGACGCGATGAAGCCGTGGCAGTGGCGGAGAAGGCCGTTGCCTGCGGTGGTCCGTATGTTGCGACTTTCAGGAAGACACTGGAAGAAATCCGCAGTCGTTGAAGCGGTATACGATCAGATCGTTTGCGCTGAAAGCTTAGTTATTTCAAAAAGAAAACGGGGCGTCTGTCATGTGACAGACGCCCCGTTGGTGTGTGGTCTAGATGAAGCCGAGTCCCTTGAGCAGGACGGCCAGTACCAGAAGCGGTGTGATCCACTTCACGATGACCGAATACAGGGAGATGATGGCTTGGTTGTTCAGCGTGCCTCTGTTGGAGAGAGCACGCTCGACCTTTTCGCTTCCCCACTTCCATCCCGCGAAGATGGCAATGAAGAAGCCGCCGATGGGCAGCAGCAGGTTGGAGGACAGGTAGTCGTAGAAGTCGAAGAAGTTCAGGCCGAAGAGGGTCACGTCACTCATTGTCGAGAACGAGAGCGTGGCCGGAGCACCGCAGATGGCAAGACCGATGGCGGTGAGGATGGTGGCCTTGCGACGGTTCCATTTCAGGGCTTCGATGAAGAAGGCTACGGGGACTTCGAACAGGGAGAGCATGGCCCCCATGGTCGCCAATCCTGTCAAGACAAAGAAAATGACCATGAAGAACTGGCCCAGCGGCATGGAGCTGAACACGGCCGGGACCGTCATGAACAGCAGGCCGGGACCGGCGGCAGGCTCGAAACCATAGTTGAAGACAGCCGGGAAGATGGCGACACCGGCCAGGATGGAGACCGTGAGGTCGGCCAGCATGACGCGGGTAGCGGTGAACGGTACGTCGGCATCGTTTCGGAAGTAGCTGCCGTAGGTCATCATGGTACCCATGCCGATGGAGAGCTTGAAGAAAGCCAGCCCCATTGCCATGAGCACGACTTCTCCGGTGACCTTGGAAAAGTCGGGGTTGAAAAGGAATGCGAGTCCTTCACCGGCCTTGGGCAGGGTCAGGGAGCGGATGCAGACCAGAATCAGCATGCCGAGCAGAATGGGCATGAGGGTTTTCGTGGTCTTTTCAATGCCTTTGGTTACACCGCCGATGATGATGGTGCTGACCAGTGCCAGGACACCCCACTGCCAGAGCAATGCGCTCATGGGGGAGGATACTGTGGCACTGAAGGCTGCTTCACCGATTTTCGGGTCAGTGGAGTTCAATCCACCGCTGACAGCCATGACGATAAAGCTGAATACCCAGCCTACGACGTCGGTGTAAAAGGCCATGATAGCAAAGGCGGCGACCACGCCGCTGACGCCGACAAGGGTCCAGAGTTTGTTGTCTGGTGCAACTTTTCGCCATGTGGAAATGGCATTTGATTTGGCGTGGCGACCCATCATGATTTCCGAAATCATGACCGGCAGACCGACTACAATGGTTGCGGCGATGTAGATGCAGAGAAAGGCGGCGCCCCCGTTTTCTCCTGCCATGTACGGAAATTTCCAGATGTTCCCCAGTCCTACAGCTGAACCGAGCGTAGCTGTGAGAACACCGAGTTTCGTCGCGAATCCGTCGCGGCTTTGGTTAGCGGACATATGTGCAGTTCCTTTTGTTAGAAGTAATCCCTACCGGAGCTGGAGAGGTCCGATACCTTGGTATGACAATATTGGCAACCATATTTCCGTTAACCATGAAGATCGTTGGCTACAGCCAAAAAGATGTGCCGGGGGAGATTTTCCCCCGGCTTTGATTATGGGCGAGCCTATAAACGACTGCCCGGCACATAGTCTCCCGGATACAAGGTCTCAAAGCCCTTGCGTACTTTTTCCACGTATTTCGGGTCCCGCTTGATGGGATCGTGATAGCGCGGATCCTGCATCATTTCCCGCAGCTTTTCGCGGGAAAGCTCCTCTCCCCAGCCCTCTCCGGATCCTCGCATGCCACTTTCGAGCACCAGTGGGGCCATCTTGGCAAAAGCGGCGATTACGGGTGCGCGATCACCTGCTCCGGTTTCATCCAAGGCGCGCAGCAGCTCGTTGCCACCGATTGCCTCGGCGGTTCGCAGGGCTTCATCGAGCCGACGGGGTGTGTCGCCGCGGTGGACGCTGCGCAGGGAGGCCAGCTCATTATCTCGAAGCTGACGCTTTTCTTTCTCCATTCCGTCATGGGTTTCGAGCACCACAGGCAGGAACCACTGGTAGAGGCCTGCGACCTGCTCCGCGGTCAGACCCAGCTGGAATGCCGTAACCTGGAACTGCTCAAGGAGCGCTTCCTGTACTTCGTATCCGTCTGGAAGGTCGATCTCCGGAAGGGCATACTCATCGGGCCTGTTCGGTCTCCCAAGAGAAGCGAAGAAGGCGTCCCGATCTTCGGGGTTGTCATCTTTGGAAGGGACACGGACATACCCTTCGGGTGTTTTGCCAAGCATGCGCTGGGCATGGACCAGGGCCTTCACTGCTTCGTCTTTCGTCTTGTAGTTCCGAAGGGATGGATGGTCTCGAAGGGGAATCTGCTGTTCTCTTCCACTGTCATCCACATAGGGGATAGTCCATTCTTCGGGCAGGGTTGCCTGCCAGTTTCCATTTGTCGGTCGGGGGTTCATGGGGTTGTTCATTGGTTGTTCTCCTTATTGATGAAGTTGTGTTCGTCGCACATGTGCTTCATGTGCAGAATCAGGGATCGGCGGCCTTCGTTGAACTGGGTGCGTCCGTGCTCCGTGGAAAACGTGGAACGGTGGAAGCAACCACGCTGTTCAAGATCGTTCATGACGGCCTGCCCATCCGGGCAGTCGAAAAGCCGCTTGTAGGCACGGTGAAGTTCGAGACCGTTATTCAGCATTGTGCGGATCCTGTTGGCTTTGCGGTTTTTCGATATTGTCCTGAGCTGGTGGCTGCCCCATGTTTTGCAAAGTGGAAGGCAGCGCCTTGCCTGCCATGACCAGCGACCAGAGTTCGGTCAGGACATTGGGCCGATCCGTATAGGATTCGGACAATGTCTTGAGTGCGCCTGTCACCTCATTGACTGTCTGGGACATCTGCATTTTGCTTTGAGCTTTGGATTTCTGCTCTCGCGAGGCATCCATTTCCTGTCGGGAGCGCATGAATTCGCCGGGCGTTCCGTAAAGGTCGGCTAGTCGACGGGTTATGCGGTCGGTATCGAAGTTGTCCATGATGCCGAAGGGGTCACTGCTGCCCATGATCGGGGCCAGATGTTGCAGGACTTGCGGCAGGCTCTGTGCTTCAAATTGCTGCTGGGCACGGGCTACCGGCGATGTGTAGCGAACCTCGATGTCGTCGAGGGTGAGACTACCAGGAATGGGTGGAAGCGCTCCGGCGCGCAGCATGATGTTGAAGACACGCTTGATGAGCGGGCCAAGGAACTCGGTCTGCAATCGACCAAGCACGGGACCGAGCACGCGCATCTTGTCGCTTTGGCGCATGACCGCTTCCGTGGCGGTGACTGCCGGACCTTCCGGGGCCAACTGATCGCCCAGGAAGATGCGTCGAATGGATTCGCGCCGTTGCTGGATCATGTTTTCCGTGGCGTTCAGATCCACCCGGACCGGCAGGGCTTCGATGCGATCACTCGATCCCGCCCTGTAGTAGGACAGGCCGCCCGGGCCCGAACGCACCGGGCCGAGAAAGCCGTCATCCGGCACCATGAGCGGCGGATCAGACATCTTTTCGGCAGCCATGAGCGCCGTGCGGGACATGGCATTGAGTACGCGGGTGTCGGACAGGGCCGTTGCACCCGGGCCTCGACCATATGTTTCTCCGGTCGCCTTGGCCCAACGCGGGACCAGATAGGGCATCTCCAGATACCCGGATTCTTCAAGGACATGCTGGGTGCCTGTTTCCATATACACCGAAGCGTAAGGGAAGTTGGCGGCACCGATACCGAACGGGTCCCGGTCCGTACGCGGAAACACGGCATGGAGAATTTCCACCATGGTATCCGGTTTCTTTTCGGCCAGTGACCGGACATCGTCGGAGCAGGCTCCTTTCCATTCACGCCAGACAAGTCGAGCCGGGAGTTCGTAGCGCCGGTACACTGTGTCGACCATGCCGCGAGCGGATTCAGCCACGTACACTTCTCCCAGCGGGCGTGTGGAAAAGCGGACAATACTTTGCGGATCCGCTTCCACATACATGACCGCCGTGCCCAGCAGGGCGATGTCGAGGTAGAGTTCGTGGACATTTGTCTGGAATCCCGTGTCCTCGGCATTGAATATCGCGGTGAGCTTTTTCCCTGCCTGGCTAAGGAAATCGCGTACCTCCTGATCCTCTTCCTGTTCCTTGTCCTTTACCCGGATGTCGAACCAGGGAATGGCCGGATTGGTGAGCAGACCGCCGAGGGCCGAAGCGAGCAGCTCCAGCGCATGCATGGGCGTGGAATCGAATATCCGCTCGTCATTGGTCTGCCCTCGACGGCCGGGGTTGAAGCTGTTCTTTCTTGGGAGCATGTATTCCGTGAGTTCCTGCCATGTGGGCACCCATGGCTGGCGGACGGTCTCGAGCCCCTGGAATCGTTGCAGCAACGATTGGGCAAGCTCTTTCTTGTCCATGATCATTCTCCCAGCTTCTGTTTGAGAACGGGCTTGTCCACTGTCGGGGCGCTTTTAATTCCAGCTCCGCCATTGGACAGCAGGGTTTGGCCTTTCTCTTTTTCGTTTTGGCGTCGTCGTTTCAGCTCCCGTGCCTCCTGGAGTTGTTCGCGATTGTGCCGAC
>MDTD01102336.1_pt1 | contig 28296 bp, 22 predicted proteins | sample 811221 | NCBI WGS metagenome assembly MDTD01 (sample SAMN05326646, study PRJNA326480) | marine metagenome | isolation source: seawater | place: Pacific Ocean: South West | collected 2011 | reverse complement strand
TGGTAAATTTGGTGCTAATATGCAAGTCATGTTGTGTAACGATGGCCCTGTAACTCTAATAATTGACTCTAAAAACAAAGAATAATGTCTATACAACAATTACAACAACAAGTAGATGAGTGGATAAAACAATTCGGTGTTCGCTATTTTGATGAACTGACCAACATGGCTATACTCACTGAGGAGGTAGGTGAGGTAGCAAGAATAATGGTACGTAAGTATGGCGAACAATCATTTAAAGAAAGTGATAATTCTAACTTAGGTGAAGAACTTGCGGACGTATTATTTGTAGTTTTATGTATCGCTAATCAAACAAAAATAAATTTGCAGGAATCATTTGACATAAAAATGAAATTAAAATCTAAAAGGGATAAAAGTAGACATATAAATAATCCAAAATTATAATCAAATTTTTGCTTTTAGACCAATTCTAGCCCATCTACCAGGTTGTTCTATGGTGCCAAAATCAGAGTAAGTGATATTAAATAAGTTATTGATATCTAAAAATAAGTTGAAATTAGAATTAATTTTTTTTGAAAAACGTACAACAGTTAGCCAATATGGCTCATAATTTTTAATAACCTCTTGTTCTGGATCTAAATAATCACCAATTCTTTCTCTGTATGAAACTTTCCAATCAATTGAAATTTTTTTATAAAAATTATGGTTAAGACTAAAAGAAAAATTGGTTTTAAGATTATCAATAACATAAGCCGATCTAAAACCGTTTGATATAGTGTCTACTTTATTTGAGGCAATTGAAATCCTAAAATGGTTAATTTTTGAATTTAAAATTTTCTTAAGATTTATTCTTGAGTTTAATTCGATTCCTGAAGATTTTATTTCGTTAAGATTTTGAGTTCTCCAAATACTATCGCCATCTAATAAAATCCAATCAATTAAATCTTCTCCATTTCTTTCAAATAAAGTGATTGAAGAATTATGAAAATCATTGTTGATTTTAATGCCGATTTCTTTTGATATTGATTTTTCTGCTTCAAGATTTATATTACCTTGATTAGTTGGTGAAGAATAATAAAGTTCAGTAAAATTTGGTGTTCTCATTGATTTATTAGCAGAAAGATAAAATTTTATTTTGTCAGAAAGTTTGTAACTTAAATCAATTCCTGGAAAAATGTCATTTTCAAAATTTGTTTTTAAATTAAGCATTATTCCTGTTGAAATATTCAATCTATTAATTGAAATGTTATTTTCAACAAAGAAATTTGTTACGATTCTACTGTCGGATTTAGTGTAGTAATTATCTCCGTTTATTAATATAGGAATGTCTAATTCCTTACCAAGATTATTAGAAATTATATTATTAGAAATTAATTCAGCCCCTAAAAGAGATGTTCCAGATTTAGTTTTCTTAATCACATTAATATCAACTCCAATAACACTAGTTTTATGAAAATTTTGATAGAGAGATGGATTATCTCTGAATAAAATAAACTCATCTTCATGTAATCTCCAATAAATATTATTATTGAAGCCAAGACTTCCTTTTTTATTTAAGTTTAATGATGCAAAAGTTGTTTTAGTTTTTTCAAATTGATTTGGATATTTAGTTGAATAAAAACTAAATGCACCAAAATCCTTTTTGTTAATGCCAGCATTAAAAGTTGTATTTAAATTGTTTATTTCAGATTTTGCTTGATAGAAAAAGTTTTTTAATGTGTAATCAGTACCATTTATATATCCGTCGCTGTCTTTATTTAGTAAATGAAAAATCTGCTTGACATTATTATTTGCAATATTAAAATTCAACTCTGCATGATTAAAGTTGTTCTGGCCTTTTGATAAAATTACAGAATTTGAAACTTTTGTTTTGGTTATAATATTGATAACTCCACAATATGCATAATTTCCATAAATTCTCGTAGAACCTCCTGTTGATATTTCTATTCTTTCAATTAATTCAGGAGAAATGGGCAAATTTAAATTATGATGGCCAGTTTGTGGATCATTTAATTTAATTCCGTTAAGTAAAATTAAAGTTTGTTCAAAAGATCCTCCTCTAATACTAATGTCTGATTGAATACCTTGTCCTCCTCGTTCTCTGTTGTCAATGTTTATAGCAAATTCCAAAATGTCACCAATTGTCTGATTAGATGTATTTTTAATTTCATCACTATTTACTGTATATACAATACTTACATCATTATTGTATTTTGATCTGTTTGATGTTATTGTAACTTCATTTATATCTTGCTCTAATGTACTTTGTGCTGATATATTACTAAAAACAAATATTACAAATACAGTTAATAGTCTAGTTATTTTAATTTCCATCTTTTTCGATTTTAAATCCATTTGGATAGCCGTAAATATACACTATTTCAATTGCATTAGATGTTGACATCAATCCAGGATTTATACCTAATTTATTTTTCGGAATTGGTTTATTTAAGTTGGAATAATATTCTTCCCAAATTTTTAATATATTTTCATCATTTGGATTCTCAAATGACATAGGCTCTGCTTTAAAAATTTCATCATTATCGAAAGAATTATAAATTAATTCAGCACAATAAAACGAGTTGTTTTCAAATATAAATTCTTTATCATAATCATAACCAACTTTGCTTAAACAATAATTAATACTTTTATCTATTAAATGCTTATACTTTTGTTTAAGTCTACCAACTATTACTTTTGGTTTTCCATTATCATCTTTAGATCTGTTAAGAAAAGTATCAACTGGGGTTAAAATAACTTTTGGAGGGATTGCTTCTATAACAAAAATCTCTTGATTTTTATTAACTACCAAACCTATGTGAGATAAGTCTGATTGCATATATCCATTTGTGACAGATTCGATAGCTGTACAAAGTTCTGAACTATCTAAATCTTGAAACAAAATATCGCCATTTTGCAAATCAAAATCTGAGGAGCAAGATGTCAAGAAAATATAAAATATAAAATATTTTCTCATATCAAAAGTTGGTTTTATTCAGCTAAAACAATAATCTTATTATTTTGCATTTCAATAACACCGCTATTAATTTCAAAAAGTTCGGTTTTGTTATTGTTATCAGTAACTCTTATATTGCCTTTTGTTAGGGTAGATATAATTGGGGCGTGATTATTCAAAACCTCAAATTTACCGTTGGTGCCAGGTAATTGAACTGAGTTCACTTCGCCTTGAAATACTTTTTTCTCAGGTGTTATTATTTCTAATAGCATAGTTTTTATTTCGCTTCAGCTAACATTTTTTCTCCCTTCTCTTTAGCTTCCTCAATAGTTCCAACTAAGTTGAAGGCAGCCTCAGGATATTGGTCCATTTCGCCATCCATAATCATATTAAATCCTTTGATTGTATCTTGAATATCTACTAATACTCCCTTTAGTCCAGTAAACTGCTCTGCTACGTGGAATGGCTGTGATAAGAAACGCTGTACACGTCTTGCTCTAGAAACTGCTAATTTATCTTCATCAGAAAGTTCTTCCATTCCAAGGATAGCGATAATATCTTGTAACTCTTTATAACGTTGCAATAACATTTTTACTCTTTGTGCACAATCGTAATGTTCGTCACCCACTACATCTGGAGATAAAATTCTAGATGTAGAATCTAGTGGATCAACCGCAGGATAGATACCTAATTCGGCAATCTTTCTAGAAAGAACTGTAGTTGCATCTAAGTGGGCAAAAGTGGTAGCTGGAGCAGGGTCAGTTAAATCGTCAGCAGGAACATATACTGCTTGTACAGAAGTAATCGAACCATTTTTTGTTGAAGTAATACGCTCTTGCATAGTTCCCATTTCAGTAGCTAAAGTAGGCTGATAACCAACCGCCGATGGCATACGTCCTAATAATGCCGATACCTCAGAGCCTGCTTGAGTAAAACGGAAAATATTATCTACGAAAAATAAGACGTCACGCCCTTTCCCTTGACCATCGCCATCACGGAAATATTCAGCTAATGTCAGTCCAGAAAGTGCTACTCGAGCACGTGCTCCTGGAGGTTCGTTCATTTGTCCGAAAACAAAAGAGGCTTTTGAATTACTCATTTTAGAATTATCAACTATTGATAAATCCCAACCACCCTTTTCCATAGAATGCATAAATTCTTCTCCATAATCTATAATTCCAGATTCGAGCATCTCTCTAAGTAAATCATTACCTTCTCGAGTTCTTTCACCAACTCCGGCAAATACTGATAAACCTCCGTGCCCTTTTGCAATATTATTAATTAGCTCTTGTATTAAAACTGTTTTTCCAACTCCTGCACCGCCGAAAAGTCCAATTTTACCACCTTTGGCATATGGTTCAATTAAATCAATAACTTTTATACCTGTATATAGAACTTCAGTAGAAGTGGAAAGATCTTCAAATTTAGGTGCTTCCCTATGAATTGGGAGGCCATTTTTTTTGTCAATATTGTCCATGCCATCAATTGCTTCACCAATAACGTTAAATACACGGCCCTTTATGTTTTCGCCTGCAGGCATTTTAATTGGAGCACCTGTTGCAATTACCTCTAAACCTCTTTTGAGACCATCGGTTGAATCCATAGAAATTGCACGAACTGTATCTTCACCAATATGTTGTTGACATTCTAATACTAACTTAGCTCCGTTATCTCTAGTTATCTCTAGTGAATCGTATATATCTGGCAAACCACTATTATTGTTTTCGAAAGTAACGTCAACAACAGGTCCAATGATTTGTGAAATTTTTCCTTTGTTTTCTGACATATTATAAAGATTATTTTATGTTAAAAAAATTTTATATGTTCTCATAAAGCATCAGCAAATCTACAAGAAATATTTAGTTTGGAGTACTGATTTATTCAATAAATTAATTAGTACTTTTGAACAAGCTTTTAACATTATAATATTTTAAAATTTGAAGATTTATCATTCAATTTCAAACTTCCAAAATGTTTATCGTCCAATCTTAACTACAGGAACTTTTGACGGAGTTCATTTAGGTCATCAGATAATTATTGATAGGTTGAAGGAAATTGCAAAAAACCAAAATGGAGAGACAGTTTTATTAACTTTTTATCCTCATCCAAGAATGGTTTTATTTCCCAATGATCATAATTTACAATTAATAAACACTATGGAAGAGAAAATAGTATTGTTAGAAAAAGCAGGTATAGACCATTTAATTATTCATCCATTTACAAATGATTTTTCTCGTACTACTTCTATGAAATTTGTCAGAGATATCATAGTTAATGAAATTAAAACTCATAAACTTGTTATTGGTTATAATCACCATTTCGGGAGAAATAGAGAAGGATCATTTAAACACCTCAAGAAGTATGCCCCTATATATGGTTTTGATGTTGAAGAGATTCCAGCTCAATTAATAGATAATGTGAGCATAAGTTCAACAAAAATACGTCAAGCTCTTTTGTTAGGAAATGTCTCTTTGGCAGCTAATTATTTAGGCTACAATTATTCTTTTAGAGGACAAGTTATTGAGGGTCAGAAAATTGGTAGAACACTTGGTTTTCCTACGGCTAATCTTAAGATTATTGATGAAAGCAAACTTATTCCTAAAGATGGTGTTTATGCAGTGTATGTAGAGGTCAAAGGACAACTTTTAAAAGGTATGATGAACATTGGAAATAATCCAAGTCTTACATTCAAAAAATACAGTATAGAAGTACATATTTTTGATTTTGATTCGGTAATTTATAAAGAACAAATTGAGGTTCGGCTTGTAAAGCGTATAAGAGAAGAAATTAGTTTTAATAATCTCGATGCTTTAAAAATACAGTTGAAAAAAGATAAAGCCACTGCCAAGGCTGTATTAAATTATGAAAAGCTTGGCTGATTTTAACCCCCCCCCCTTTTTTTGACAGCCGTTCAGAGGGGGTATTTTATTAGTTATTTAGATCTAGAAGCCAAATGTTAAACCTACAAGGAAGTTACGTTTAGCTTGAGGGAAATATCCTGCCATATCATAATATCCCTCACTATTAGCTGTAACGTATGGATCGTCAGGTCGAGGGTCATAGCCATCCGATTTAAAGCGATAAACCCAAGCATTATTTACGTATTTTTCATCTAAAAGGTTATTGATTTGGAAGCTGAGTCTTGCCAACTTAAACAGTTTACTTTCTATGTCCCATATTATTCTGGCGTGATGAACCAAATAAGCATCTAATTTACGATCATCACTTGAAGTGTTGTCTATAAATTGCTCGTCCACATATTTAGAAATAAATTGTACCTCTAGATTATCTTTAAATTGGTAGTCTAGCTGACTTGCCCATATCATTTCGGGTGAAAAGGCTATGCTTGTATTGGAGTAGCTTTTACTTTCTTGCCCCCAATTGTCCCAATTGTCCACATATTCGGTATAGTGAGCAATGATATTTTTGCTAAATGTAGCATTAGTAGACCAAGTCCATTTAGGACTAATTTTTATGCCAGCTTCTAATTCTACACCTTTTCTTTCGCTATAGTCAACATTTTCTCTAGTGTATGCTCCAACGTCATTAATTTTACCAGTTAGTATCAATTGATTTTCATAAATCATATAGTAAGCAGTTGCTGAGAAAGCAAAATTAGAGCCTTGAATTTTATAGCCCGCTTCGGTATCGTACAAGGTTTCGTGAAGTGGTCTAGAGTTAGGCGAGGAATCAACAAAATCCGAACGATTTGGTTCTCTGTTGGCAATAGAAAAGGAGGCAAAGGCAGAGTTTTTGTTATCTATTTGATAGTAGGCTCCAAACTTGGGGTTAAAAAACTCAAAATTTACTGTATCATTAAGTCCTGCTCCATTCTCATCTTTACCTAAAAAAGCATAGTCAATTTGACGGTGTTGTAAATCTGCATAAACGGTTACATCATCATTAAATTGGTAAAGTCCTTTGGCGTAGATATTAAAATCCGTTTTTATACCATCGTTATCGTAATAGATGTGGTCAATTTGGCTATTACTAGCATATTCTGCCCAACGAACCACGCCATAATGTCTACCATCGTAAGTATTCCAACCACCTCCTAAGGTATAGTCCAATTTGTTGAGGCTATTGTTGTAAGAAAATATAGCGCCATAAAAGTCATTGTCTAGCCATTTTCTTCTAATGAGGTCAGTTTCAGTAATGGTATCATTCCCAACAATTACATTATTTAAACCATAATCGGTAAAGTCTTGCCCATTCTTATATTGCTCGTAATAGCCTTCACCATGAGTAAAATGTAAGCCTAAATTGAACATTCCACTATTTGCCAATTGTTTATTGTAGTGTAACATATAGTGGTCTTGCCAATAGTTGTCAGTTTCATTGTCATAGGTGTAAGAGTTATAAGTTCTTAAGCTATCGTCATTTAGGTAGGATAGAGGTACGCCATTCCATGCTTGATAGGTTTTTTCTTTACCTGAAATTACACTTAACTTAAGCACGTTGTCAGTTCCGTAATAAGCTCCTGAAAGATACAGAGATTTTAAGTCAGATGTGGCACGGTCGATGTAGCCGTCAGAGTTGATTCTTGACAACCTGCCATCTAGAGAATATTTATTAGCAAGTAGTCCTGTACCAAATTCTACATTATTTTTGAGTGTACTGTATGAGCCTATGGTATTGCTTGTCGTAGCGTATGGTTTTGCTCTTAGCGATTGTGTTTTTAAATTGATACTAGCACCAAATGCTCCAGCACCATTAGTAGATGTTCCTACACCTCTTTGAATTTGAATATCTTCTACGGATGAGATAAAGTCAGGCATATTTACCCACCATACTCCTTGAGACTCAGGGTCATTTAGAGGAATACCATCAATGGTAACATTAATACGTGTAGGGTCACTACCACGAATTCTAAATCCCGTATATCCAATACCTGCTCCAGCATCTGAAGTGGTTACTACTGATGGAGTTAGCGACAACATATAAGGTATATCTTGTCCTATATTTTGCTTGTCCAATTGTTGGGCGCCAATATTGCTGTAGGACATGGGTGTTTGTGGTGTAGCTCTCAATGCATTGATGTGGACTTCTTGCAAGTCGGGGTGCACAATTAATGTATCTTTCTGTTGGGCATTTAATACTAAGCTAATAGCTAAAAAGCCCCAGCTTAAAAACGATTTGATTGTCATTGTTTAAATAAATTTCGTTAAACACTACCACAAACACGGAGTTGCTGGTGGATAATTATGTAAAACTCCCTTCCCTTCCAAGAATTACCTTGGCAGGTTCGATGGGTATAATCTCAGCCTTTGTAAGGCACCCCGTAAAGACAACACAAATATAATTTTTTCTTTATAAATATCAACATATTTATTTCAAAGAAAATTCTGATAAATTAGCTATACGGACATTATGTTTAGTAGCTTATACTAAGCATATCGTTTAACTGTATCAATAGCCATTTGAGTTCTATTTTTTCCAGAAATCAAGGTGTATGGTTTGTTTAGAGCTTTCAATTCCTTTTCATAGATCGCTAATAGTTCTTTTCTTTGATTGGGGTGTTCTCTCATACCATCGTTGTTCCAAAGAAGGTCAACATCACACAACAAATAGTAGTCGTAATGTCTAGCTTGTATTTGTTCCAAAATCCAAGGGTCGCATATGCCGTATTTAAATTCGCTCCATACCTTACATACAATTAGGTCGGTATCCAAAAAAACATATGGACTATTTGTGGGTATGGTATTTTCTATCTCAATTTGTCTTTTAGCAATTTCTAATATGTCTTTTGGAGAATATGGTCCAGATAGTTTAGCAATGTACTCTCTAGCGTATTCTTTAAGATAAGGACAATTAAAGTGTAGAGCTAAGGCTTCGGTAAGTGTACTTTTTCCGGTACATTCAGGACCTATAACTACTACTTTTTTCATTTTTTTGAGTCTTATTAAATTCTCGAATTGACTCCGCAATTTCTTCTAACAAAATTGGATTATTTTCTATACTATTGCCAACTACTATTATGTCTGCACCTGCTTTGCAATTGGCTAAAGCTTTTTCTACACTATTAATACCTCCTCCTATAATTAGTGGTATGTTTATTCCTTTACTTACTAAATTAATCATTGATTCTGAAATTGGATTAGTGGCTCCACTTCCTCCATCCATAAAAATTAGTTTTAGTCCTAACATTTCTCCTGCCATTGCTGTGCAAAGGGCAACATCTTTTTTGTCGTGAGGAATGGGTGTTGTATTGCTCATGTATGAAACGGTTGTAGGTTTTCCGCTATCTATGAGTATGTAGCCTGTTGGTAAAATTTCTAAATTGGAGTTTTTAAGAATAGGAGCAGAAATAACTTGATTACCAATTAACATATCAGCATTTCTGCCAGAAATTAAAGACAAAAATAAAATTCCATCTGCGTCTTTATTTATCTGCATAGAATTACCTGGAAATATTACTACTGGAATGGAGCAAGAAGATTTAATTTTAGTTATGCAGGCTGCGAAGCTTCCATTTGTTAACAAGCTACCGCCAACAAAAATTAAATCAACTTTAGATTTTACAGCCCTGTCGATAAGTTTATTTAATTGATTTGTGTTTTGTTTGTCTGGATCGACTAAAACAGCAAATAATTTTTGGCCAATTTTTTTATTGGAGGTTATTAAATTATAAATATCCATTCCTGCAAATGTAATTAATCAAAATAATACACTAGCCAATGTTTATTAATTTTTTTGTATTTTAAATAGTATATTTTGTTTAATAATGAACATTTTATGTGATTATTTGAAAGTTGACAAATTTTTAAGTGTTGTTTAAAATTAATATTTCCTCTTTGATGAAGTTTATATAAACATTCTTTTGCGCACCATAGTAAGGTTGCTGTTTCGTGATGTTTTATGAAATTTAATTCTACATTATCAAGAAATTTATTTTTAAGGCGAAATGCTTTTTTATCAATAGGTTCAATATCTACCGAGGCAACTTTTTCTGCTGTAATTACTGCAAATAATTCTTTTGAGTGGGATAAAGATATTGCATTGCCATTTGACAGCTGAGGAGCTCCAAATTTACTGTATGATAATTTCTCATCAGGAAAAAGTTTTCTAATTAGTTTTTCCTTTGCTATTATTTCTTTTTTTCGTTTATTTTTTATTGAATTTTTTAACGATGATTTTTCAATCTTACATAATGTATCAATAGATTCAATAACCAATTGAAATTTTTTTGTTTTTTTTTGAAATAAAAAATCTGACATTGGACCAGCAATATAGCTTAAAATAAGCAGTTAATTTTGTATTTTTGTACCCTAAAATTTATCAAATGAATACAAAGGTGGAAAATTTAGCATATAAAGTTAAAGATATTACTCTAGCTGATTGGGGTAGAAAAGAAATTAAATTAGCAGAGGCAGAAATGCCAGGATTGATGTCGTTAAGGGACGAATTTAGTAAACAAAAACCACTCAAAGGTGCTCGAATTGCAGGTTGTTTACATATGACTATACAAACCGCAGTTTTAATAGAAACTTTGATTGAATTAGGAGCTGAAGTTAGTTGGTCTTCATGTAATATTTTTTCTACTCAAGACCATGCTGCCGCAGCTATCGCAGCTGCTAATATTCCTGTGTTTGCTTGGAAAGGTATGAATGAAGATGAATTTGATTGGTGTATAGAGCAGACTTTATTTGCATTTAAAGATAAAAAACCTTTGAATATGATACTTGATGATGGTGGTGATCTAACTAATATGGTATTTGATAAATTTCCTGAGTTAGCAGATGGTATTAATGGCCTTTCAGAAGAAACAACTACCGGAGTACTTAGATTATTTGATAGGCAAAGGAATGGTACTTTATACACTCCAGCTATAAACATTAATGACTCTGTGACAAAGTCTAAATTTGATAATAAGTACGGGTGTAGAGAGTCACTTGTCGATGGTATTCGCAGAGCAACTGATGTGATGATTGCAGGAAAAGTTGCAGTAGTTGCAGGATTTGGTGATGTTGGTAAAGGTTCAGCAGAATCTTTAAGAGGTGCAGGTGCAAGAGTTATAGTTTCAGAAATAGATCCTATTTGCGCTCTACAGGCTGCAATGGAAGGTTTTGAAGTTAAGAAAATGCTTGATGCTGTTCCAGAGTCAGATATTATTGTTACAGCTACCGGAAACAAAGATGTTGTTAAAGCAGAACATTTTAAGTTAATGAAGGATAAAGCAATTGTATGTAATATTGGTCACTTTGATAATGAAATTGATGTTGCATGGCTAAATGATAATTTTGGACACACTAAGGACACTATCAAGCCCCAAGTAGATAAGTATACTGTCGATAATCATGATGTAATTTTGTTAGCTGAAGGTCGTTTAATCAATTTAGGTTGCGCAACAGGACACCCCTCATTTGTAATGTCTGCTTCATTCACAAATCAGGTTATTGCGCAAATAGAACTTTGGAATCATATAGATAAATATGAGAAAAAAGTTTACACATTACCTAAGCATTTGGATGAAAAAGTTGCTCGACTTCACTTATCAAAGATAGGTGTGGAGCTTGATAATCTTACGAAAGATCAAGCTGACTATATTGGAGTTCCAATTAAAGGACCATATAAACCAAATTATTATAGGTATTAAACTTGCAAATTATAAAAATATATCATAATCTTGTTAGCTAACAAGATTATGATATGTGTAAATTTAATTTAATTTTTCTTTTTATTTTATTAATTAGTTTAGATTTAAATGGACAATGTGTTCCTGATGAAAACTTTGTGCCTGTTTCAGCTAATTATGGTTTATCACCTGATACTCTGGCCACTGGATATGTAAATCAAAACTATAATCAAGATTTAACTTTTGTACTTCCCTTAGATACAATTGTTGAAATTGAAGGTTTTGGCGAAAATTTAATTGTTTTTGAAGATTATCATATTACATCGATATCTTTACCAATTGGATTATCTTGGGAGTGCAATAATTCATTTGATAATTGTCATTATAATCCAACTATTACTCAGTATGGTTGCGTAAATCTATACGGTATACCATTAGAGTATGGTGATTTTAATGTTGATGTCACTGTTGTAGCAACTCATGAGCTTTCTTGGGTGGTTGGACCTGAAGAAATTAGCTTTAGTCTTCCATTAACTATATTGCCAAATATTTCCGCAAATAGTGGTTTTGCAATGACTAACTTTTCTGGATGTGCTCCATTAACCGTTGATTTCATTAATAATAATCCAAATTTAGCTGTGTACTCATGGGACTTTGGTAATGGAAATGTTTCTAACTTAGAAAATCCAACATCTCAGCTATTTACAGAAGCAGGTGTTTATGAGGTGCATTATACAGCACACACTACATCTGAATCTCTATATTTTTTGACCTCAGTACAAGTTAGTAATGCATCAGGATGGGGACAAGATGCTGAAGATATTTTTACAGAACCTGATCCATATTTTTATTTATTTGATGAGAATGGTAATCAAATTTATTCGTCTAGTATTCAAGTTGATAATTCTTTTCCAGTTTCATGGGAATTAGAAAATATTCCTCTAGCAAATCAAAATTATTCTATTCAGGTCTGGGATCAAGATGGCCCGTTTACATCTGATGATAATTTGGGTTCAGTTAGTTTTAACGGCTATTCAAGTTCTTCAACTGTAACAAATGGTGATTTAGTTGTTGAGTATACAATTTTAGAAATTCAACCATTGCCGTTTGCCGACGTTATTGACACAATCTATGTATATGACTCGCCAAATCAACCTAGTTTTTCATTTGATGAAGAAAATATTACTTTGACATTAGATTCAGATTCTTCGAATGTGAATTATCAATGGTATTATGTTCAAAGTCCTATACCAAATGCAAACAACATTTCATATATTCCGGAAAATTCAGGCTATTATTATTTGTTGTCAACTAATGAATATGGTTGCTCTGCTGCTTCAGAAGATCAAACTATCGTTGTTTGTGATGATTTTACGCCAGAGTTAGTTTTAAGTTTCGATACCATTAGTTTTTTGGAGTCTTCAATCTTTGAGTATCAGTGGTTTTTAGATGGAGAACAAATTTTAGATCAAAGTTCACATTTAATAATTGCAGATCAAGAAGGTAGTTATAGTTTGGTTTTAGTTGATCAATGGGGCTGTAAATATAATTCAAATGAGATTTTTTTCAGCACAACTAATATTGCTGATTTAATTGATGTTGAACTTTCAATTTTTCCGAATCCTGCAACTAATTTTATAGATGTTTTTATTGGTGGCGACCTAGATTCCTATAGTTACTTAGAGATTTATGATATGCAAGGTCGTAAATTAATTAATGTGCAAGTATTGGAAAATACCCTTCGATTGAATTTAGACAAATTAGAAAAAGGCGCGTATTTATTAAAATTAAACTCCAATAATGAACAGGATATAATTAAGCGATTTTTACTCAATTAATTTGTAATGTATATGTATGTGCCGTCATAACTAGTGCTGTACTGTTTAAGTGGCAAAAGAGCAGGTCCACTAAAAGGTGTTCCGTCGTCCAGTAAGAAGCTTGATTTACAACAACTATCTAGCATAAAACTTGGATTTAGCTCGTCGTTCAATTGAACTACAGAGCAATCATTTGTAGGTCTAAACGTACATGTTCTTTCAAATGCTAGATACTCATTGTTATTTTTATGATAAATGATTATGCCTCTAACACCATAAATATCTTGGGTATATATTGCGCTTCCTACCCCTCCAAGTTCAGATGCTTGAATGCTAAAGTTGACAGGAACGTTTGGTATTTGATTAGTTTCATCTCCACAGGAAAAAGCAATAAAAATTATTGAAAAAATAATAAAATATTTATACATACTTACCGGCTTTTATTTCATTTTGTAATTCTACAAATTTTTTAACTTATCATTGAGATAATCTTCATTTAATTTCTATATTTACAAACTTTTGTAAAGCAGAATATGAATAGAATTTTATAAAACTATGTTCAATAAATTATACTTGCTTCTGATAAGCTTAATTTTGATTAGCTCATCTGTATTTGCTCAATCGGGTTCTTTAGAAGGAAAAATTACAGACAAAAATACCGGTGAAACCGTCCCATTTGCTAATGTCGTTGCTAAAAGAAATGGTAATCAAATTGCTGGTGTCACAACTGACTTTGATGGAAATTATACAATTAAACCATTAGATCCGGGCACATATGACTTAATCGTATCATTTGTTGGATACGGACAAGTAACTTTAGAAGGTATCGTGGTTTCTTCAAATAAAATAACATTTAGAGATGTTCAATTATCAGAGGGTATTGATATTGAAGAAGTTGTAATTAAAGATGAAAAACCTTTACTAGATCCTGATAATTTAGGCGGCAAAACAGTGACTAGTGAGGAAATACGTTCTATGCCTACTAGAAGTGTAACTTCTGTAGCAGCAACAGCAGCAGGAGTATACCAGTCTGATGAAGGATCATCTGTCAATGTTAGGGGTTCTAGATCTGAAGCTACAGATTATTATGTTGACGGTGTTAAGGTAAGAGGAAGTCTAGCTTTACCACAAAGTGCAATTGAACAAATTACTGTTATGTCTAGTGGCCTATCTGCTATGTATGGAGACGCAACTGGTGGTATTATAAGTGTAACATCAAAGGGGCCATCTAATCAATTGTTTGGAGGTGCAGAAGTAGTTGCATCCCATATGTTTGATGATTATAATTATGGCCTACTTGGTTTTGGTTTATCGGGACCTATTTATAAAGAAATTAAGTCAGATGGATCTAAGGGTAGAGCTATTTTAGGTTATTTTCTAGCTGGTGAATTTAGAAACATTGATGATAATAGTCCCTCAGCTGTAGGTGTTTGGAAAATTAAAGACGATCGTTTAGATGATTTGAAAAATAATTTATTTGTTGCTGTTCCTAATCAACAATCTTCTTCTATTGGGTTATTAAGTAATGCAACTTTCTTAAGAGCAGATGATTTCGAAAATGTTCAAGCCAAGATGAATACAAACTCTAGCGGGTTCAATCTTTCAGGAAAGTTAGATTTTAAGCCAACACTAAAAACTAATTTAACATTAGGCGGTGCGGTAAGTCATTCTGTAGATCACCCCTTTGTTTATACATATTCTTTGCTTAATTGGCACAATAATTCTGAAGAAGAAAGAAATACTTGGAGAACATATGCAAGATTTACTCAGCGTTTTGGAGCTCAAGAAGGCGACGAAGAGTCTGCTTCAAATATTAAAAATGCATACTATAACATTACTGTAGACTACACAAAAAATGATTTTGAAAGAAGAAATCCAAACCACGGTAAAGATTTATTCAGATATGGCCATGTTGGAAAGTTCAATACATATAAGGATAGATTTTTTACCTTCGGAGAGGATACTGCAAGTGGAGTGAGTGGTTTTATACATCGAGGATTTATAGATACATTAATGACTTTTGATGGAAGTAATTCTTCTAATCCTGATTTAGCTGCGTATACTCAACAGTATTATGATATGTTCAGGGAAAATGAATTGCAAAGTTTGTCCTTTGGTGGAAGCGGTAATAGAGGTGTTATTAGAACTGCAAATGATTTAGGAGAATTAGGACTTTTAAATGGTCAAGGACCTAGAAATGTTTATTCTTTATATTACAATTATGGCGATCAGTATGGGTCTTATGGAAAGCAACAATTAGAGCAATTTTCTGTTCGTGCAAATGGATCTGCTGACATTAAAGATCACGCTATACAATTTGGTTTCGAATATGAGAAAAGAACAGATAGAAGCTGGTTCGTTGCCCCAAACTCTCTTTGGGGTTTAGCTAGACAACTTACAAATTTCCATATCTTAGAATTAGATTTAGCTAATCCTCAATTTAACCCATTAGGAACTTATGACGAGGTATATTACGATAGATTAGTTAATATAGATGCACAATCTAGATTTGATGCTAACCTTAGAGAAAAGTTTAACTTATCTGATGACGAGTTTATTGATATCGATTCCTTTGATCCTAATCAATTGTCCATTGATATGTTTAGTGCAGATGAACTTAACGAAAATGGATTGATTTCTTATTATGGATATGATTATAAAGGTGATGAACTAAATACAGCTGCATCCATTGATGATTTCTTTTCTGAAAGAAATGATAACAATGATTATTCTAGAAATATAGGTGCTTTTGAACCTATATATACTGCGGGATATATTCAAGATAAGTTTGCTTTTGACGATTTAATTTTTAGTATTGGATTACGTGTAGATAGATATGATGCTAATCAATCTGTATTAGCCGATGAATATTGTTTATATAGCACATATACAGCAAATTCTAATGTAGATCTTTTAGGTGGTGATTATGTTAGACCTGTAGGTATTGGAGATGACTATGTAGTTTATGTTAACGATTTAGATAATCCTACTGAGGTAGTTGGATATAGAAATGGCCAAGATTGGTTTGACCAAAATGGAGAAGCTATTAATGATCCTAAAGTATTAGCCCAAGCTTCAACTACTGGGCAAATCACACCATATTTAGTAAATTCAGAGGATAGTATACCGGTGTTCAAAGATTATGAGCCTCAAACAGATTTTTCTCCAAGAATATCTTTCTCTTTTCCTATTTCAGATGAGGCACAATTCTTTGCTCATTACGATGTTTTGACACAAAGACCACCTACAGGAAATAGATTAAATCCAATTAGTTATTTATACTTAGAAGAGACTGTTAACGCATTTGTTAATAATCCTAATTTAAAATCTGAGAAAACTGTTGATTTTGAATTAGGTTTCGCTCAAACATTAAATTTAAATTCCTCTCTAACACTTTCTGCATTTTACAGGGAATTAAGAGATATGATTCAGGTTGTTAAGACAAATTACTCTTATCCTGTTTCCTACCTTACATATGGAAATATTGATTTTAGTACTGTAAAAGGTTTTTCTGCTTTATATGAACTTAGAAGAAGTGGAAATGTTTCTATGTCTGCAAACTACACATTACAATTTGCTAATGGAACAGGATCTTCCGCCACTTCAGGTTATAGTTTAGTTAATACTGGCCAACCTAATTTAAGAACAACAATTCCACTAAGTTATGATCAGCGACATGCTTTTAACTTAAGCATGGACTACAGGTTTGATAGTGGAAAGGACTATAATGGTCCGGTATGGTTCAACAAACAAATATTTGCTAATACAGGCGCAAACTTTATTGTAATTGCCGGTTCAGGTACACCATACTCAAAACAATCAAATATAACCCAAGATGGTGCATTTGGAATTAATCAACGTTCAACATTAGAAGGAAGTTTGAACGGATCTCGTAACCCTTGGACGGTAAGAATCAATACAAAAGTTAATAAGAAATTCACATTGGATGTTGGTCAATTAGACAATAAAAGAAAATTAGGATTTAATATTTATTTACAAGTGCAAAACTTATTAAACACTAAAAATGTTAGATCAGTTTATCGTGCAACTGGAAATCCTGATGATGATGGTTATCTATCAGATGCATCCGCTCAAACAGATATTAACGCTCAAAATGATCCACAATCATTTAGAGATATGTATATGATGAAGATTAATAATCCATCAAATTATAACTTGCCTAGAATGGCTCGTTTAGGAATTGAAATTAACTTTTAGTCTAAGATAAATAGTATAGACATGAACAAAATAGTATTAGTCATTTTAGCCAGTATATCTTCATTTTCATTAATTGCAAAAGAAAATGTTGTAACATATAGTTCTAACTCGCAATCAAGCTTAGCAAGAGTAGCAGCTGATTGTACGCCTTCTCAGGCTATGACAGATTTAAATATTAACAATGTTAGAACTACCATAATGGGTGGTGGCGATATGTGGTGGAACTTGAGTGATGCCAGATATGAAATTCCAAAAAATAGTAATAAGCATTCTATGTTTGCAGGTGCACTTTGGATAGCAGGTATTGATGCCGGAGAGCAATTAAAAGCTGCTGCAATGACATATCGTCAAACAGGTAATGACTTTTGGACTGGACCTTTGGATGAAAATGGTGATATTAGTTCTCAAACATGTGAGGATTATGATAAACATTTTGCTATAACACGTCAAGAAGTAGATGAATTTATTGCTTGGTACAATGATAATTCAGCATATCCTGATTATACAATTCCTTTGAGTATAGCAAATTGGCCAGGTAATGGTATAGACGGAGATTATCAATTTTTGGCTCCTTACTATGATAATAATGACGATGGTGAATATAATCCTTCAGATGGTGATTATCCTAGATATGATATCGATGGAAATTTAGATTGTAACGAAGATGATCTAATATATGGCGATCAAACATTATATTGGGTTTTTAATGACAAAGGAAATATTCATTCTGAAACTGGTGCTGATCCAATTGGTTTAGAAATACGTGCTCAAGCTTTTGCTTTTGCAACGAATGATGAGATTAATAATATGACTTTCTATAATTATAAAATCATTAATAAAGCTACTATTCAATTAAACGATGCATATTTTGGACAGTGGGTTGATCCTGATTTAGGAAAATATGATGATGATTACGTAGGTTGTGATGTAGCTCGCGGATTTGGATATTGTTATAATGGTGACGATAATGATGAGGGTGCTACTGGTTATGGTACAACTCCACCAGCAATTGGTGTAGACTTTTTTCAAGGTCCTCTTGCAGATATAGATGATGGAATTGATAATGATAGAGACAGTATAATTGATGAGCCTGGAGAGCAATCAATTATGTCAAGATTTGTATATTATAATAATGATTTTACTGTCACAGGAAACCCTGAAAATGGACAGCATATTTATAACTATCTAGTAGGTAAGTGGAAAGATGGTTTGGAAATCACATATGGTGGTACTGGTCGTGGAGGTTCGACCCCTGCTAAGTTTATGTTCCCCGGAGATACAGATCCTTATGGGTGGGGTACAGATGGATTGATAACTACCGCGGATTGGGAAGAGCCTGAAGGGTGGACTGAGAAAAATTCAGGTAATGATCCTGCCGATAGACGTTTCGTTCAGTCTGCAGGTCCTTTTACTTTAGAGCCGGGAGCAGTAAACAGAATTACGACTGGTGTAGTATGGGCAAGGGCAACCGCTGGCGATAATCTTGCTTCTGTTGAATTAATTCGTTTAGCTGATGATAAAGCTCAAGCTTTATTTGATAACTGCTTTCAAGTACTTAATGGTCCTGATGCACCAGATGTATCGATAGTTGAACTAGATCAAGAACTTGTTCTCAATTTATCTAATGGACCAACATCCAATAACTTTTTAGAACAATATATTGAGTTTGACCCATTGATAATTTCTCCCCCAGGTCAGAATTGGGATCCATATTTCAGATTTCAAGGTTATCAGTTGTATCAATTAGCATCTGTTGCTGTTAGTGTTACTGATTTAGATAATCCTGATTTAGCCCGTTTGGTTTATCAATGTGATATTGAAGATACAGTTTTGAATTTGATTAATTATAATTTTGATGTGTCTATTGGAGCAAATGTGCCTACTTTAGAAGTAGAAGCTTCCAATCAGGGGATTCAACATTCAATTTCTATTACTGAAGATCAATTTGCTTTAGAGAATAAAAAGTTAGTTAATAATCAAGCATATTATTTTATGTCTGTAGCCTATGGTTATAACAAGTTCAAGGAATATGATTCAACAAATCCAGAAAAACTTGATGGTCAACAAAAGCCCTATAAAGCTGGTCGTAAAAATATTAAAGTATATACAGGAATTCCTCATAAACCATTTACAACAAAATTAAATGCCGAGGTTGGGGACGGTGTTGAAATTAAGAAAGTATCAGGTGCTGGAAATGGTGGATTTGAGCTTGCCCTTACAGATCAAACTGAAATTGATATTTTAACATCTGTTAATCATAATTCGGAAGAACCTATTTATCAAGCTAATTTTGGTCCAATAGATGTTCAAGTTATTGATCCAAGAAAACTTACTCAATCAGAATTTGCTTTAAAAATGTACGGTGAGGTATATAATGCTTCATCCTCAGACCCAAGACATATTGTTTTAGATCAGACAGTAAGTAAATGGGAACTAGTAAATCTAAATACAAATCAAAGTATTGTTGCTGATGCAACTATTGGTAGCGGAAATCAGCAATTATTCAGTGAGTATGGATTTTCTATTGAAGTCAATCAAGAAAATCCTCCTGCTTGGGATTACGTAAGCAACTCAGCTAATTTTGATGAAAGTAATCGTTTGATTTCTTCATCAATTGAATTTGAAAATGAGTATAATCCTTGGTTAGGTGGTGTTAGAGATGTTGATGAAGAAGACGGAGAAACTTCTGTTTCAAATACATATTTGTGGGGCAGAAATTGGATACACGCCGGCTCATATATTTCTGCAGCAAACGCAGTTTTTAATGATATTGATGGTGATCCTGATGGAGTATTTGAAGATGTTGTGAATGGTACTTGGGCACCCTTTAGATTAGTTTCTCCATATTTAGATGGACCTGGTTATTCGATAAATACTAATTTTAGTAGTACAACTTATACATTGCCTCAATCTCAACTAGGCAATAGAATGAGAAATTTACAAAGTATTAAAGTAGTTATTACTGATGATAAGTCTTTGTGGTCAAGATGCGTAGTACTAGAATCCCAGGACAATCCTGTATTTGCTAAAGGTGGTGCTGCAAAGTTAGATTTACGATCAGACGAGTCAGTTGATAAAGATGGTAATCCTGATGGTACTGGAAATGGAATGGGTTGGTTTCCCGGATACGCAATAAACAAGGAAACAGGTGAAAGATTAAATATTATGTTTGCTGAAGACTCATGGCTAAGCTCTGACAATGGTGATGATATGCTATGGAATCCATCAACAAGAATTCAGACACAAATTCCAACATGGGCAAATGGAAGTTATTATCTTGGCGGTAAACACTTCATTTATGTTCATTCATCTAGATATGATGAATGTGCTCAGGCAAAATTAGATTTAGCATCACCAAGTACTAAATTATCTTTCTTTAGAGAGATGATGTGGACATCTGTTCCATTGTTGAAAGAAGGATATGATTTACTTTCATCAGATGTCACTATTAATATTGACGTATCAAGAGAATATAGAGAGATGGTTGAGTTAGATGATACTGAGTATTCCGATGATATAACTATTACAACTACACCAACTTCAATAAAAGAATTTCTCACTAACTACGATAGGTTATATGCTTATGAAATTACATCTATCTCAGCTTCAGATTCTGTTAAGATTAATGATAGTTGGAGACAAGCTAACAGTTTAGGTGATGTATATTATGTTGATAATGTTAGTGGAGGATCACAAAGCTCTCCTGTGTCAATGACAGTTTCTTATAAGAAAGTTAATTATCCAAACTATAGGTTCTCTACAGAAGGAATAGCACCTACCATAATGACTGAAGAAAGTCAAGTAGATTCCGTAATGGATTTAATTAATGTTGTACCAAATCCTTATTATGCATATTCTACTTATGAAGGAGTCGAAAATGGTGGTCAATTAGATACTAGAGTAAGAATTACTAATCTTCCAGATGAGTGTGTAATTTCTATTTATACTGTTAATGGATCTTTAATTAGACAACTTAATAAGGATAGCCAAGGAGCATCCATCGATTGGGATTTGAAAAATCAAAAAGGTATTCCTATTGCTAGTGGTGCATACATTATTAATGTAAGCGTTCCTAGTATAGGTAAAGAAAGAAATTTAAAATGGTTTGGTGTTTTACGTCCAATAGACTTAGACACCTTTTAATATTTAATTGTAACTAAAAATGATACGATCATTAAAATACTTTTGGGTTATGCTTTTAGCATGCATTTGTACAGCTAACCTTTTTGCTGGTAATCCAGACAGAGTTGGTTCTGCAGGAGCTAGTCAATTATTGATTAATCCTTGGGCTAGGTCTTCCGGTTTGGGTGGTTCAAATATAGCTTCAGTTAGAGGTTTAGAGTCATTGTATGGAAATGTTGCAGGTTTAGCTTTTACAAATAAAACAGAGCTAATATTCTCTCGCTCTTCTTGGATAGCAGATATACCAATAAATTCTTTTGGATTTTCACAACGTATGAGTGAGTCATCAGTATTGGCTGTCGCTATATCTTCTATATCTTTAGCAGATATAACGATCACTACTGAATTACTTCCCGATGGGGGCTTGGGAACCTACAGTATATCTTCTACGAATCTTAATGTTGGCTTTTCAAAGGCTTTTTCTAATAGTATTTATGGTGGTTTTGTTATGAAGGCTATTATCGAAGGTACTTCTGACGTAACCGCTAGTGGTATAGCCTTAGATGCAGGTATTCAATATATAACAGGAGATAGTGATCATATTAAATTTGGTATTGCCCTAAAAAATGTTGGTCCTACTATGGTGTTTAATGGTGATGGTATATCTTTTAGAGGTAATGCACCTGATGGAGAATATACAATGACTTTAGAGCAACGAACAAATGCCTTTGAATTACCTTCATTATTAAACATAGGTTTAGCATATGATTTACCATTACTACCAACAAATCATCGTTTAACAACCGCCGGTACATTTACTTCAAATTCTTTTCAAAATGATCAATTTAGGTTTGGATTAGAATATTCATTTAAGGAGTTAGTGTCTTTAAGAGGAGGTTATATTTACGAAGATGGACTATCTGATGGGAGTACAGATTTAACTGGTATATCAGCCGGTTTTACTGTTGAACTTCCTTTGAGTGGTGAGACAACATTTGGAGTAGATTATTCCTTACGTAGTGCTGACCATTTTGGATTATTAAACACAATAGGTGTTAGAATAGATCTTTAAATAAAAATAAATTTTGTAACTTAGTTTAAAGAGAAGACTGTTATGGTTTTCTCTTTTAAATTTTTTAATACATTGAAAAATGTCTGAAATTGTCTATTATACTGAAGAAGGGTTGGAGAAGCTTAAAAGTGAGCTTGAATTTCTAAAAACAACAGAACGACGTAATGTTGCTAAACAAATTTCGGATGCACGTGATAAAGGTGATCTTTCAGAGAATGCAGAATATGACGCTGCAAAAGAAGCCCAAGGACTATTAGAAGCTAAGATAGCGAAGTTGGAATCGGAATTTTCTAGAGCAAGAATATTAGATGAATCACAAATTGATATATCTAAGGTATTAATTATGTCAAAGGTTTCTATTAAAAATATAAAAAATGGTGCAACAATGTCATATGAGATTGTTCCAGAAAGCGAAGCAGACCTTAAAGCAAAGAAAATTTCTGTAAGCTCACCAATAGCTAAAGGTTTGTTAGGAAAAGAAGTTGGAGATATTGCTGAAATCCAAGTTCCTAACGGTTTAATGAAATTTGAAATTGTGGATATAAGCCGTTAATGCCTTCAATCTTTACCAAAATAGTCGCAGGAGAAATTCCTTGTTATAAAGTAGCTGAAAATGATGAATTTTTAGCATTTCTTGATATTTTTCCATTAGCAAAAGGTCATTCATTGGTGATCCCTAAGCTAGAAACAGATTATATCTTTGATATTGATAGTGATGCATACTCAAGACTTTGGTTGTTTGCCAAAAAAGTAGCTCAAGCGCAAAAGAAAGTTATCTCATGTGAGCGTATAGGAGTAGCCGTCATTGGATTAGAGGTACCACATGCACATATTCATCTTGTACCAATAAATGGGGTAAATGATATCGATTTTTCAAAACCTAAATTATCTTTTTCTAAACAAGAAATGAATCAGATTGCTATAGATATTTCAAAGGTATTTTAACTTAGTCTATCTGGATTATCTTTTAGAAAAGAGCTCCATCCTGAATACGATTTATTTTGTAAATTTTTCTTATTCTGAAAATAATGACATACGGCTGCAGCTAGACCATCGGATGCGTCTAAATGCTTGGGCATTTCATTTATTCTTAATAGACTTTTTAGCATCGCTGCAACTTGTTCTTTTGAGGATGTGCCTTTTCCAGTAATAGACATTTTAATCTTTTTAGGAGCATATTCAAAAATTGGAATATTTCTGTATAATCCTGCTGCCATTGCAACACCTTGAGCTCTTCCTAATTTGAGCATAGATTGTACATTTTTCCCAAAAAAAGGCGCTTCTAGTGCCATTTCATCTGCTTGATATTCATCTATCAATTTAAGTGTTCTCTCAAAAATACGTTTTAACTTATCTGCATGTTCATTAAATTTAGATAAATGTATCACACCCATTGTGATCATTTCCATTTTATTGCCTTTTATGTGAATAATTCCATAACCCATAATAGTTGTTCCGGGGTCAATACCTAAAATAATTCTATCTGTTTTACTTTTCAATTTCGTATTATTGTTGCTTATGCAAAGTAGTAAAAAAATAAGTGTTTTTATAAAGGTAATTATAGTTTGCTTGGCCTTTTGGTTTTTATATCAAAAAGTTTTTTTAAATGATAGTTATTTAGAGGTAAAAACACAATTTTTGTCAATTCTAAGTGAGGGTAATTACTTTGAAATAATAATTGTTTTTTCTTTAATGCTTGTTAATTGGTCAATAGATGCTATTAAATGGCAGTTCTTAGTATCAAAGTTGGAGAAAGTCTCTTTTTGGTTGGCAATTAAAGCAGTATTTTTAGGAATAACAGTTTCGCTTTTTACTCCAAATCGAGTTGGTGAGTTTGGTGGTCGAGTATTTTGTTTGCAAAAATCCGATAGAGTAAAAGCGATTTTAGTAACTATATTTGGTAATATCACTCAATTAGTAATAACTATAATATTTGGATTTTTATCATTTGTTTATTTTAGTTCCAAATACACATATTTAATATTTACAAAAAGTGATTACGGCATTTATATTTTAATAGTTTTATCTGTTATTATTATAACCCTCTTGATTTATTTTTTGTACAACATCTCACAAATATCATACTTGTTTTCTAAATTTAAATTTTTGAAAAAATATAATTCATATACCACTATATTTTCTTTATTTTCAACTAAAGATATTTCAAAGGTTTTATTTTTAAGTATAATTAGGTACGGAGTTTATTCTTTTCAATTTTATTTACTAATAAAGTTTGTTAATATTGACATTAATCTTCTGCACTCTTTGACAATGAGTGCATTAACTTTTCTAAGTATGTCTATAATTCCAACAATTGCTTTAACAGAGCTTGGAGTTCGTGGATCAGTGGCTGTTTATTTCTTTGGTTTTTTATCATCAAATACTATTGGTATTTTGACAGCTTCATTTGCTTTGTGGATTATTAACTTGGTTGTTCCTGCTATTTTAGGCGTTTTATTTGTTTATCAACTTAAATTTTTCAGAAAATGATAGAGATTTTGTCAATTTTCATTGTTCTGATTTATTCTTATCAAATCTATCGTTTTTCTATTGGTTGGTATAATCTTAAGTCTTATAAAAGCGGAGTGATTCAAAATGTGTCTATTGTAATAGCTTTTAGAAATGAAGAAGAATATTTACCTTTTTTACTAGAGGACTTATCCAAACAAGACTACCCATCAGAATATTTGGAATTAATTTTTGTTGATGATTTTTCAAATGATAATTCATTTGAATTACTTAGTCAATCAGACATGCCATTAAAACTTTTACGTTCTAAGCATGAAGGTAAAAAAGCAGCTATTAGCTGTGGTATAAATCTAGCCCACAATGACATTATTTTAACTACTGATGCAGATTGTCGTTTGTCATCTAACTGGGTAAATCAAATGTTAGCTCCATTTTGTGATGATAGTGTTCATTTAGTTTCTGGGCCAGTATCATATACTAATTTAAGTACAATGTTTGATAAGTTTCAAGCAATAGAGTTCATTAGTTTGATTGGAGCTGGTGCAGGATCAATTGGAATAAATAAAGCATTTATGTGTAATGGAGCTAATATGGCTTTTAGAAAAGCCTTATTTGCAGAAACTAAAGCGCATATTGCATCAGGAGACGATGTTTTTTTATTGCATTATATTAAACAATTAAAAGGGGATATTGTTTTTGTAAAAGAAAAATCAGCAATAGTATATACAAGTCCGAAGTCAACCTTGAAAGCTTTTATTAACCAAAGAAAACGTTGGGCCGCCAAAAGTTCATGCTATTCAGATATTACTGCTAAGTGGATAAGTATTTTAGTATTTCTTATGAACATAATACTAATAATACTTTTATTTACATCCAAATTAAATATATTTTTGGTGATATTCTTTATAAAAATTATTGTTGACTATCTTTTTGTAAAGAGCTTATCAAGATTTTTCTCTTATCAAAAATACTTGTCTTACTATTGGTTAGTGGCTATTATATATCCTATTTATATTGTTTGGGTGTCTTTGAGTTCACAATTTAGTTCATTTGAATGGAAAGAAAGAAAACACCAAAGATGAACAGTTTATCTAAAATAGCTTGGTCTAAATTTAAAAAAGACATTCTAGGAGTAATAGCTTTTAACGCGATTGTATTAGCTGTAATAGTTAGTGTTTTAGGCTATCATATTTTTCCAGATTCTACACCATATGCTAATCAAATGCATATTGAGCTTTCTAAGCAGGAGCCAGGTTTTGAAGTTGATTTAATTTTGTTGCCAAAAAATGATATAGAAAAAGTTGGTTTTTTTAAAAAAATGATATTTGGTCAGCAAAATATTAATAAAGAAATACCTATTTCTGACTTTAATGAAGTGAATGGTAGATTATACTATACAACCTTCGGATCAAATTATGAACAATTGTTGGAGAGCCAAAATTATAGTATAGAGCGACGAACTTATTTCTTAGGAACAGACTCTTTTGGAAGAGACTTGCTTAGTCGTATCATGTGTGGCGCTAGAATAAGTCTTTCAGTAGGATTTATTGCTGTAATAATTTCTTTATTGATAGGAATAACATTAGGTGCAATGGCAGGCTACTTTAGAGGTAAAGTGGATTCTGTAATAATGTGGTTAGTAAATGTAGTTTGGTCAATTCCTACTTTGTTAATGGTTATAGCTATTTCATTAGCGTTAGGTAAGGGTTTTTGGCAAGTTTTTGTTGCAGTAGGACTAACTATGTGGGTAGAAGTAGCTCGTGTGGTTAGAGGAGAAATATTAAGTATTAGAGAGAAAAAATATGTTGAGGCAGCTCAATCGTTGGGCTATGGACATTTCAGAATAATATTTAGGCATATCTTGCCAAATGTAATGGCTTCAGTAATAGTCATTTCAGCAGCTAACTTCGCTTCTGCCATTCTAATTGAAGCAGGATTAAGTTTTTTAGGAATTGGTGCGCAACCCCCAATGCCATCTTGGGGAACAATGATAAAAGATAATTACGCTTACATAGTTATGGGTAAATCATATTTAGCAATTTTTCCAGGTTTAGCAATTATGTATTTAGTTTTGTCGTTTGTATTAGTAGGTAATTCTCTAAGAGATGCGCTTGATGTTCGAAATTAGAAAATTAAAAGTCCAATTATAAAAATTGAGCTTCCAATCAATAGCATTATCAAGCAATATGGTAAAATCTCTTTAGCTTTTAAGCCTGTAATACCAAGAAGTGGAAGTGCCCAAAAAGGTTGTAACATATTTGTTATTTGATCTCCATATGCAAGTGCCATTACAGCTTTCCAATATGGAACATTTAATTGACTTGCGGCATCAATTATTATGGGGCCTTGCACTCCCCATTGACCGCCTCCACTAGGAACAAAAATATTAACTATTCCTGCACTGATAAAAGTAAAAATAGGAAATGTAGTGGTGTTAGATATGCTGACAAAGAAATCAGAAAATACATTTACTAATCCTGCACTATTCATAATACCCATAATACCAAAATATAAAGGAAACTGTATGAGAATGCCACTTGCACCAACGATAGCTTGATTAACACCTTTTAAGAAGCTATTAAAGTTATTATGTAAAATTATTCCCAAGCCCAATAAAAATAAATTAATGAAGTTTGGCGTAATAAAGGAAAGAGATAATTGTTCAGGTAATATTAGTGATTTATATAAACAATAGAAGATAATAATACCTCCAAAAGTATATGCTAATAAATTGGAATGATCTAAATGTTCAGCTCCTTCAACTTCTTTTTTATGCTTTGAGTTGGGTATTGTATTTAAGTGGATCATTTTAGAATTACCTTTTTTACCCAGTACATACATTAGAAAGGGTAAGACAATTAGTAAAATAAGACTGATACTGATATTCATATTAGAAAAAATGGTTTCAGATTGAGAAATAACACCCATTTTATCCTCTAAAAAATGATTTTTTTCAGCAATTTTAATTGGAGCTGAACCCGAAATGCCTCCATGCCAAACCATTAAACCTGAATATCCTGCCGCGCCAATTAATGGATAGTTTAAAGAGATATTATTTTTGGTAGCATATTCACCAACTTTTCTAGCGAAAATGGCTCCAAATATT
>MDTD01138637.1_pt1 | contig 28308 bp, 29 predicted proteins | sample 811221 | NCBI WGS metagenome assembly MDTD01 (sample SAMN05326646, study PRJNA326480) | marine metagenome | isolation source: seawater | place: Pacific Ocean: South West | collected 2011 | reverse complement strand
GCTAGGGCGGCCGCTGCTTCCTCGGCAGCATCTTCGTCGACCTCAGTGTCACTCAAAAGTATTGTATCTAAGTCTGGCGCAGTTTCGTGAACTGTGATGCCCATGGCATTTATCGTATTAACGATGTCTTCTATTTGATCTGGATCAACAATGTCTTTTGGAAGGTGATCGTTAACTTCATGGTAGGTGAGAAACCCTTGCTCTCGTCCTTTTTCAATTAATATTTTAAGCCTGGCTTTTTGTTGAGATGAATCCATCTCTTCAGATTTCAAAACAGGCACTTCTGAATTGGCCTTAGTTTTTTTGCTTAAATTTCCTTTTTTGTTTGGTTTTTTCTTGGATTCTGGTAATTTACCTTTTCCGCTTTTTGCGGGGGTGCGTTTTTTTGTAGCGCCCTTTTTCTTTAGGAGCCCTCCTGTTGTTCTCGCTTTATCGGAACGTTTTGTTTTTCTTCTACCTGCTTGGGATTTCGCTGTTGTTTTTTTTGCTGTTGTTTTTTTCGCTGTTGTCTTTTTCGCTGTTGTCTTTTTCGCTGTTGTCTTTTTCGCTGTTGTTTTCTTAGCTGTTGTTTTCTTAGCTGTCGTTTTTTTCGCTGTTGTCTTTTTAGCTGTTGTTTTTTTTGCTGTTGTTTTCTTAGCTGTTGTTTTTTTAGCTGTTGTTTTTTTAGCCGTAGCCTTTTTTGAGGCAGAACGAGATTTAGTTTTTTTCAACCTGATAACTCCTCGTGAGGTGATTATTAGCCACCCTTTTGGATAGAAAGTTAGTGCCTGCATTCAGAAATGAACGCGAAATTCTATCACTAAAATACTATTTTTCAAAGCTCTCTATGTCTGAAGGGTGCTTATACTCCCTCACAAGACGTTTTTGCTCCTCCGTCCACTCGGAAAGAGGTAAAGTATTGAATCGCTTAATAATATTCTCTTGGCTTTTCATTTTGAGTTTTTTTATTCCGTCTTTGAATTCTTTTTTAGCTTCACTTTCAGAGTACGGCAGTTCTATAGAAAGTAGATATTCTATTTTTGAAAATTCTTCCAAATCCCTTAAATTTTGGTAAAAAATTCCACGATTTTGACCTGAACGTCTGGCTAGTTCCCAAACTCTCAAAAAATGACCTGAGCTGTCAATTCCTGAGGCAATCAGTTCTTTTGTGTCTTGGTTCATAAATTTAGCTGCACCAGGTGCAAATATCAAAATTGCGATAAGCTGCTCCACCAGGGGTCGGCTGCTAAATTCGGACAGGTTTTGTCGAATATCTCTAGTTTTTTGTTTTTTAAATTGAGGGTTAAATTCCCGCCAAAGTATTGCCGGATCGAAGCCAGTTTTTTCGGCGAGAGCGTTTACAGCAAAAGCTCTCTGAGTAGCATCGGGAATACTTAGAATGAGAGGTTTCGCTAGCGCGGCGGAGGCAGCGTTAGAGCTGTTAGTGCTTGAAGAGGATTTCTCTGCTATTACTTCCAGTAGAAAATCAACTAGGCTAATAGTTCTGCATTGATTAAGAAATTGATTGGCTCCGAAAGCTCTGATAAGGGAATCTGGATCGCTTCCATTAGGGAGAAAGCTGAATTCTATTTGACGATCATTTTTTAGTAAGGGTAGAGATAAGTCGAGCGCTTTTCGGGCTGCAGTTTGACCTGCCAAGTCTCCGTCGAAGCAAAATTGTATTTTTGCTGTTTCTTTAAACAGCTTCTCAATTTGTATTTTCGAAATAGCGGTTCCAAGGGTCGCCACGGTATTTTTGATTCCAGCTTGGTATAGACTTATCACATCCAAATAACCTTCAACTACAAAAATTTGTTTCGGTCTCGAATAATTTAAGGTTTCAAATAGTCCGTATAATTCATGGCCCTTTTGGAAAAGCTGGGTTTCGGGAGAGTTGAGATACTTTGGTTGCTGATCACCAATCGATCGTCCGCCAAAGCCTATCACTGACCCCCTCCGATTTCTAATCGGAAAAATAATTCTTTCTCTGAATCGGTCATAAATGTTATTTTTTCCTTCCGCCACTAGTCCTGTTTCTTTGAGGTGGATGTTGTTAAGACCCTGGTTGCGATGCGCATTTACTAGGTTTTTCCAACCTTCTGGCGCATAACCTATGCGAAAAATCTTAGCGCTCTCTCCGGAAATTCCTCGGCCTTTAAGATAATCTATGGCTTTCTGGCGAGATTCGGATCTCCTCAATTGCTGTTCATAGTAGACAGTAGCAAAATTAATTGTTTCGTTTAGATTCCTGCTTTTTGACTTTTGAACCGGATTATCTTCTTTAGAAATTTTGACGCCACATAAAGAACCTAGCTCTTCCACTGCGGAAATAAAATCCAGACTAAGATACTCCATGAGAAAGGTAATAGCATTTCCGGAAGCTTTGCATCCGAAGCAATGGTAAAACTGTTGTTTTTGATTCACGGAGAAGGACGGGGTTTTTTCATCATGAAAAGGACAGCATCGCGTGTAGTTGTTGCCAACTTTTTTAAGTGGTAGGTGAGCTTCTATGACCTGAACGATATCAATTCTTTCAAGGATATCTTCTATAATCTCTTTCGGTATTCGGTTGGCCATCAGGTTCTCCTAAGTATCCAGGCCTATCCTAAACAAGATTATTTTTAAGGGCTACAAAAAGTCTCCTTTAAAAGCAACTTAAAGGTTCTTTTTTGTGATTTCACTTACAACAGACATGTCCGCGTTTCCTTGAAGTTCCGCTTTTAATTTAGCCATCACTTTTCCCATGTCTTTTAGCGATTTAGCGCCAATGGACTCGATTGCTGAGAGGACTTTTGACTCTATTTCCTCTGAGGATAGCTGTTCGGGAAGATAATCCTCTATTATTTTTAGCTCGTTTTCCTCTACAGATGCTAAATCGTTCCTAGAGGCGGCCAGATATTGAGAAATTGAATCCTTACGTTGTTTCGACAGTCGGTTAAGTATCACGACTGCCTCCGAGTCAGTTAGAGCTTTTCGGGTGTCAATTTCTCTTTGTTTTATCGCGGCGATTATAAGGCGTAGTGCTGAGACTGTTGCTCTGTCCCCGCGCTTCATAGCGGCCTTTAAATCTTCTTGTATTTTTATGGTCAAGCTGGTCGTCACAATGAACAGACCTTTAGAGGTTTTGATTTACGTTCTGAGGCCACTCTTAGCGGTGGCGCTGTCTGGGTAAATGTCTAGTCATTTTTTTCTGCCATCGCTTTACGGCTGCCGCCGCCTTTCTCTTTCTAGTTGTCGTTGGCTTTTCGTAGAATTCCCTGCGGTGAACTTCCGCCAAGATACCTGCTTTCTCACAGGCTCTTTTAAACCTTCTGATGGCTATGTCAAAAGGTTCGTTATCTCTTACTCTTACACTCGGCATATCTTGTGGTCCGTTATTGTCTTTCGGGAGCCGATAAGTATATAACTTTTTTTCTCGATGTCGAGCTTTAAGGAAGGTAAAATAATATTATGTTAGTTCTTGGTATTGAAACTTCCTGCGATGAGACCGCTTTAGCACTGTATGACAGCGAAATTGGCTTATTAAGTGATGCGTTACATAGCCAGGTAAATTTACATGCAGAATATGGTGGGGTTGTGCCCGAACTTGCGTCCCGGGATCATCTGAACAAGCTTGTTCCCGTGCTTGAGCAGGTTTTAAAGTCCGCAAATAAGAGTTTGAGTGACATAGATGCGATAGCCTATACGGGTGGCCCTGGTTTAGCAGGAGCGTTAATAGTAGGGGCGAGCTTTGCTAAAGGGCTGTCTTGGGCGCTTGAAATTCCTGCTCTTGCTGTAAATCATTTGGAAGGGCACTTGTTTGCCCCAAACCTCGACTCGAACGAACTAGACGTCCCCTTCTTGTCATTACTCGTGTCTGGAGGCCACAGTCAGTTTATATTGGTAGAGAGGTTAGGATCGTATTGTATCATTGGAGAATCTTTAGATGATGCGGCAGGAGAGGCGTTTGATAAGGTTGCAAAGATGCTTGGCCTGGGATATCCCGGGGGACCAGCCATTGAACGGTTAGCCCAAAAAGGCAAGCCCAGCGTATACCGGTTTCCACGCCCTATGACTGACAGGCCTGGTTTAAATTTAAGCTTTAGCGGATTAAAAACTAATGTGATGAACGCTATTGCGAATAAATCGCTCAGTGAGCAGGAAAAAGCTAACGTCGCCCTGGAGTTTAGCAACGCAGTTATAGAGACTCTGGTAATAAAATGTAAACGCGCTATTCGTAGTTCTAAAGCCAAGCGACTTATTGTTTCGGGAGGAGTAAGTGCTAATTTAGCCTTGAGGGAAGCTTTGCAAAAAGCAGCTATAGAAGAAGACTGTGAGGCCCACTTCCCGCCGCTCACCTATGCCACTGATAACGGTGCCATGATAGCATATGTGGGATGCAAAAGGTTGGAAAGAGGTGATCGCCAAAGCAGTGACTTTAATATTCGACCAAGATGGTCTCTGCAGGATCTAAACTGATTTAAGAAAATAAGCAATAATCTAAAGAATTAATTTCCTATTTTTTTTTCTTTGCCCGCTATTAAGTTTTTTATGTTTTCTCGATGTTTTATATAGATAAAGACAACCATCATAAGATAACAACTTACAATTATCGCAGATTGACTTCCCTTCCAAACCAAGGCCAGCGCAATGAGACAGGAAAGGAGAGCTGAGAGAGATGAGTATCTGAAAATTAAAGCAACAAAGACCCAGGAGGCAATGAAACCTGCGCCAATGTGCCAATACAGAGCAGAAGTGACGCCAAGAAATGTAGCCACCCCTTTGCCTCCTTTAAAATCGTGAAATACGGGAAATAGGTGTCCTAGAAAAGCAGAAAAACCTACTAGGGTGGCAACTTCCAGGCCGACTCCCCATATCAGAGAGATTTTTATCGGAACTACGCCTTTAAGGGCATCGCCGGCCAATGTAATTATGGCGATTTTTTTGCCAGCGTATCTGAGCACATTCGTGGCTCCTGGGTTTCCCGAGCCAATTTGCCTAGGGTCAGCGAGGCCGAAAAGTTTTGACACAACAATCGCCGAGGATATGGACCCTAATAAGTACCCCGAAAGTAGGAAAATCGCTGTCGTGGCTAAACTAATGGTATCAGCCATTCCATAACTCAACACAGATTGCGCCCAATTTGCTAGAATCACGCGATGATCGATTCAAATAGTTGAGCTTTTGTAAAATGGACATAATTTATCTCAGAGACTTACGTGTAGACGCCAAAATCGGAGTTTGGGAATGGGAACGACTGGTTTTGCAAACTTTGGTGATAGATTTGGATTTTGCGCTTGATATTGGAGTTGCCTCTAGTACAGATGATTTGAAGGATACGGTAGATTACAAAGCAATTAGCGATCGTATCATGGAATTCGTCAGCAGTAGTGAATTTAATTTGCTAGAGGCACTAGGTGAGAATCTTTGTCAGATTTTAATGGAAGAATTTGAACTTCCCTGGTTATGGCTGAAAATTAATAAGCTAGGTGTTTTATCGGGAGTCAAAGACGTGGGTATAATCATCGAGAGGGGAGCCAGGACTTGAGCGCTACGAATAGGGTAGTTGTGATTGGGGTGGCAAGCAATTTTAGGCGCGCGAAGAATATAAAAAAGAGCCTAAGAAAAATGAGACTACTTCTGGGACAACTAGAGATTTCTCAATTAACTAAAAGCGCAGACTTTTCGGGGAAAGGAGCATTTTACTGGAACGTTGTAGTTAAATTTAAGTCTCGATTACCCATTAAAGAAATCAAAACTCTCATGGAAAGTATAGAGAGTTCATGTGGTAGGCGTAAGCAAAGCAAGGAATTGGGATGCGTTAGTATGGACTTGGACTTGCTTTTGCGTGAAGATGCGAGTTCCGAGAAATTTTGCCTCCTCGATAGAGGCTTGCCCGATAATTTGCCGCTGGTTGGTGCCCTGACGGAACTATTTTCGTTCCAGGAACTGCTATCTGTAGACCCGCTTCTAGAACGCTCTCTTAAAAACCTCGACCGAGAACGGTTTAGCTCGATAAAAATCAAATGGGATTCTATCTTATGAAAAATGCTGTAGGAACAATGGCTTACTATTTTCTGATTAGTATTGTTGGAATCAGCTTAACAAGTTGCGGAATAACCTCAACAAATATCGACAGCCGTATTAGCTCCCCCGCAAGAGTAAATCTTTTAGAGGATGCAGTGAAATCTTATGCTCAGTCTTTGAAATGGGGATATTTTGAGGAGATCCTTCAACATCAACGGACAAAAGACGGGCAAAAGATTAATTTTTCCTTGCAGTCTATAAGCCGTCATAGGATTATTTCCTATCGAAATTTAAGCAAACTTTTAGAGCAAGGCGGCATGAGCGCCAGGGTGGTGGCAGAAGTAGAGTTCTATGAAATCGATACTGGGCTGCTATCTAAAAAGTTTTTTGTACAGGAGTGGTGGTATGACGGAGTGCGAGATCGCTGGTATATTAATTCTTCCATTCCATCTTTAGAAGTCCCACACTGAGTATCACACATTCAAAGCCCGTCCTCCATCTACTCTAAGAATTTGTCCGGTTACATAGGCTGATTCCGCCAGATATAACACCGCTTTTGCGATGTCTGAGGGTTCTCCAGTGCGTTTCAAGGGAGTGAAAGATAGTGCTTCAGTTCTTTCTTCAGTTTCTTCACTATCTGCCCAAATTATTGCCCCTGGAGCGACAGAGTTCACTCGAACTTCTGGGGCCAACTCAATCGCTAAAGATTTAGTGACCGCATCTAGAGTGGCTTTAGAAATGCAGTAACTTGAATATCCCAATCTGGGCCTTTCACCGTGAATATCAGAGATATTTACGATAGAGCCGCTATTTTTCCTTAGTAAGTTTGCCGAGCTTAGGGATAAATAGTAAGGTGCTTTGGCATTAGTAGACATAGTCTGATCCCAGAGAGTTTGGCCGTGGGTTGCTATTGAAGTTTTATTAAATATTGAAGCGTTGTTAACCAATAAATCGAGCCTTCCTTTCTTGACGGTAATCATAGAGGTTATTTTTTCCGCGAAATCAGTCACTGTTAAATCTTGCACGATCGAGAAGGCCGATTCAGGTCGCGAGGAGTTTAGTTCTTCTACAAGTGTGTTAGCGCTTATTACGGAATTATTACAATGTACGCAAATGTCGAAGCCAGCTTCGTGTAATGTCAAGGTAATTTGTCGCCCAAGCCTAGTTGCGCCTCCAGTTACAAGAGCCACACGATTTTGAGTAATGCTTTTGGGAGTATCTCTTTTTACCATCTGTTACAATTTCCGCTTGCTAATTTAATTTATATTTTCCCAACTATGGCCACACTTGACAACTTGCCTGTGCTTTCAGATTCTCAACGTAATAGATCCAACGCGGTGAAAAAGCTGGTTGTGTCATCAATTCAGAACTCAAAAAACGGTGTTATAGGTTTCGACGAATTTATGGAAATAGTGCTATATACCGAAAATCTTGGGTATTACGATGCCGGAGATAAAATTTTTGGGAAGGATGGTGATTTTTTAACAGCGCCATCCTCCGGTCAATTGTTCGGCGAGTGTGTTGCTAATGAGTTGGCTCCCGTCCTAGACTCATTGGACTGCAACATTCTAGAGTTCGGCGCAGGAGGTGGGGATTTGGCAAAAAGTGTTTGTAGCGCCTTAGGTGAATTTCACGATTTTCACAGTTATGCTTATCACATAATTGAACCTAATGAATCATTATGGGTTGATCAAAGGACGGCGACGAAAGATCTCTCTGGGGGCTTCTTTTGGCATAAATCTTTACCAAGAGATCTTTCAAAAGGAGTCCTAATTGCTAACGAAGTGTTAGATGCGATGCCGGCTACTCGGTATCTTGTAGACAAGGGCACAGTGCAAGAGTTAGGGGTCGCACTCTCCGGTCAAGAATTAGTATGGAAAGAGAAAAGCACCGATGTGCCGGAGCAAATTAAGCGTGTTCTTAAAGGTTATGAAGACGGTTATCGAACAGAGATGATTCACGGTCTTGAACCTTGGCTAAATTCGATTTTCTCTTCCGTTGATGAGTTGGTTTTTTTTATAATTGATTATGGATATCCTGGCTCGGAATTTTTTAGAGAGGATAGGCTAGATGGAACATTAAGATGCTACTTTAAGCATACGGTGCTCAATGATCCTTTTCGATTGCTAGGTTTACAGGATATTACTACTTCTGTAAATTTTTCGACGGTTGCCAATATTGCTGCCGGAATAGGTTTTGATATATTGGGTTTTACCACCCAAGAGAGGTTTCTAGTCAATAATAAGATTGAAGAGATTTTCGTCAGGTCTAATTTAGACGATCCGGTTGAAAACTATTTGTTGGCTCAGGAAGCCAAAAGATTGCTACTTCCGACCGAAATGGGGCAATATATAAAAGTTATGGCTCTCGGTAAGAACTTTAGTGGTCACCTCCGCGGTTTTGTGAATGACGAGAGCGGTCGTCTCTGAAAGGTTATATTTGAGTTAGGTTTGTGGAAATCATTAATATTGTCGCGATTGCGCTAATACAGGGCCTTACAGAGTTTTTACCGATATCAAGTTCTGGTCATCTGGTGCTTTTGCCACAACTATTGGATTGGACGGATCAAGGTGTAGGTATTGATGTGGCGGCTCATTTGGGAAGTTTAGGGGCTGTTCTACTTTTTTTTGCAAGCAAGTCCAGGGACGAAAACAACTCAGAGTTTAAGTTAAAGCCTGTAAAATTAATTGCAGATTGTGGTCCTTTCATGAGGATTTTTGCCCCTAGGCCCAAGAGCCAAAAAGCTAGCTATTTTTTTGCCTATATTTTGGGCTTGGCAGTTGCTACTTTGCCTGTGGCAGCATTGGGCTTTTTTTTTAGAGACTTTGTTGCATCGGATTTGAGAACTATCAAAGTAGTTGCCTATTCCACAATATTTTTTGGATTGATTTTGGGCTTGGCAGACAGGTTTAGAGGAAAAAAAACTTTGAATGACCTTTCTTTAGGTTGTTTGATTATTATTGGAATTGCGCAAAGTTTAGCTCTGATTCCAGGTGTGTCTCGGTCAGGAATTACGATTACAGCGGCTTTAGTGCTAGGGTTCTCCCGTAAAGCTGCAGTTTCAATATCGGCTATTTTAGCGGTGCCTGTCATCGGTCTTTCTGCAGGTCTCGAGTTGAGTCATTTCCTCCAAATTGCTGACCGTAGGATGGTTTTTGATGTGATTTTAGTGTTGGGGATGTCTTGTTTATCCGCATATATTTCACTACTTTTTCTTTTTAAGCTTGTGGAGAAAGTGGGTATGACCCCATTTGTAATCTACCGAATCGTTTTGGGTGGGATTCTTCTTCTATTATTCGTCGACTGATTTTATTTCTGTTCTATATTCGATTATGGTTTCACGGATTTTTTTCGCTCGTTCAATTCTTAATGTTTGGCTTATAGTGGAGTAATCCGTTTTTGCTATCTCCTCATCAGTAAAAAATGATCTGGCTGATAGCTTAGAAGTTTCAGAGAGGGCTTCCATAAAAAAACCAGTCAGTTTTTTTACGTAATTAGAAGATTTAGCAGGTTCAATAATATGTCCCAAAATCTTAAGCAGTCTCGTGAACTTCTCGGGTCGTCGAAAAGTGTCCATCTCTTCAAATAAATGAAGGACATCTTGTTCCCCTAGGGAGGCGTAATTCATTATCTTTTCATTAAAATCTAGGTACAACGCATAGGTTTCGGCGGTGCGTCTGTTTAGCTTCAATCTTTCAATTAGGTTTTTAATTTGGGTTTTCTCTCCATTTTCTTGTAGCCCGTAGTTTCCAGCTCGGGTTAAAAATACTATGAAACGCTCCTCTGCCATCCTGTCTTGTCCTTCAAAATGTTTTAAGGCTTGAAAAATCGGGTCATCTGCGTTGTGTAGTTGGGGAAGATCAAGCTCCGGTAATAGTTGGGGAATCGCTTCGCATTTTTTCAGGGTTTCAAAAAAATAGTTTGGATGCTGGCCTGCGATTGCTAGACGTAGCTCCCTCTCTATTCTCTCGACAGATAGGCTCTTTAGCTCCCCGGATTTCACCATATCTAGCATCAAACTTTGTGTTTCTTCGGCAATTTGAAAGCCTAGAGTAGCAGAGAAGCGCGCGCCGCGTAGCACCCTCAAAGGATCATCTCTGAAGGCGTCAGTTATGTGTCGAAGAGTTTTTCTTTCTATGTCTTGAAGTCCTCCAAAAGGGTCAAATATTGTCCCAGTGGAATCTTTTGCGATTGCATTAATGGTAAAGTCCCGGCGAGCTAAATCTTCTTCCAAGGTAATTCCCTTCGAGGTATCAGTTGAAAAACCCCTGTGGCCGGGGCCTTCTTTTTTTTCAGTTCTAGCTAGAGCGTATTCTTCCTTAGTGGTCGGGTGGAGAAAGACGGGGAAATTTTTACCCACCCGTTTGTACCCAGCATCGATTAATTCCTTTTCGGAGCCATTTATAACGACATAGTCCCTATCTTTTGGTGCACTACCTAGGATTTCATCCCTTACTGAACCTCCAACTTGGAATACTTCCATCATTAGTCGATAGGCTCTAATTATCTTCCCGCTAAATTTCTATATTCAGAATAGCGGCCTTTTATGTTTTTCTCGCCAAGGTAAGACGGAAGGATTTCGCTCATCCTTGTAGGTCGAATTCCCAGAGTATCAAGTGAGTCAACTCTTTTGCAGACCGAGTCTTTCTGTAAAGCTCTCAGGTTGTCCTTTGAGAAGGGTTTACCTGGAAAGAATTCTAAAGTGTGTGCCTGTATCGCTGACAACAGACTATTGAGTGGTATTATTCGGGTATTAATTCCAGAAACTTCACCTATATATTCTACTATTTCTTTGAGTGACTGAACTTCGGGTCCACCAAGTTCATAAATTTGGCCTGCAAGCGAATCATTTTCAATAATGTTCATTATTGCTTGAGCAACATCACCTACATAGACGGGTTGTAGCCTGCTTTTCGGGCAGGCTAATGGAAGTACTCCTCTGGTAATGTTAAGAAGTTTAGCGAATCGATTAGTAAATTTATCGTTTGGGCCAAAGATGACTGATGGTTGAACTATTGACGTGCGTAATTTTGGGCTTTGCTCCGATTTTAATAATTTTTCTGCATGTCCTTTTGAAGATTGATAGAAAGACTCAGAGCTAGGATCGGCTCCAAGGGAGCTTACCTGTAGCAAATGAGAAATGCCATTAGTCTTGCAGGATTGTATTAGTCTGTTTGTTAGTTCAACATGAACATAGTCGAAACCCTTACCGTTATCCTTTCGTTCATTCAAGATCCCGACTAGATTTACAACACAATCACAGCCTTCGAAAAATCGATCTATCTGCTCCTGTCGATTCATGTCAACTTTCCCTATCTTGGTGTTTGGAAGCACCCAAAGCTTGCGGGAGTTATTTTCTTCCCTTGTAGCTATTCGTACGGAGTGTCCTTTTTTTACCAGTAGGTTCGCTAAAAAACCACCCAGAAAACCGCTTCCTCCTTGAAGTCCTATTATCAGTTTCTTCATAACCAACATCCCTTTTTCCTAAATTTATTACTATGATGAGGAATCAGCCCAATCTCTTCGCTAATTCTTTTTACCGGCAGGCCAAGTCGCCATTCATAAATTCTTGAGTAAAAGATTGCTCTCCTAACATACCTCCTAGTCTCCGTTATTGGAATAGAGTCGATCCACATTCTAGGATCTCCGCATCGCTTCTTCTGCCATCTCCTTGCTCGGTGAGGTCCCGCATTATATGCTGCGGCGGCCATAGCAAAATTGCCATCGAATTTTTCCAATAACCCACTTAGGTAGGCAGTCCCTATCATTATATTTAGCTGTGGTTTGTAAAGGTTTTTAATTCTTCCCAAGCGGATCCCATTCTGTCTGGCGGTGAGCCGTGCGGTGGATGGAATTATTTGCATTAAACCCCTAGCGTTAGCTGTGGAGCGAGCAAAGGGATCAAAAGCGCTTTCTGCCCTTATAATAGCCAGCGTGCGATTTAGAGATAAGGGTTTAAAATTTTTATAACTCCGTCCTATTTTTAGTTTAGCCCCGACTTTAAGAACATCACTAGAGTGTAGCTGGTTCCAGAGGCGGAGATCTTTAATGGTGACATCATGGTTCTTTGATATCTTCCAGAGTGAATCGCCATTTTTGACCGTATACAGTGCCTGTTTTTTATTATTTTTAAAAGAGGATCCCTGATTAACAACCAGTTTTTGCCCCGGCTGTATTACAGCGCTCTTTTTTAGTTTGTTCCATTGGCGGAGCTTGTTAATTGTTATTCCAAATCTTTTAGATATTTTCCACAATGAATCACCCTTCCTCACTACATATTTATCTCTTGGAACAAGTTGTTCCTCTATTTCTTTGAGATATCTCAACGGAAATCTCAGTTCTAGATCATCATAAGATGATGCTCTTCCCAGGGCGAATATTGAACCTTTAGGCCAGTTCCAGTTGTCCGCAAGTTTTGCAGCGAACTCTAACTGGTGATCGGTGCTTCGGTCGAGTTCATGAAAAAACTCCCGTTTTGCTTCGAGTGTTTTTCCGATTTTGAATAATTCGTTTGCGCGTCTAAATTTTGAAGCTTCTAGGGCGGCGCTCATTTGTGTTTTTGTAAACTGAACAATCCTATGATTGAACTGATATTCTGTTCCCAGTATGTCAGCCGCTAAGAATCCATGGTAGTCGCGACGTTTCGCGATAGTGGATAGCAATTTGCTCGATTCAATTTCTCTTCCCACCTTTCCTAGCGCATAGGCGCGCCAGAAATCGAGGCGAGATCTTGAAATATCATTCCTAGCGGCTTTGCTTGTCCATTTTATTATTTTGGGCCAATCTTGAAAATAAATACCCATGGCAAGACGATTTCTTTCTGCAGATTGAGTGATGAACTCGTCTTCTACGGAGCCAAAAAAATAAAGAGCTCTCTCGTCCTGAACTCGGGTGGCAGCAGTGCCTAAACTTATTAAAACTTCTGATCGTTGTTGTTTAGAGAAATCGTATTTTATCGATATTGTAGTCCATGTTTTGATGGTTTTTTCCAAACTTGATCTGGATAGTCTTTTAATTCCATAAACGAGCACGTCTCTTGCTTCAGGAGTGTCGGGTAGTTTATTGTTTTGGAGAAATCGTCGCGGTGAGCGTCGTGCATAGTCGAAATTTCTCCGTAATTTAACTAGCTTTTTATCTGTAAGATAACGGGTGAGGTATTTTGCGAGGGAGACGTTATTTTTTTGGTATGACTTTTTAATTCGCTCCCATACGATCGAATCAGTCAAGCTATCGGTACTATATAGAAATTTGAAAGCGGGGTCGCATTCCTTTGGTAGGGAAGTGCCTTGGTTCCAGGTGGATTTAATTTCTTCTATTATCGAGGCGCCTTGTCCAAGTCCTATCTTAGCCTCGTAAAACTTACAAGTGATCGCGGGTTCTGAGAATCTGCCTTCTTGATAATAATCTAAAAAACTACTCCATTGCCTATTTCTGTGTAGCCGGTTGAGCCATCGCTTTCTTAATAATTTTTCAATTCTCGAACCTTTTTCTTTGGTCAAGAATAAGTCAATTTCGCGGATATTTTTTTTGTTTAATCGTCGTTTTAGATCTTGATATACCAAATATCCATAGAGAGGATGATTAGGGAAGTCTTCTATCAAGTTTCGAGCTTCTTTCGTTCGTCCCAACCTCTGATATCTTAATGCCTTTTTAAATTGTTTGGATGCTTCTACACTAGACGATTCACTCGACGTGCTAATAGTAGGGCACAATAATAAAGAAAAGGCTAGCAGTAACCGTATGAACACGAAAGGCTGAATTTTTAAAAAATTTGATGACATTCTTATAATTCTTCGTCAACTTAAAAGTGCTGCTAAAATACTGATTACTACTTGTGCTATCGGCACAAGTAGCCCTAATAAATTATTAATAAGGGAGGTATCATAATAGATAATGAAGAATAATCTAAGTGCAAGTTATCATAGTGTTGTTCACCAAATACTGAGAGAACGGAGAACTTCTCATCACTTTTCTGAGGAAGATATACCAGAAAGCCTCATTGAGAACGCAGTGGAGAGCGTGCGGTGGGCTCCAAATCATTATTTAACGGAACCCTGGCGAGTATACTTGCTAGGGCCAGAAGTCAAAAATCAAATTATTTCCCTAAATACGGAAATTTTGAAGGGTAGCAAGGGTGAAAAAGCTGCAGAGATTAAAGCAGCTCGCTGGAAAGAAATACCTGGTTGGATGCTTGTAAATTGCATAAAGAGTGAAGACGAATTAAGACAGGTGGAGGATTATGCGGCTTGTTGCTGTGGGATTCAAAACCTCATGTTATCTTTTTGGGCGGATGGAGTTGGTGTCAAGTGGACCACTGGAGAGGTTACTCGAGATCCGCGACTAGCGCAGATCGTAGGGTTTAATAATGAGGAAGAAAATGTAGTTGGGCTGCTATGGTTTGGTGTTGCTAAAGGAGTAGCCGAACAAAAAAGGAAACCTATTGATCATTATTTTTTTCGAGTGCCATAGCACGCGCCCGCTCAGCTGCAGCGGATTGACCCGCGGGTGTGGAAGGTGGGACCTCATACCAATCTCCCAGATTTGTTTTTATTAGGGCGGATAGTAGATTTACGTGATTTTGTGAGTCGTTGAGCGCATCGATATAAGTTAATCGTTTACCTCCATGTTCGATAAATAACTCTTTGTTTTGGATGGCTATCTCTTCAAGAGTTTCCAAGCAATCAACGGCGAATCCAGGACAAATAACATCAATTGTCGATATTCCAGAAGTTGCTAAATTTTTTAGTGTGTCATCAGTGTAAGGAGTTAACCATTCGCCAAAGCCCACCCGTGATTGAAATGTAACGATTGCGTTTTCAGGTTTGATCTCAATTTTCTCGCACACAAGCCTGGCCGTTTCTTGGCACTGGCAGTGGTAGGGATCACCCTCTAAAAATGTGGATTTTGGAATGCCGTGAAAGGAAAACAGGAGTTTGTCAGATCTCCCTTTTTGAGCCCAATGGTCAATAATTTTTTTCGCCAAGGCACTGATGTAGCGCTCTTCGTTATGATAATTAGAAGTAAATCTAATTTGAGGTACCCAGCGAAGGCTTGAGCAATAGTTAAATACTGCGTCATAAATAGAGCCGGTGGTGGCAGCTGCATATTGAGGGTACATTGGGACAACAAGTATTTGCCGTGCCCCCTTATCTATAAGTGCTTCAAGAGCACTGCCAATCGAGGGGTTTCCATATCTCATTCCGAGCTCGAAAGTTACCCAGCTCCTGTCTAAGGCTCTTTCAATTTGAGTCTTCAAGTTTTTTGAGTGAAACAAAAGGGGTGAACCAGATTTTGTCCATATTTTTGAATATGCCCGCGCAGATCGACTGGGTCGAGTATTTAAAATAATTCCATGAAGGATGGGAAGCCATAAAATCCGAGGTAGCTCGACGATACGAGGATCACTAAGAAATTCTGCTAAATAACGTTTGACAGCTTTGCGTGTGGGTTTGTCGGGGGTTCCAAGATTACAAAGTAGAACTCCTACAGATATTTTTTTCCCATGCTCGAAGTTTTTTGATCCCTTAAAATTCGTCATTATTACCTCTTACCTCAATGTTTCTAATCTTTGCCAGGGCGTTCGATTTGTTTCCAATCATTATATTAGATGGCATGCTAATTTACTTCAAAGCAGAATAATGCCAAACTCCCATCATTAAAGGCGAGATTTGCGAAAATATGGATTGCGTTAAGTCAATATCTAATCTGCGTTTTCGAGTCTTTTGATAAATAACTATACACAACCCTGAGGAGTCTTCGGCATAAATGCGATTCTGCAGCCATTGTGGTTCGTCAAACATAGTTTTCATAACGCCAAAGGGAGATAACCGACCTCGCCATCATTGTGAGTCTTGTGGTGCTGTATTTTATGAAAACCCAAAAATCGTAGCAGGCTGTATACCGGTATGGGAGGATAGCATCCTGATGTGTAAAAGAGCGATCGAGCCAAGGTATGGATTATGGACTTTGCCGGCGGGTTTTATGGAGAATGGAGAGAGCACGCTTGAAGCGGCAGAAAGGGAAACATCCGAGGAAGCTTGTGCCGAAGTAAAGCATAGTAAATTATTCGCTTTATTCAATTTACCTCAGATAAATCAGGTGTATATGATGTTTATATCTGAGCTTGTGTCGTTAGATTTTTCTCCTGGAGAAGAGACCTTGGAATGCTCTTTGTATGAGAAGCAAGATGTCCCATGGGACTCTATTGCGTTTCCAACAATTACTTATTCATTGAGGTTTTTCTTTGAAGATAGGAAGAAGGGCAGCTTCAAGTTTCATTGTGGCGATGTTTTTAGGGAAGGATCGGAGAGTAAGTTTGTGGCTCACGAAGTTTTAGGGTAGAGGGTTGCTATGAATGTCGCGAGTATGGTGAATGCTTTTGGTGGTGGTAAGTTATTTTCTTGCAAAGAAAATGATGAAAATTCCCATTCAAATTTCTCAGTATCCGAAGCGAGTGTTTCAAATTCTGTGGTAGTTAGCTCTAGTGCTGCGGCGAATTTAGTGATGCTTGGCGCCGGGTATTTTTGTCCGCTTACTGGATTCCATAACAAGGACGATGCTCTGTCGATTTGTGAGGACATGAGGATGCAAAACGGGCAGTTCTGGCCTGTTCCTGTTTTAAATTTGCTCCGAACGCATGAAGGGATTTCTGAGGGTGATGTGGTCGCACTGAAAGATCCAAATGTGGAGGATTGCCCTATTTTAGCTTATCAGAGGGTCGAGTCGGTTGAGCGATTGACTTTTACCGAAATGGAGAGAATGGCGAAAAATATTTTTGGTACATTGGATAAAAAACACCCGGGAGTGGAGACCTTCCTGTCTCAAGGACCTGTGTTAATTGCGGGGGACGTACTAGTGCTGAACTATAGTTTCTATGAAAGCTCGTTCGCCGGAACCTTCGTAACCGCTGGTCAATTAAGAACTGCTTTTGCTCAGAGGAACTGGCAGAAGGTCGTAGCTTTTCAAACTAGAAACCCAATGCATAGGGCCCATGAGGAATTGTGCAAAATAGCAAAAAATGAGTTGGGAGCGGATGGGGTTTTGATACACATGCTGCTAGGTAAATTAAAGGAAGGCGACATCCCTGCAAATGTGCGAGATAGTGCAATAAGGACAATGGTAGAACTGTATTTTGCCGAGAATACGGCGATGGTGTGTGGATATGGTTTCGATATGCTTTATGCGGGACCAAAAGAAGCTCTGTTGCATGCAGTGATAAGGCAAAATGCTGGGTGTAGCCATCTTATAGTTGGTAGGGACCATGCCGGTGTTGGAGATTATTATTCTCCTTTTGCGGCTCAAGAAATCTTTCACTCTGAATTAGTATCTAGTGCCTATGAAATCGAAATTTTCGAGGCGGACCATACTGCCTTCTCAAAAAAGCTCAATAAGGTCGTGATGATGCGAGACGTTCCAGATCATGTGCCTGAAGATTTCATAATGCTCTCTGGCTCAAGGGTCAGAGAAATGCTGGGTAATGGAGAAGCACTGCCACCTGAGTTTGCGAGACCCGAAGTTGCAGATATCTTAATGGCTTATTATCAGGGATTAAGAAATATCTAAGGAATTGAAATGAGTAATGAAACCCTTTTCGAAAAAATTATCAAAAGAGATGTGCCAGCTGAGATTCTATATGAGGACGTGGAAGCGATAGCGTTCAAGGACATCAATCCTCAAGCGCCCTTCCATGTTTTAGTATGTCCTAAAGTGCCTATTAAGATGCTTTCAAATTCTACAGCTGAAGATGAGAACTTGTTGGGTCGTTTAATGCGAATTGGAGCGTCTTTGGCTAAAGATGCTGGATTTGGGGAAAATTTTAGGGTCGTAATAAATAATGGGTCGGATGCTGGACAGACTGTTTTCCATCTACATTTGCATTTTCTGGCGGGTAGAAAGCTTGTTTGGCCACCTGGGTAGAACTAGGGATAGGAACTTCTAGCGCTTCATCGCGTCAAAAAATTCGCCGTTGTTTTTTGTTGCTTTTAAGCGCTCCAAAAGGAACTCTATACCTGCTATTTCGTCCATAGGGTGTAATAGTTTTCTCAGTATCCACATTTTTTGTAGTTCATCAGGTTTGGTGAGGATCTCTTCTCTTCTCGTCCCTGAGCGGTTAATGTTCACAGCAGGGAAAATTCTCTTTTCTGCAATTTTTCGATCAAGATGAATTTCCATGTTCCCTGTTCCCTTGAACTCCTCGTATATTACATCGTCCATTCTTGAGCCTGTATCGATCAAAGCAGTGGCTATTATCGTGAGACTTCCTCCTTCTTCAATGTTTCTAGCCGCCCCGAAAAACCTCTTGGGCCTTTGAAGTGCGTTGGCATCTACTCCACCGGTAAGCACTTTTCCTGATGAGGGCACAACTGTATTATATGCTCTGGCTAGTCGAGTGATTGAATCGAGCAAGATTACGACGTCTTTCTTGTGTTCCACCAATCGTTTAGCTTTTTCGATAACCATCTCCGCTACTTGTACGTGACGGCTAGCTGGTTCATCAAATGTGCTAGAGATCACTTCTCCCCTAACAGACCGTTGCATTTCGGTAACTTCCTCTGGTCTTTCGTCAATTAATAATACTATTAAGAAGCAATCTGGATTGTTAGCTTCAAGCGAGTGGGCGATACTTTGCAGCATCATAGTTTTTCCCGCTTTGGGAGGGGATATTATCAGTCCTCTCTGTCCTTTGCCTATTGGGGAGGCTAAGTCGATAACTCTTGGAGGTAAATCTTCGGTGCTTCCGTTGCCTAATTGAAGCTCTAACCGATCTTGAGGAAATAGAGGTGTTAAATTTTCGAAGACCACTTTATTCTTTGTATTTTCGGGCGGCTCCAAATTTATTTTTCCAACTTTAAGGAGGGCAAAATAACGCTCTCCATCTTTGGGAGGTCGAATTCTTCCAGAGATTGTATCTCCCGTGCGTAGGCTAAAACGTCTTATTTGGCTAGGGGAAACGTAAATGTCGTCCGCTCCTGCAAGGTATGATGAATCTGAAGATCTGAGGAACCCGAACCCATCTTGAAGAATCTCTAGGACTCCATCGCCAGAGATGTTCTCGCCTTTTTTAGCGTGTGCTTTAAGTATACTGAAGATTACATCTTGTTTTTTCGATCTTGCGACTCCATCTAGTCCCATTTCTTCAGCTATAGCGACTAGTTCAGCCGCGGATTTTCGTTTTAGTTCCGTTAGGTTCATCATGGTGAATAGAGTGTGCCTTTGTGTTTGGATGTCATCTTGAGGATTCGAGGTGTAGCTCGCGACCCGAACGCGGTTTTTGTTGTAATTTTTATGGAATCTAGAAGATGTTGAGAAGAAACTTTCTAGCTTTCAGTAGAGGACGATACCACACGCTGGGGGTATCGTCCACAGGTCTGTCAATTTAATTAGATATTACTCTGGGATGATGGATTCATTTAAATATTACTATCTATAAAAGTTGTGAGTTGAGACTTGCTTAAAGCTCCCGTGTGGGTGGCAATTACATTTCCGTCTTTGAATAACATAAGAGTAGGTATGCCCCTGATTCCGTATTTTTTTGAAATTTCGTGATTTTGATCAACGTCTAGTTTTGCAATTTTTACTTTTTTTTCATATTCCCTGGAAACCTCGTCTAAAATTGGTGCTATGCTCTTACACGGGCCGCACCATTCTGCCCAATAGTCGACTAGGACAGGTTGTTCCGAATTAAGAACTTCCAGCTCAAATGAATTATCAGTTACGTGGACTAAGTGTGTGCTCATGTTATGTTTGTTTTCCTTGAATGTGTTTATTGAGTTCCCATTTTTGAATAATTGGAGGTTGAATTGCAAGACCTAGATAATAGGGGAGGGCAAAAAAAAGTCCCGGAAGCTTCAGGAAAGTCAGCTTTGAGCTTTTCCGAGCTTGATTTGGACGAGAGGTTGACTAGAGCGCTTTCAGATATTGGCTTTAGTTCCTGTACACCAATTCAAGCAGAAACACTACCCCTGCTTCTAAATGGCACCGATGTGGCTGGCCAGGCTCAAACTGGTACCGGCAAAACCGCGGCCTATTTATTAGCAATGTTAAATACTCTTTTGAAAGATGATATATCCAAAGTGGGTTTTTCTAAAGGAGAGAAAAGCCTACCTCGGGGCTTAGTTGTCGCGCCTACGCGTGAGTTAGCGATTCAGATCTACAATGATTTGGAGGTTTTAGGGAAAAATGCGAACTTATCCTATGCTTTGGTTTATGGAGGGATTGATTATGAAACTCAAAAAATTAAGGCATCCCAAAAAGTTGACATTTTGATCGGTACTCCGGGGAGATTAATTGATTTCTTTAAGCAGGGAATTTTCTCGCTGAAAAATGTCAAAGCCTTGGTCTTGGACGAAGCTGACAGGATGTTTGACTTGGGTTTCATAAAGGATTTAAGATTTTTACTTAGAAGAGTTCCGGCGCCATCAAAAAGACTAACGATGCTTTTTAGCGCCACACTATCTTTTAGGGTTAATGAATTGGCCTATGAGCATATGAATAATCCGCATACTGTAAGGATTAAGCCAGACCAACGAATTGCAGAAAAAATTGAACAGAAACTTTATCACGTGGCGTCGTCGGAAAAGATTAAGTTGTTAGTCGGAGTACTGCAAGGATTTGAAAACGTTCGAGCAATTGTTTTTGTGAACACCAAGAGGACAGGAACAACTTTAGTTCGATATTTAAAGGCCAACGGTTGTCATGCTAGAGCTCTTTCGGGGGATGTGGCTCAAGACAAGCGCCAAAAACTTATACAGGATTTCAAGGAAGGCAGATTAGATGTCGTTGTTGCAACCGACGTAGCCGCTAGGGGGCTGCATATTCCAGGCGTTGAACTAGTGATTAACTATGACTTGCCCCAAAATAATGAGGACTATGTTCATCGGATAGGACGAACCGCAAGAGCAGGGGCCTCGGGATCGGCAGTAAGTTTTGCTTGTGAGGAATTTGTTTTTTCTTTAGAAGATATAGAAGAATACATAGGAATGAAAATTCCGGTTAGCTCTGTTGAGGAGAGTCTCATGCCCGATTTGAAAGTGCCAGAAAAACCAGAACATCGTAGTTTGAAAAAGAAGGACGGTTTTTCTAAAAAAAGTCACAGCCGGTCTAAGAAGAAACTATAATAATCGATTATTTTTATTAGGAGGGTGAGTTTTAGTGGTCTTTCATTTACGCGAAAAAAATCTTAGCCATATTGGTGCCTGGTTAAGTGTTTTAGCGGTTTTTATTTTGCTATCCGCCTGCGGCCAAAAGGGTGCTCTATACTTACCAGAAGAGCCGAATGACTTGAGTTATGTTACTACAGCAGGGAAGGGTTCTTCCAAGGTGCTGAATTTGAATACACGGTCTAAATAATGACTTTCGAATATAAAGGTGAAAACCTGTATTTTGATAGTTTTAATTTATCAAAAATCGCGGATGATTTTGGAACCCCTTGTTATGTTTATTCAAGGAACTTGATCGAGAGTAACTTTAAAGAATATCAGGCTGCTTTTGGTGAAAGGGAGCATTTGATTTGCTATGCGGTAAAAGCAAACTCTAACCTATCTATTCTTAAAAATCTCAAAGCTTTAGGCGCTGGCTTTGATATAGTCTCTGATGGAGAGCTGGAGCGGGTGAAGTGCGTAGAGAACTCTTGTGCCAACATTGTATACTCTGGAGTAGGAAAGACAGAGGCTGAAATAGAAAATGCTATCAAGTCGGGTGTTGGCTGCATTAATCTAGAGTCCCGAGATGAGCTAAAAATGATTCTTGCTATCGCCAAACAATTAGGTATTGTATTGCCTGTTTCAGTAAGGGTGAATCCCAATGTTAACCCTAATACTCATCCGTATATTTCTACAGGTTTGAAGGAAAATAAGTTCGGAGTTCCTATAGAAGATGCCAGAGAGCTCTATGAACTAGTATCCAACTCAGAGTGGCTGGTACCGATTGGAATAGCGTGTCACATTGGTTCTCAAATAACTGATTCAAATCCAGTAATAGAGGCTGTGCAAGAGGTTGTACACCTAGCTGAAGAGCTAAAAAGAATTGGTATTCCTCTTAAGGATATTGACGTGGGTGGAGGTCTGGGAATTAAATATGATAATGAGGGCCCGCCTTCTATTAGGCAGTGGGTGTCTGACATTAAATCCTGTGTGCCTTCATCCTTTCGAATTAAAATAGAACCAGGTCGTTCCATTGTGGGGTCTGCAGGGGTTCTCTTAACTAAAATTATAGCTTACAAAGACAACGGAAAACGCAATTTTGCAATCTCTGATGCAGCAATGAATGATCTTTTGCGTCCCGCTTTATATAACGCCTACCACCAAGTGCTTCCTTGTATCAAGCAAAAGAAAAGGCGAGGTCTTTCCTTTGATTTGGTTGGTCCGATTTGTGAAACGGGGGATTGGCTTGCGAAACGGCAGAATTTTTCAGTAAGCCAAGGAGATTTACTAGCAATAAAAGATGTTGGGGCGTATGGTTTTTGTATGGCATCTAACTATAATTCCCGACCGCGTCCGCCAGAAGTTCTTATTGAGAGGGATGGTACTGCCCGCCTAATTCGAACTAGGGAATCGGTTGCCGATATGTTGGTCATGGAAACTGAATGCCTTGAGGGATAGAGGGAAAAAATTGTTGTAAAATGAAGTTTGATTTGAGTTTTTGGTCAACTATTAGGTTGGGATTTTTCTATCTAGGTATGATTAATCTTATTTCGCCCGGAGCTGCTAGCTCAGAGGTTGTATATAAAACTATTGATGAAGATGGTGTCCCATTATTCTCAGACAAAATCAATGGGGGGCATGAGAGGGTTTTACTACCTAAGAGAAACAATACTAATGTTTTCGAATCCCCTCCAACAAAGATGATTGCTATTGAAGAGAAAGAGCCTAAGCAAATATACAAGTTAGAAATCTTGTCACCCCCTATAGATCACACGTTTAGGAATAGTGAAAAAGTGTCTGTAAGAATAAGCGTAAAGCCTCGTCTGGCGTCGGGTTCTGGTCATGAAACCCGTGTGTTTTTAGATGGCGATTTGCTCTCCGACTATGGTTCTTCTATGAACTTTCAAATTAGAGATTTAGAGCGAGGTGCGCATACCTTAGAAGCGGTATTGACGGATATAGCTGGCCGGGAATTAGCTCGTTCTGAAGTCAGAACCTTTTTTGTACAAAAAGCCTCTATTTTCAATAGGCGCCGTTTTAACAATTAGTATCATTCCTTAATGTTGTACTAAGGACTGTAAAGAAAAACTATGTTAAAAGGCTTTTTTCATGGAGACATCCTCATTGGTTTCTGAACGCCCCCAAAAAATTAATGTAGACCAACTAGAGACAGTAATTCTGCTAGTTGATTGTAATTATCGTATTTTAGACATGAATAGATCAGCTCAAAAAATGTTCGCTGTAGGGGATAGTAGGAGAAGAAACTGTACCTTAGGTAATATTCTTCCTTATCCGCAAAGACTACAGGAAATAATTGACATAGCAATTAGCAATAGTTCGGTTATCGTAGAGCGAGAGCTTGATATTCAATTCGACGCTAATTACTCGAAAGTCATTGATTGTGTTGTCTCTCCAGCTGCTGTTTCAGGGTACGAGTTGGGTTGCTGTTTTGTCGAAATTAGTGATAAAGAATCTTTTCAGAAAATAAAAGAAGCCAACGAGCTCACCCATCAAAATGATATTTGGGAAACAATCGCGCGCGAACTAGGACACGAAATAAAGAATCCTTTAACAGGGATACGAGGAACAACGCAATTACTTAAAGAGGAATTAGCAACTGCAAAATATGATGACTTCATAGACACTATTCTTGAGGAAGTAGACAGACTGAGTGCACTTTCGAGTCGAATGCTTGGCGGTGATCTAAATGCCGTCAAATTAGAGTCTGTGAATATACATGAAGTCCTAGATCATGTGAATAATCTAGTACTTGCTGAGAATAAGACCAACCAAAGAAATACCTTAGGGTCTGAAGACACTTCGTCGAAAAATGTTAAAATAATAAAGTCTTACCAGCCCCCCATAATCGTGAAAGGTGATCAAAGCCAGCTCACGCAAATTTTCCTGAATTTATTGAGAAACGCGGTTCAAGCACTAGAAGGCAAGGGTGAAATATCTATTAACACAAGGGTAGGATATAAGACTGCTATCGGCGGTGAGGTGTTCAATAGGGTGGCGGAAGTGAGGGTTATAGACAATGGTAGGGGAGTGGATCCTAAGCTGAGGAATTCAATTTTCCTTCCTCTTGTTTCCGGGACACAAGAGGGTACGGGATTAGGTCTATCTATTGCTCAAAAGCTTGCAAGGGCTAACCGTGGCATAATTACTTTGGAGAGAAATATAAAGAAAACTGAATTTCTGGTTCGAATACCAATAGGAGATTAGATTGGAGCAGATTAAAGAAGTTTGGATAGCCGACGACGATAAATCTATTCGTTGGATGTTGGAAAAGGCGGTGAAGAAGGATGGTCTTAAGGTTCGTTTGTTTTCTGATGCTGATCAATTGATTGTAGCACTGAAGGTCGGCAACCCAGATCTTGTTTTGTCTGATATTAGAATGCCTGGTACCGAAGGGCTTGACTTGTTGGCGCATCTAAAGAAGGAGAAGCCTTCAACGCCTGTTATTATTATGACCGCTTATGCTGACTTGGAAAAAGCGGTGAGTTCTTTCTCTGGGGGGGCTTTTGAATATATGCCGAAGCCTTTTGATGTCTCAGAGATGATGTCTGTCATTAGGCGCGGCCTAAGAAATGTTGATGATGTCGAAGCTTCAATTGAAGCTGGCGGAATAAAATTGCCCGAGATAGTAGGTTCATCGACTGCAATGCAGGAAGTGTTTAGGTCAATCGGTAGATTGTCGGGCTCAGATATGACTGTACTTTTGACCGGTGAATCAGGCACTGGTAAAGAATTAGTAGCTCGAGCCCTTCATAGGCATAGTTTAAGAGCCGACAAGGAGTTAGTGGCAATAAATGCGGCGGCGATTCCGAAAGATCTTCTAGAGAGTGAGTTGTTTGGCCATGAAAGAGGTGCCTTCACCGGTGCGGACGCAAGACGCCTCGGAAGGTTTGAGCAGGCGAATGGTGGCACATTATTTTTGGATGAGATAGGTGATATGTCTCTTGACCTTCAAGCTCGGCTACTACGAGTTCTAGCAAGCGGCGAGTTTTATAGGGTAGGTGGGCGGGAAGCAGTAGTTACGGATGTGAGGTTGATCGCCGCGACAAACCATAGACTAGAAGATCGGGTTGATGAAGGGAAGTTTCGTGAAGATCTTCTGTACCGCTTGAATGTTATTCGCATGGAGCTGCCACCTTTAAGGGAGAGAAAAACCGATATAAAGAATTTAACAAACTATTTTGTTCGTACTATTTCTAATGAAATTAATATTCCTATTAAAACATTTTCTCCCGAAGCCATTAGGGTGTTGGAAAACTTTGGGTGGCCAGGGAATGTGAGACAGCTAGAAAATATTTGTAGAAGATTAATGGTAATGGTTCCGGGGAAAATCATTGAGCTTGAAGATATTCCGGTAGAGATAAGAGGAGACTCCGTGCGCCAGGAAAATAAAGGCTCTTCAGATTGGGAAGATGCGTTCGCAGTGTGGTGCAAAGATTGGTTTGAGAAAAACGAAGGTCCACTGTTGAGTGAAGCTGTTGCAAATTTCGAGTCTGTCCTTATCAAGGTGGCCTTGTCTCTGACCGACGGCAGGAGACAAGAAGCCGCAAAGTTGATTGGATGGGGGCGTAACACCCTCACTCGGAAAATTACCGAGCTCGGTTTAGAGGATTAATTGGGATTCTTTAGCCACCCTGCAACCCTCTCTGAAAAATAGCTGAAAATGGCATCAGCTCCGGCGCGTTTAAAGCATAGTAAAGACTCTACGATGACCTCGCGCTCCAATTCGGGCTCCTCAGGATAAAGGTTTTTTAGCATTAGGTACTCGCCACTGACTTGATAGGCGAAGGTGGGGACGGAGTATGTCTCCTTGACTCTCTTCAGGATATCTAGATAAGGCAACCCGGGTTTAATCATTACCATGTCCGCACCCTCTTCCAAGTCTAATGCTACCTCCCACAAAGCTTCATTACTGTTTCTTGGATCCATCTGATAAGTTTTTTTGTCGGAACGTCCTAGGCTAGTTCCCGAGCCAATCGCATCTCTAAAAGGTCCGTAAAAAGTGGAAGCATATTTTGCAGCATAGCTAAGTAGGTTCACATTCTCATAACCGTTTTTATCGAGGATCGCCCGAATTTTACCTATTCTTCCGTCCATCATGTCCGATGGCGCTAGGATATCAGCTCCGGCTCGAGCTAGAGAGAGAGATTGTTCTTGTAATATTTCAACTGTTTTATCGTTTAGAATTTCACCGTCTTCACTTAGGATTCCATCGTGACCATGGCTCGTATAAGGGTCTAGGGCAACGTCAGTAATTATTCCGATATCCGGGACAGAATCTTTTATTTTTTTCACCGCGTTTTGAATAAGTCCGTTCGGATTGATAGCCTCTAATCCGTCGGCGGTTTTTTTTTCTTGTCCTATAGCAGGAAATAACCCGACTGCTGGAATCTTTAGTTGATTTAAGTGAGCGACTTTTTCGACTGCTAGGTCAACCGAAAGTCGGGATACGCCCGGCATGCTCTTAATCGCTTCTTCCTTATTATTTCCTTCCATAATAAAAATTGGTTGCACAAGATCCGAACAGGATAGTCTAACTTCCTGTACTAGTTCTCTTAGAAAACTACGTCTGCGATTTCTTCTTAAACGTGTGGTGGGGAACCTTCGGCCGGTGAAAATCATAATTTTTTATTTTTGGCTTGATAAAGTTGAATTCTTTATACTAGAAAATCATTCTTTTTCAAACAGAATTTGAATTTGATTTGAATCCGATAGGGGTAAATTTTTACGATCTCGGTAATTTTGCACAGGTACTCTCAATCCAAATTTTCGCTTCTTCGGTAACTTCTTTAGTTGTTTTATTATGGATGCTGATTGGCTTTCCTACTACAACTCTTATAACCCCCTCTTTCTTTAGAAAACTTTTACGCGGCCAAAAGGCGCCAGCGTTGTGCGCGACTGGAATCAATGGACATCCAAGCTGTCGGGCTAGAGCCGCTCCAGTCTGTTTATATTGACCTATTTCTCCCACTGGTATCCGGGTGCCCTCAGGAAAAATTAACACCCACCAACCTTGTTTGATTCTCTTCTCACCCTTCGCAAGAACGCTTTTTAGCGCTCTTACGTTTGATTTTCTATCAATAGCGATGGGGTTTAAGCTAGCAAGGCCCCATCCAAAAAAGGGAATCCAAACTAGTTCTCTTTTGATAACTTGAGATTGTCTTGGGAATATAAGTTGCAGTGATATCGTTTCCCATGCCGATTGATGCTTGCACATAATCACGCCCGGGGTTTGCGTGATATTTTCTACTCCTTCAACTGCCCAAGATAAGTCACAAGTCAATTTTAGCCACTTTAAGCAGGCGCGTGCCCATCCAGTAATTATCTTATATCTGGTGGGTCTATTTAAAGGAAGAATCAGTATGCTAATGATCGAATATATTACAGTTAATGGAATTAAACCCAAATAAAAAAGAGAAGATCGGATAAGGTTCTTCATGTCGTTTGATTAAACACAATTTCTTGCATAGCTGTGGCCAAATCATCATATACGAGTATATCTGGTGGAGGATTGGAGTTTGCTTTCCCACTATTTACTAAGATTGGTCTTGCACCTATTTTTTTTGCGACCTCGATATCGGAAATTCTATCTCCGAAAAACGGACAGTCTTTGTAATTAATTCCCGTTCGTAGGCGGAAACTATCGAGAAGAGCCGTCTTAGGTTTTCTACAATCACAATTGTCCGCTGGATTGTGTGGACAAAAAAGAAAGGCATCTATTCTTCCTCCAAATTTTGCGAGCGTAGACTGCATTTTCTGGTTAATGGAATTGAGGTCCTCTATCGACATCCAGCCTCTACCAAGAGCTGATTGGTTGCTTACCACGATTATGTAAAATCCCTGACTTTTTGCTTTTGATATGGCTTCAAGGCTGCCCTTAATAGGGATCCAGTCTTTTGGGGTGAGGATGTAATCATCTCTTTCTTTATTTATCACGCCATCTCTGTCTAGTATTAAAGGTTTCATTTGGTTCTTTTGCCTAGTTTAGATCCAGATGAGTCAGGTCGCCGATTCTACATAAAAGTTCATTTGCCTCGTTCATGATAGAAAGGCGGTTTTCGGTTATTTCTTTATTATCAGTAATAACTTTCACTTCATCAAAAAATCTATCTATATGAGTTTTGCAACCAGCTATTTCTATAAGATATTGTTGATAATCTTTTTG
>MDTD01034276.1_pt1 | contig 28310 bp, 35 predicted proteins | sample 811221 | NCBI WGS metagenome assembly MDTD01 (sample SAMN05326646, study PRJNA326480) | marine metagenome | isolation source: seawater | place: Pacific Ocean: South West | collected 2011 | reverse complement strand
GGGCATCGACAATTCTGATGATTCATTGTCTGATGAGGAGAGAGCAAAACTTGAAGAGGTATACTCTGCTAACCTTACACTTATTGAGGATAAGCAAGTAGTTGAAGGCACTGTAGTTTCTGTAGGTAAAAAGGAAATTGTTGTAAATATCGGTTACAAGTCAGAGGGAGTTATCTCTGCATCGGAGTTTAGATACAACCCTGACCTTAAGCCTGGAGACAATGTTGCTGTATTCGTAGAAAAACAAGAAGATGCAAATGGTCAGCTAGTTGTTAGCCACCGTACTGCTCGAGTATACAAGGCATGGGGTAAGATTAACCAAGCAAAAGATGAGGATCTTATCATTCAAGGTACTGTTAAGTGCAGAACTAAGGGAGGATTAATCGTAGACGTATTTGGACTTGAAGCATTCCTTCCTGGTTCACAGGTAGACGTTAAGCCTATTCGTGATTTTGACGATTACGTTGGAAAACAAATGGAATTTAAGGTTGTTAAAATCAACCACGAGTTTAAGAACGTTGTTGTATCTCATAAAGCTCTTATCGAAGCTGAGCTTGAAGAGCAGAAGCGACTTATAATTAAAGGTCTTGAGAAAGGTCAAGTACTTGAGGGGGCTGTTAAGAACGTTACTTCTTACGGAGTATTCGTTGACCTTGGTGGAGTAGACGGACTAGTTCATATAACAGATATGAGTTGGGGTCGTGTAGGTCACCCTGAGGAGCTTGTTGAATTAGATCAAAAGATTAACGTTGTAATTCTTGACTTTGATGACGACAAGCGTCGAATTGCACTAGGCATGAAGCAACTAACATCTCACCCATGGGATGGACTTACTGAAGAATTCACTGAAGGTTCTAAGGTTAAGGGTAAAGTTGTTGTTATGGCAGATTACGGTGCCTTCATTGAAATTGCTCCCGGAGTTGAGGGACTTCTTCACGTTAGTGAGATGTCTTGGTCACAGCACCTACGTAGCGCACAAGACTTCCTTAAGGTTGGTGAAGAAATCGAATGTGTTCTTCTTAGCATTGACAGAGAAGAGAGGAAGATGTCTTTAGGTCTTAAGCAACTTACTAATGATCCTTGGGAAGAAATTGAAAAGCGTTATCCGCTTGAGTCTAAGCAAAAGGGTAAGGTTAGAAACTTCACAAACTTTGGTCTGTTTGTAGAGCTAGAGGAGGGTATTGATGGATTAGTTCATATCTCTGATTTGAGTTGGTCTAAGAAAATCAAGCACCCATCTGAGTTCTGCAATGTAGGAGACGAGATTGAGGTAGTCGTTATGGAGCTCGATAAGGAGAACCGTAGAATGAGTCTTGGTCATAAGCAAATCGAGGAAAATCCATGGGAGGTCTTCGAGACTGTATTTGCTGTTGGATCATCACACAATGCTACAGTAGTTAAGATCGAAGGAAGTAATGCTATTATCGCTCTTCCTTACGGACTTGAGGGCACATGTCACACAAAGCACCTCAATAAGGCTGATGGTGAAGCTCTTAAGGTTGATGAGGCTGCAGATTTCGTTGTACTTGAATTTAACCGTAACGCAAAGAGAATAACTGTTAGCCACCTTCGTACACACGAGGAGGGGCCAGCGAAGAAAGAGCGGAAGTCTAAATCAAGTGGTTCTAAATCAGGTGCTAGTAATCGTATGATGCAAGAGATTAACTCATCTACTGAAAAGAGTACTCTTGGTGATTTAGACGTTCTTTCACAACTTAAGGCATCAATGGACGCTACTCCTGAAGAGGAGGCGACAATTGCTGAAAAGGCTGTGGAAGAAAAGAAGAAGCCTGCTAAGAAGACTGTAGCTAAGAAAACAACAGCAAAAAAGAAAACTACTGCAAAGAAAACTACTGCAAAGAAAACTACTGCAAAGAAAACTGATAATAATGAAAAGTCTAGTAAATCTAAAAAAGGTGAAAAATAATGTTGCAACCAAAAAGACCAAAATTTAGAAAGCAATTTAGAGGTGTTGTAAAAGGCTCTAGGACTAGGGGAAGTAAAATTAACTTTGGTGATTATGGTTTAAAAACCCTCGAGTCTGGTTGGATTACAGCCAGGCAAATCGAAGCAGCTAGAAAAGCAATTGTTGGGCATGTTAAAAGGGGAGGGCAACTTTGGATAAGGGTTTTTCCTGATAAGCCTGTTTCTGCAAGGCCAGCAGAAACAAGAATGGGCAAGGGTAAAGGAGCAGTTGAATATTGGGTATCTCCAGTAAATTCAGGAAAGATACTATTTGAACTTGGGGATCTTCCAGGAGAATTATCTAGAGAGGCTTTGAGGCTGGCATCCCATAAATTATCACTAAAAACAAAGATCGTTTCTAGAAGTGAGCAGTTCTAATGGATATGTCAGAAATAAGAAAATTTAATATTGAAGATTTATTATCAAAATTAAAAGAATCAAGAAAAGAACACATGGATTTGCGTTTTAAAAAGGCAAGTATGCAATTATCAAATACAAATGAAATAAAGAAAATAAAAAAAGATATAGCAAGACTCGAGACAAGGCTTACTGAGTTAAGGTTCCTAAAAGGAGAAAGTAATGAATAAAGTCGAACGAATTTTAGAAGGTGTTGTTGTGAGCGATAAAGCGGACAAGACTATCGTTGTAACTATATCAACAAGGTCTAAAACTAGATATAAGGGAAAAACAGTTAAAAGATCTCAAAAATATTTGGTTCATGATCCAAATAATTCAGCAAAACAAGGTGATAGTGTTCAAATAACAAATTCAAGGCCAATGTCAAAAATGAAAAAGTGGAGATTATTTAAAATAAAGCAAAGTAGTGATAATATTCCAGTCTCTTTAAATAAGGAAGATAATATATGATACAACCTCAAACAAGATTAATCGTAACTGATAATTCAGGAGCGAAAGAAATAATGTGTATCCATGTTGATGGGGGCAGCTATAGAAGATTTGCATCTGTTGGCGATGTTATAACCGCTGCTGTGAAAGATGCTACTCCTGGTGGAAATGTAAAAATGCACGAAGTAGTTAAAGCAGTTATTGTTAGGACAAAGAAGGAGGTACGACGTATTGATGGTTCTTACATTAGATTTGACGACAATGCGGCTGTAATTATTGGCGAAGGTAAAAATCCTCGAGGAACAAGAATATTTGGACCAGTTGCTAGAGAGTTAAGGGATAAAGAATTTATGAGAATCATATCTTTAGCTCCGGAGGTACTTTGATGGCTAATAGAATCAGGAAGAATGACACGGTTATAATTAGGTCTGGTAAGGACAAAGGCAAAGAAGGAAAGGTAATATTAGTTGCGAATAATATGGTTACTGTTGAAGGTATCAATATTGCTACAAGGCACATTAAAGCAGGAACTGGTGCGAAAGAAACAGGATTTGTACAAAAAGAATTACCAATACATATTTCAAATCTAATCTATAAGGATCCTAATTCTGGTAAGAGTGGAAGAGTCAAAATTGAAAAGCTAAGTGATGGCTCATCATCCCGAGCGATAGTAGAATCAAACAAAACTGAAGGCAAATAAATGAAAGAAACTTATTCAAATACATTACCAAGAATGCAGTCAGTTTACATTGAAGAAGTTAAAAACAAACTAATGGATGAATTTGGGTATAAAAACCAAATGCAAATTCCAAAAATGTTAAAAATTGCTGTTAATGTAGGCATGGGGGAATCATTAACTAATAAAAATGCCATTGAAGCTATGATTGGTGATTTAACTCTAATAACGGGACAAAAACCAGTAGTGACCAGAGCAAAATTATCAATAGCCAACTTTAATTTGAGGGAAGGGATGAGAGTAGGGATAAAAGCAACGTTAAGATCTAAGAGAATGTGGGATTTTTGGGATAGATTAGTTAATTTATCACTCCCTCGAATCAGAGATTTTAGAGGGATATCTTCAAAGAGTTTTGATGGAAATGGCAATTATAATTTAGGAATTAAAGAACATATTATTTTTCCAGAAATTGATTATGGAAAAGTCGATAAAATTCGTAGCTTCCAACTGACAATAGCTACTTCAGCAAAAACAGACCAAGAAGGGTTTAGGCTTTTACAGCTTTTAGGAATGCCTTTTATGGAGGGAAAAGATGGCTAGAAAAGCAAAAATCGCAAGAGAATTAAGAGTTGAGAGAATTATAAAAAAGTATGCGGCCAAAAGAGCCGAATTGCTTTCAGTGTGGAATGATGCATCATTGCCTATTGAAAAAAGAAGAGAAGCAAGATTAGCAATTAGCAAATTGCCAAAAAACTCAAATCCAAATAGACATAGAAATAGGTGTAGCTTAACTGGAAGGTCAAGAGGATATGTAGGCTTTGTAGGATTATCAAGAATTAAATTTAGAGAAAAGGCTCTTCAAGGAGAATTTCCAGGTATAAGAAAGGCTAGTTTATAATATGAGTGACCCTATTGCAGATATGCTAACAAGAATAAGAAATGCCATTGCTATGAAGAAAGAATACGTTGACTTTCCATCATCCAGCATGAAATCATCTGTTTTAGCTGTGATGAAAAAAGAAGGTTATATATCTAATTTCTCAGTACAATCTAATGAAAAAAAATCATTCACTAAGGTTGATTTAAAATATGATGCTGATAATAATTCTGTACTTCGTGGATTATCAAGAGTAAGTACTCCTGGGCTTAGATCATATTCAAAAAAAGATGAAATTCCCATGTACATGGGCGGTCTTGCTATTTCAGTAATATCGACTTCCAAAGGAATAATGACAGGTAAAGAAGCATTTAAAAATGGTCTTGGGGGAGAAATTATCTGCTATATATGGTAGATGGAGTAATTGTTATGTCAAGAATTGGAAAATTACCTATAAAAGTTCCTAGCGAAGTTGCAGTAGAAATAAATGGAAATCTGATTACCTTCAAAGGTCCTAAGGGTGAAGAAAAAGTTGAAATCCATAATGCAATTTCTGTTAACTTTGAAGATAATAAAATAACTTGTCAAAGAAAAAACGATGATTCTGAAATAAAAGCTCTACATGGGCTAACTAGAAGTTTAATTAATAATTGTGTAATAGGAGTCAGTAATGGTTTTGAGATTATTCTGGATATCATAGGAACTGGTTATAGAGTTTCAAAAAAAGGAAAAGATTTGGAATTTAGTCTTGGTTTTAGTCATTCAGTGACAGTAAATCCTATTGGCTCTAATGAGTTAACAGAAGAAAATCAAAATGTAGTTATTGTTAAAGGTTCAAATAAACAATCTGTTGGTGAACAAGCTGCGAGGATTAGAAAATTGAGAAAACCTAATCCTTATACTGGTAATGGGATCAAATATAGAAATGAAATTATTAGAAGAAAAGCAGGTAAAACTGCAGTAGGTGGTGAGGCATAATGAGCACAATGAAGCTTAATAAAAGAAAAATCAGACATATTAGAGTTAGAAAAAAAATTTCTGGAACATCAGAAAATCCAAGATTATCGGTCTTTAGAAGTAATAAATATATATATGCTCAAATTGTTGACGACGTAAATGGTAAAACTTTAGCTTCATGTAGCAGTAAAGATAAAGTTGTTGCTGCAGAAAATATAAAGAACGAATCTGGATTATCAACAAAGAACTTTGATGCATTTAAAGTTGGATTAACTATATCAAATATATGTAAAAAATCTGGTATTGACAAAGTAGTTTTTGATAGGGGTGGTTATAAATATCATGGCAGAGTAAAGGCTTTGGCTGATGGTGCAAGAAAAAATGGATTGGAGTTTTAATGGTATCTCAATCGAACACAAATAGACGAAAAGGTAGAGTTAGAAGAGGTAGAAATGAGGAAGAAAAAAATCCTTATATAGAAAAAGTAGTAAGTGTTAGAAGAGTTTCTAAAGTTGTTAAAGGAGGGCGAAACCTTTCTTTTGCTGCATTCGTAGTAATTGGTGATGAGAAAGGAAGGGTTGGTTTTTCATCTGGAAAAGCTGCGGCTGTTCCAGATGCTGTTAGAAAAGCAGTAACCACCGCAAAAAAAGAATTAGAGGAAATAAATTTAAAAGGTACAACAATACCCCACGAAGTAATAGCAAAATTTGGTGCATCGAAAGTTATGATAAGGCCTGCCGCTCAGGGCACAGGAATAATTGCAGGAGGTGGTGTTAGAGCCGTAATGGAGGCAGTTGGCGTAAAAGATGTGATTTCCAAGACTCATGGCTCAAACAATGTGTTTAACGTAGTAAAAGCAACAGTAAAGGCTCTTAGGAGCATGGAGAAATTAGATAGATCTATAAAAGTAAATAATGATGAAGATAAAGATAAAACAAATTAAAAGTTCCATTGGTGCAAAAAAAAATCAAAGAGATACTTTAAAGGCTCTTGGTTTAAATAAAATTGGAAAAACAGTTGAAAAAACTTTGAGCCCTTCAATTGAAGGTATGGTAAATAAAGTTGAGCATATGGTTGACGTAACGGAGGTAAATTAAATGTCCAAATTGAATAGTTTTAAATTACCAAACAAAAGAAAATTTAGATCTAGAGTTGGTCGGGGTAATGGAAGTAAAGGTACATATTCTGGGAGAGGTTTAAAAGGACAAAAATCTAGATCTGGTGGTGGTGTTCCTCTTTTTTTTGAAGGCGGACAGCTTCCTTTAGTAAAAAGACTCCCATTTTTGAGAGGATTTAAGAATAGATTTAAAAAAGATTTTAGTATTGTTAATTTGGTAGATATTGAAAATAAATTTAAAGAAGGTGACGAAGTTACTTCTGAGTCTCTTTATAAATTAAATTTGGTTAGAAAAAAAGATTCAAATGTAAAAATACTCGGAAATGGTGATTTAAAAAAATCATTAACGATTAAAGTCCATTCAATAACAAAGTCTGCTGAAGAAAAAATAAAAAAATCTGGAAGTACTATAGAAATACTTAAAGAAGAAACTGTTAAGAAATAAATCAAACATGACCACAAATTCTGAAAATAAATCAAACATGCCATCGTTAATTATTGCTGTTATGGATGCAATGAGGATACCCGATTTAAGAAATAAAATCTTATTTACTTTCGGAATTTTAGTTGTATTTAGATTTTTAGCTCATGTTCCTGTTCCAGGTGTTGATAGAGACGCATTAGCTGCAGCTTTTGATAGTGCTCCCTTACTAGGATTTTTAGACCTATTTTCGGGGGGAGCTCTTAGAAACCTCAGTATTGCTGCATTAGGAGTATATCCCTATATTACTGCTTCAATAATTATGCAGGTAATTACACCTGTTTTCCCTTCATTAAAAGAATTGTCGCAAGAAGGTCAATTCGGAAGACAAAAGATTAACCAATATACTCATTACTTAATGATTCCAATTGCATTTCTTCAGGGGTGGGGGCAAATAAGTATTCTTCAAAGTTCTTTTGGGGGACAAGTAATTGAAGGGTCTGGGTTTGGACAAGGTAATTTCATTTCTTTCACTTCAATATTACTTACAATGACTGCAGGAACAGCTTTTCTTGTTTGGTTGGGAGAACTTGTTACAGAAAAAGGTATAGGTAATGGTATTTCATTAATAATTTTTGCTGGTATAGTTTCATCTTTGCCTTCGATTATTGGTCAAGGTGCGTTACTTTCAGACCAATTATTCCAACTTTCTCTTCTTGTCGGAATAGCTTTATTAATTGTTTACTTAATTGTTGTTTTTACTGAAGCTCAAAGAAGAATCCCTGTTCAATACGGAAGAAGTGTTTTTCGCGGTGGTAGAATGTACAGGCAGACTGGTGGTTCATTTATTCCCTTAAGGGTTAATTCCGCAGGAATGATACCACTTATTTTTGCTTTTTCATTATTAATTCTTCCAGCGAGCGTTAGTGGATACTTTGTTGATCCTTCTACAAATTCTGCTGGCTCACAAATAGCAGAATTTATTACTAATTTGTTAAGTCCTGCAAATGCTGCATACTGGGTACTCGTATTCATTATGGTAATGATGTTTACTTTCTTTTACGCGTTAGTGACTTTTAATCAACAAAATATTGCTGAAAATTTGCAAAAAAATGGTGGATTCATACCCGGTATCAGGCCTGGATCTCCAACACAATCCTATTTAAGCCAAGTTATGGTTAGGATTACATGGGGAGGAGCAATTTTTCTTGCAATGGTCGCTGTAATGCCATTCATAGCTGGTATTGTTACAAACGTTGGAACTGCATCTACAATAATGAGTAGTACAAGTTTATTAATTATGGTTGGGGTAGCGCTCGATACAATGAGACAGCTGGAATCACAGCTTTTAATGAGAAACTATGAAGGATTTATGAAAGAATGAAATTACTAGAAGTTTTAATTTTTTTAGGTCCTCCTGGGTCAGGGAAAGGTACTCAAGCAGAATTACTCAACCAAAAGATTAACTTTACTCATTTATCTGTTGGTGATTTATTAAGAGATAATATTTCCGATAATACAGAACTGGGTAAATTGGCTTCAAACTACGTTAGATCAGGCGAATTGGTTCCTGATGATTTAATTATAGGCTTAATGGATTCTTATATATCAAATTTGAAAAATAACGATAACTCTTTAGGTATTATTTTAGATGGTTTCCCGAGGACAATTAACCAAGCTGTTGCACTTGAAAAAAAGATGAGTCAGCTCGGAGTCACTATTAAAGTTGCTATTAACCTCGACATAACAGATGAAAAAATTCTCTCCAGGCTTGAAGAGAGAGGAAGAGAAGACGATAAGCCTGGGCTAATAAAAAATAGGTTAAGTGTATACAGAAACCAAACAAAGCCACTACTTGATTTTTATTCAAAAAGAAATTTATTAGAATCGGTTGATGGTGATCAATCTATGGAAGCTGTTTCCAATGAAATAATTAATTTATTTAGGACAAAGGTTGCATAATGCTAAATAACAAAGCAAATATATTGATTAAAACTCAAAAAGAGATTTCTTACATGAGGGAAGCTGGGAATATTATTGCCGATGTTATGAATATGATGGAAAAGGCTATCGAGCCTGGTGTTACTACTATTGAATTAGACAATATTTCAAAAAGAGAGATTAAAAAAAATAAGGTGAAATCTGCCTTTTTAGGATTGTATGACTTTCCGAATACAATTTGTGTATCCATAAACGAGGAAATAGTTCATGGAGTCCCTTCAAGTAGGAAACTTAAAAATGGCGATATCATAAGTATTGATGCTGGAGTTATTGTTTCAGGTTTTTATAGTGATCATGCAAAAACATTTGCAGTAGGAGATTGCTCCAAGGAAGATATTAAATTGTTAACTGATACTTCTAAATCATTGAATTTAGCTATCAATGAATGTTTTAGCGGTAAATTCGTTGGTGATATTGGGAATGCTGTCGAAACATTTATTGTACCTAAAGGCTATGGTTTAGTAAGAAATTATACTGGTCACGGAATTGGGAGGTCTTTGCATGAATCTCCTCAAGTTCCAAATTTTGGAATTCCAGGCTCTGGACCAAAGCTTATCCCCGGCATGACTCTGGCAATAGAACCTATGGTCAATTTAGGTGAAAGTGAAACAAAATTATGCGATGATGGGTGGACTGTAGTAACATCTGATGGTGCAAAATCTGCTCATTTTGAAAATACAGTCTTAATAACTGATTCAAAACCGGAGATTTTAACAAGTTAATTATGTCAAAGAAAGATTCTATAGAAGTAGAAGGGAAGGTTAAAGAAGCTTTACCAAATGCAAATTTTAAAATTGAATTAGCTAATGGGCATGAAGTTCTAGCTCATGTTTCAGGTAAAATTAGAATGAATTTTATTAGGGTTATACCTGGGGATAGAGTTTTAGTAGAATTATCACCCTACGATTTAAGTAGAGGCAGAATAACATATAGGTTTAAATAAAATGAAAGTAAGATCATCAGTAAAAAAAAGATGCGATAATTGTAGAATTATTAAACGAAGAAGGGCAGTAATGATTATTTGCTCCAATACTAAGTGTAAACAAAAACAAGGATAAAATATGGCTGTAGTAAAAGGTGTAAATATACCTGACAATAAAAGAATTGAAATAGCATTAACAAGTATTTATGGAATTGGTAGGACTAATGCAAAAAAGTTAACCGAAAAAGCTGGTGTAGTTGATAATCCTCGAGTTAAAGATCTTAGCGAAGATAAGCTTAATCTTATAAGGTCACTTGTTGACTCACATGAAGATCCTATTGAAGGTGACCTTAGAAGATCGGTTAGAGATGATATTAAAAGGCTAGGAGATATAAAAACTTATAGAGGTGACCGGCATCGAAGAAATCTTCCTGTGCGTGGACAGCGAACAAAGACTAATGCAAGAACCAAAAGAGGTAAAAAAATTGCAATTGCTGGAAAAAAACAAGTAACTAAACATTAAAATGGCTAGAAAGACAAGACAAAGAAAAAGAGAAAAAAGATTTATCCAAAAGGGTAAAGCTTATATATCTGCCACCTTCAATAACACAATAATCACTTTGACTGATGAAACAGGCAATGTTTTATATTCTAGCGGTGCTGGTTCTGTTGGATTTAAAGGGTCAAGAAAATCAACTTCTTTTGCAGCACAAAGAATTGCTGAAAGTCTAGCAAAAAAAGCTGAAGAAATTGGTTTAAATAAATTAGATGTAATTGTTAAAGGTCCTGGAGCTGGAAGAGAAGCCGCAATAAGAGCTCTCCAATCATCTGGCTTAAATGTTCTTAGCATTAAAGATGTTACTCCTATTCCTCACAATGGTTGTAGACCACCTAAAAGAAGAAGAGTATAAGGGGGATTAATTGAAACTTAGAGCTACTATAACTTGTAAAGAATGTGTAAGAATGGACGAGAGAATATGTTCAAAGCCTACAGGTAAATGTTCAGTTGAAAGAAATAGATTAAGAAAAAACTCTTATACACCATCAAGGAGACTTTCAGACTACGGTATTCAGCTTCGAGAAAAACAAAAAGCCAGAATTATGTACGGATTAAGGGAAAAACAATTTCGGAATTATGTTAAAAAAGCTTCAAAAATGGTTGGAATTGCAGGTGAAAACCTATTATCAATTCTTGAAAGTAGGCTTGATAATACTGTTTTTAGGCTTGGTTTTGGAAGGTCCAGAGCTCATTCTAGGCAACTTGTGAGCCATGGCCATTTTCTTGTTAACGGAAAAAAGGTTGACGTACCAAGTTATTTGGTGAGAAATGGAGATAAAATTGAAATTTCAGAAAAATCAAAAAAAACTGAGATGTTCAAAACTATGAACCTCGATGAAGAGATGAAAGAAAGAAGTGTTCCCAATTGGCTAAAATCAGATAGGGAAAATGGGTTAGGAGATGTTATTTCACGACCAGAAACCGATGATATGGAAATTGGGATTCAGACAAGATTAATTATTGAGTATTATTCAAGGAGATAAGATGGGAATGATTCCAGAAGATATAGAAAAACAATATGGCGTAACAACTACATCTGAATTTGAAGATCAGATGAGTGAAAAAAAATTACCAGAACTTTCATTTGTAATTAATGATGAAAATGAAAATTATGCTGAAATAATTGCTAGCCCACTTCCGAAAGGAATGGGCGACACTATTGGAAATTCAATGAGAAGAACATTATTAAATTCTTTATCAGGGGCTGCAATAACTTGGGTAAGAATTGACGGAGTTCAGCATGAATATTCTTCAATTGATGGGATGACCGAAGGTGTGATTGAATTTATTCTTAATTTGAAAAATATTAGACTCAAAGCAATGTCAGAAAGGTCTGGTAGAATGAGATTGGATGTTAAAGGTGAGGGGAAAATAACTGCAGGTGATATCATGACAAGTGCAGATTTTGAAATTGTAAACCCTGAATTATATTTAGCAACTTTAAATAGTAGTTCTTCAAAATTATCCGTTGAATTTAATGTTGAGCATGGTGTTGGATACATACCTGCTGATAGATTTGCACAAGAAAGTCTTGGAATTGGTTTTTTGCCAGTTGATTCCATTTTTAGTCCAGTTAGAAAGGTAAATTACTTTGTTGAAGACTTGAGAATAGGTAATGAAACCAATATTGAGAAACTCACATTAGAAATATGGACTGATGGCTCAATACTCCCTTCGGATGCAGTTAAAAATGGAGCAGATTTACTTATGAAAAAATTTTTTCAGTTTGTAAACCTTGAAGAAGTTGCGAATGTTGTTGAGACTACCGACTCAAAAGGAGTATCCGCAGAAGTTTACAACACTCTTGTTGAAAGCCTAGATTTATCAAGCAGAACTTTTAACTGTTTGAAAAGAAGCGGTCTTAATCGTGTAGGAGATATAATTGAGTTCCCTCTTGGTCCTGAAATGTTAAAGTTGAAAAATTTTGGTCAGAAATCATTGGATGAACTTGAAGAAAAACTACAACCTTTTGTAAAACAAGTTGAAGAAGAAGGAAAAGCTTAGTAATGAGGCATAGAGTTTCAGGATATAAATTAGGAAGGAAGACTGGAAGCAGGAAGGCACTTTACAGAATTTTACTCAATGAGTGCATAAAGCGTGGCAAAATAAGGACTACCATGCCCAAAGCAAAAGCGGTTCAACCAAAATTGGAAAAACTTATAACTCTTGGAAGAAAAGGCACTGACAACGATAGAAGGAAAGCCTACTCAATAGTAAATAATGCTGAAGTAACTAAAGAATTATTTGATGTAATAAGTAAAAAATTTGAACAAAGAGACAGTGGATTCACAAGAATAACCAAGTTAGGTAATAGAAAGGGAGATTCATCCCCCATCGTTGAACTGGCTATTTTAGATGATATTGCATTAGAAAATGATGAAAATGAAAATGAATAGTTTTATTGTAGCAATTGAATATGATGGAACTAATTTTAAAGGATCTCAAAAACAGCCCAATGCAAGAACTATACAAGGCACATTCGATTCAACTCTAACTTCTATTCACAAGCGAAATATATTTTCTGAGTTCGCAAGTAGAACTGATTCTGGTGTTCATGCTTCCAAACAGATAGTTAGTTTCAAATCAGATTTAAATATAAAAGATGACTCTTGGGTTGATATTCTTAATCATAATTTGCCAAAAGATATAAGAGTTTATAAATGTAAAAAATTAAATAATCTTATCGATGTTAGAAGAGATGCGGTTGAAAGAGAATATACATATAAAATTATAACAGGAGATAGGATTTCTCCTATTGAATACAATTACCATGAACATATAAGTAAAGAGCTTAATATTGATGACCTTGAAACCGCAACAAAAATTTTCATCGGAAGACATAATTTTCTTTCATTTACTGGGAGATTGCTTCCAGACTGCTCAAATACAGTAAGAGAAATAAAATCTATAAGTTATAAACTTTCAGGAAACAAAATTAATATTATTATTTCTGGAAATTCATTTTTGTATCAACAGGTTAGAAGAATTGTTGGCTCCCTGATACTATTTATGAGAAATAAAATAAGTCTAAGCTCTATACAAGAGGCATTAGAATTTCCAGCTAAAGGTAAATTTAACTTACTTGTCTCATCAAAAGGGTTGTACTTAAGTGATATAAAATATGGAAAAATTTAAAATAAAATGCTTAATAAAGATTTAAACAAAATATCAATAAGTTCCAAAGGGATTAATCATGAATGGCATGTGATTGATGCTAACGATAAAGTTCTTGGAAGAATTGCAACTCAAATTGCTATGAAGCTAATGGGAAAAGAAAAGGTTAATTATGCACCTAACCTGGCTACAGGAGACTTTGTTGTTGTAATTAATTCTAAAGGAGTAAAATTAACTGGAAATAAAGAAATTCAAAAAGAATACTTTAAACATTCTGGTTATCCTGGTGGCGAGAAACAAATTAAATTTCAAAAAATGATGGAAAAAGATCCTAATGAAGTAGTAGTGAATGCTGTAAAAGGGATGCTTCCAAAAAACAAATTAAGGGATGTTATGTTAAAAAGACTTAAAGTTTTTTCAGGCAATACGCATCCTTTTGAAAAAAATTTAAATAAACAATAGGAGAATATATTGTCTACTGAAAAATATTATTATGGTACAGGTAAAAGGAAGTCTGCGATTGCAAGAGTAAGAATATATAATAGTAATAAACCTGGAGGGGTGATTGTTAATGGAAAGCCACTTAAGGAAGCAATACCAGTAGAAATATGGCAGAAATCTGCTACAAGGCCATTAGAAATTCTTGAAATTTCTGAAAGCTTATCAATTATCGCTAAGACTCATGGAGGAGGAATTTCAGGTCAAGCTGATGCCTTGTCTTTAGGTATATCAAGAGCTTTAATAAAAATGGATCCTTCATTGAGAAAAAAATTAAAAGTTATGGGATTACTTACAAGAGATTCAAGAGTTAAAGAGAGTAAAAAATATGGATTAAAAAGGGCTAGAAAAGCTCAGCAATTCACAAAGAGATAGTTAATTTATTTTTATTTCAGCAACTCTTTCTAAATTATTTAAGTCCTTTGATATCTTCACCTTTAATTCTTTAAATTCGCTTAAATACTTTGAATGTGAAGGATCAATTTCAATAAATGCCTTTCCGTTCTCCTTAAGAATGTGTGGCAAGATTTGTAAAAGTTTTTTTATAAGATAAAATCCTTTTTCTTTTGAATATAATGCTTCGCTTGGCTCTAAATTTAATTCTTTAATTTTTCTTTCATGCGAAATATATGGTAAATTTGCCGTTATAATGTCATACCTATTAATTAAGGTTTTCCTGATATCCTCCACTCCAAGATTATATAAGTTTATTGTTTTATTTAAATTGTAATTAGAAATATTTTTTTTAGCTATTTCAAAAGTAAAAGGATCAATAGCATCAAAGTGTAAATTAACATTTGTACTTAATATTGAGGATATTGGAATGCAGCACGATCCAGTCCCAATATCTAACGCTGTAATATAATTATTAATAGATTCTGAATATTCAATAACCTTTTCAACAATGTATTCAGTTTCGTTTCTTGGAATTAATGTTTTGGTCGAATTATTTAAATAAACATGAAACTTATAACCATAAAACCATGCTTCATCCAATGCATATTGCAAAGGCAAACCTTCTGATCTTTTTTTTAAAATTTTGTCCAGTTCTATAATCTTACCTTTTTCTATTATTTCTTCAGAGCTTTTTCCAAATATATCTTTCAATTCAAAGCTTTTACCAAAAATTTCCTTAAATTTGTTGCTTAATAAAATTAATTCTGTTTCAGATTTTGCTTCAATCTTGTCATTTGTAATATTTTTAATTTGATTGAAAATATAGAAATAATATTCAATTATCTTCATTTTCAGATAATTTTTTTATTTGTTCGTTTCGAATTAATTTATCAATTAATATGTCAATAGAGCCATTTAGAAATTCATCTAAGTTGTAGACTGATTCATTTATTCTGTGATCAGTTATTCTTCCTTGGGGAAAATTATAGGTTCTAATTTTTTCAGATCTGTCTCCACTCCCAACTTGGTTTTTTCGATTTTCACTATGCTCTTGTTGTTGTTTCTGGTATTCAAGATCCCATAGCCTGACCTTAAGTAAATCCATCGCTATAAGCCTATTTTGTGATTGAGATCTCTCTCTTTGGCAAGTTACCACTATCCCAGATGGATTATGGGTAAGCCTTACAGCTGTTGCAACTTTATTTACATTTTGACCACCCGCACCACCTGAGTGAAAAATGTCCGTTCTAATATCTTCTTGATTTATATTTATATTTATATCCTCTAATCTTGGTAATACTGCTACAGTAACTGCAGAAGTATGAATCCTTCCCTGAGATTCAGTTGAAGGTACTCTTTGTACTCTATGAGTACCGGCTTCATGCTTCATTTTTCTAAAAACTCCAGAACCATTAATTTCAAAAGTCACTTCTTTAATTCCACCCAACCCATTATCATTTATGTCTACCAATTTAAAAGACCAGTTTTGCAACTCAGTGTACCTTTGGTACATTCGAAAAATTTCCCCAGCAAATATACTCGCTTCATCCCCACCAGTACCTGCCCTTACTTCCACAATTGCATCTGCCTTATCCCTAACATCTTTTGGTATTAGTTGCTCTTGTAAGTCATCACTTAAATTTTCAATTTCTTTTTCTAAATCTGAGATATCAGCTTTGGCTAATTCAATTAATTCATAATCATCCTCTTCTTTTATTATTTGTTTTAAATCAATCAGTTGAGAAGCCTTTTCAGATATATCTTGATATAAATTTACAATTTTTTTTAATTCACTATGCTCTTTTGCAAGCTTAGTGATCATTTGTATATCTGACGAATTGTTTGGGTCAGCCATTAATTTTTCAATTTCAAAAAATCTTTCTTCTATAATTTTTAGTTTATTTAATGTCGAATTATCCATTTTCAATAATTTTTGAATATATATCTTCAAAGTTAAACCTAGTGTTGAAGGATTCTCCACTAAGAAGTTCTTTAATTTCAACCTCATTATTATTTAATTCATTGTCTCCAACAACCATTAAATATCTAGATTTTATTTTATTTGCATATCTCATCTGAGACTTAAAGCTTTTATTCGTAGAGGAATTTACAACAACAATATTTCGGTCCCTCAATTTATTTGAAAGAATATTTGTCTTTATCCAAGCTTCGCTTGATAGAGAAATTATAGTTAAATGAGGAAAGCTTTCCTCATCAAAAAAGCCTTCATCCATAGATATTATTATTCTTTCTATTCCACTTCCAAAACCTGCAGCAGGAGTATCTGGCCCTCCAATATGCGAAATTAAATTGTCATACCTCCCGCCCGATAATATGCTTGCTTGAGATTTCTCACTTCTGCTTAATGGTTCAATTTCAAAAACAGTCATCGAATAATAATCTAAACCTCTAACAAGATTATGATCAATTACTAAGTCAATATCATCAAATTGTTTAATAATTTTATTTATGATTTCCTGAAGTTTTTTCCAATGCTTATTAGACTCATCATCAAGAAATTCAATTGGTTTTGGCGAGTCCAGGATTAATTCCTTGGTAACCTTTTCTTTGGAATCAAGTATCCTGATTGGATTTGCATCAAACTTGATTTTATCTATTTCTGGAAGATCATTTTTTCTCTTTGAGAAATATTGTAAAAATTCTTTTCTAAATTTTTTTCTAGAATCCTTATTGCCAATAGAATTCAATCTTAAATTGAGGTTCTTTATGCCTAATTTTTTTAAATAAGTAAGTCCTACAAGAATAATTTCTGCATCTGCTTCAGGGCTATTATCTCCAAATATCTCAACTCCAAATTGATGATGTTGCCTCATCCTTCCACTTTGAGGTCTTTCATGCCTAAACATGGGTGCAATGTAAAATAATCTTAATGGAGAAGGTAAATTATGCATACCATGTTCAATGAATGCTCTACAAACAGGTGCCGTCCCTTCTGGTCTTAAAGTAAATTTGTTGCCACCAATATCAGTTAAATTATACATTTCCTTTGTAACAACATCTGTTCCTTCTCCTACAGCCCTTTTAAATAAACTTGTTTGCTCAAAAATTGGAGTTGTTATTTCGTTATACCCAAATGACTTGGCAGTCTCCCTGGCTATCATTTCAATTTTATTCCAGTAAGCTTTTAAATCTGGAAGGTGATCAGAAGTTCCTCTTGGTGCTTTAAAATCCATAATTATATAATCAATAAGTTAATGTAAATTAAAGGATATATTAATTCTAATTAAACTTATATAAAAATATTTACAATTTTAAAAAATATGAAAATTATTAAATCAGAAAACGAAATGATTAACTATTGTAATGAGTTAAAATTTAAAACTTCATTTGTTCCTACAATGGGATCTTTGCACGATGGGCACATAAAGCTTTTGGAAGAAGGTAAAAAATATAGTAATTTCTTAATCGCTTCACTATTCATTAACCCTCTTCAATTTAATAACTCTAAAGATTTAGCCACATACCCAAAAAATTATAGTGAAGATATAAAAATTTTTGAGAAATTAGGAGTTGATCTTCTATTTTTTCCAAATGAAAAAGATATGCTTATGTCAAATATTAAAAAAATAAATTCTGGTTTTAAAGGAAAAATTCTGGAAGGTAAATACAGACCAGGTCATTTTGACGGCGTTTTGACAATAGTTAATAAATTCTTTGAAGTTATAAAGCCTGATTATTCTTTATTTGGCATTAAAGATTTTCAGCAGTTATGCTTGATTTATACAAAGTTGTCTCCATTACATAATACCTCAATTATTCCTGTTAGAACTGTAAGAGAGCCTTCGGGGCTTGCTTGTAGTAGTAGAAATAAATTATTAAGCAAAGATCAAAAAGTAATGGCATCCAAAATTTATGAAGGATTAAAATTACTCGAAAAAAAAAGGAAAAGTGAACCTAGAATTAACTGTGTAAGTTTTTTAAAAGATTTTTATAAAAAGCAAAATTTTATAGAAATTGATTATGTTTCTTTAGAAAAAATTTCATTTTTTAATGAAAATAAAAAATCAGTTTCTAATTTAATAAAAAATAAAAGCATGGTAGTAATGGTTGCTGCTAAAATTGGAAATGTAAGACTAATAGATAACTTACTTATTAACTAAATTGTTCAGAATCTAAATATATCTTAACTTTATCAACGTAAGTTGTAGAACTTAATTTTATAAGTTCTACATGTCTTTCATTTATTTCCCCTCTGATCCTGGCAGGATTGCCCATTACAAGAGATCTTGGTGGTATCTTCATATTTTCTAAAACCATTGACCCAGAAGCTATTAAAGAAAATTCACCTACAATTACACCTTCATTTAATGTAGATCCATTGCCCAATAAACAGTTGTCCATAATATTTTTTGCATGACATGTGACCCCATGGCCAATTGTTACATTATTCCCTATAGATGTATCATCATCAGAATGAATAACTGAATTATCTTGAATATTAGTTCTTTCACCTATTCTTATTAACCCATTATCTGCCCTAACTACTGCACCAAACCAAACACTTGAAAAGGAATTTAAAATTACATCCCCAATTACTGAAGATGAAGGAGCAATATAAGTGTTTTCTGAAATAGTTGGAAATTTATTGTTTACCTTGATAAGCATTAAGGATACCTTTTGAAATTCAAGCTCATATTGACAACATAAGGTTCATTTACCTTTGTTAACTTAAAATTTTCTATAGCCTTTTCTTTAGTGCCACTGTCATTTTCAATAAAAAAATTGACTTCAGCTGTTAATTCAGACCTATATCTTGGAGCAACTAAAACATTTAGGTATCTGCCGTATAAAGTTTCAACAATTTCAGATTTAGAGTTTCCAAATTCTGCATAAATAACAATACCTTCTTTGATCGGTTGGCCATTTACATAGGCATTACCCATAAAAACATGTGGGAATGCAGGAGGTCCTTGAGAAGATAAAAGCAAATCATCCTCATTATTTGAACAACTCAATAATGAAAACAAAGTTATTATTAAAACGATTATTTTTTTCATATCTTTATGGACTCTAATATATTCAAATTGATGTGATTTTCAAATTCTTTTGCAATATTAATAATTTTCAAATCTGAAAAAAGTGGACCCATAATTTGCAATCCTACAGGAAGACCATTAGATAGTCCGCATGGAATTGAAATGGCAGGGATTCCGGCTATATTAGCTGGCATAGTACATATATCATTTTGATACATTGTTAATGGGTCATCGATCATAGCACCAACATCGAAAGCCGTTATTGGTGACGTAGGAGAAATTATGATGTCATAATTTTTAAACACTTCTTTAAATGAATGAACAATCATGCCTCTAACTTTTTGAGCTTTTCCATAATATTCATCATAATAACCTGAAGATAGTGCAAATGTACCCAGTAATATTCTCCTTTTAACTTCTTCTCCAAAGTTGCTTCTAGTATTTTTTATAACCTCCCATGAACTTTGATGATTATTGTCTGAATGACCAAATTTTATTCCATCATATCTATTTAAATTAGATGATGCTTCCGAAGGTGCTGTTAGATAATAAACTGGAAGCGATTCTTTAATGTATGGTATTGAAATAATTTCAACTTTAGCTCCTAATTTTTTAAATTCATTAATAGAATTTTGAAAGTTCTTTCTTACCTCATTTGATATTCCATCTCCTGTCAATTCCTCACAAATACCTATTTTTAATTTTCCAATTTCAGTATTTTCAATTTCTGAATAATTGTTCAATGAAGTTAAATCATTTTCGTCGTGCCCTTTGATAATGTTGTAAAGTAATTCGCAGTCTTCAACATTTTTTGAAAATGGACCAATTTGGTCTAATGAGCTACCAAAAGCTATAAGTCCATTCCTGCTAACAGTTCCGTATGTTGGTTTTAATCCTACAATCCCACATAATGAAGCTGGCTGCCTTATACTTCCACCTGTATCAGACCCGATACTTAAAAGATTTTGAGAAGACGCAACTGATGCAGCTGACCCGCCACTACTACCTCCTGGTACTTTAGAGGTGTCCCATGGGTTAAAGCAAGGCCCAAATTGGGATGTTTCATTTGATGAACCCATTGCGAACTCATCACAATTTGATTTAGCAGTTATTATAGCGCCCTCATTTAATAATTTATCAACAACAAATGCATTTCTCGGTGGTAAGAAATTATTTAAAATTTTCGAACCAGCTGTTGTAAGAATATCCTTTGTATTTATTGCGTCTTTTATAGAAATTGGGACACCAAGAAGTTTTTTTTCTTTAAAATTATCAAAATTTTTATCAATATATTTTGCCCTATCTAATGCTTCATCTTCGCAAATAGTAATAAGAGAATTTATTTCTGAATTAATTTTTTTTGATCTGTTTAGAAAAAAACTTGTCAACTCGGTTACTGATATTTTTTTTGATTTAACTAAGTTTACGCAATTTTTAGCTGAAAGTTTTTCTAAATTCATTTTTTTACCTATCAAGAATTTTTCTTATTTTAAAAAACCCATTCTCATTTTCAGGAGCATTTTTAAATGTTTCTTTTTTTTCAAAATGTATTGATTCAATAACTTCGTCTTTTCTTAAACTTTCCAATTCAGTCACTTTATTATCGTCTATTTCCCAATATTCTAAGTCAAAATTTTCAGTGTTTATATTATTAAGGGATGAAAAATGATCAATAATATCTCTAATCTGACTCTTATACTTCTCAAGTTCATTAGGAGATAAATTAATTTTTGCCAGTTCTGCTAAATTTTCAATATTAACTTTATTATTCTCGATATTCATTTAAGGAATGATTATACCAACAATTGACATAGAATACTTTTAATTCTTAGAATGATAATAAAGGTGTGTTGGGAAACCTTAGATATTAAAGAAGGAAAGTTTTGACAAAGTATATCTTTGTAACAGGAGGAGTTGTTAGTTCCCTTGGAAAGGGAATCGTTTCCGCATCTATTGGGAGGATACTCAAGAATAAGGATATAAATGTTTCCATAATGAAATTAGATCCTTATCTTAATGTAGACCCGGGAACAATGTCTCCTTTTCAGCACGGTGAAGTGTTTGTAACTGCTGATGGATCTGAAACAGATCTTGATTTAGGCCATTATGAAAGATTTATTGATGAAGAACTAAGTAAATTTTCGAGCTTTACTGCAGGAGCAATTTATAGAGAAATAATCGAAAATGAGAGAGATGGAAAATACCTTGGAGGGACAATACAAACCATTCCTCACGTAACTGATTTAATCAAAGATAAAGTTTTTAAGGCATCTAAAGAGACTAAATCAGACGTTATGATTGTAGAAGTTGGAGGGACTGTAGGTGACATAGAAGGCCAACCTTTCATAGAAGCTATAAGGCAGGTTAGAAGTGAATTTGGACCAGAAAATACATTATTTATGCATTTGACTTTGCTTCCAAAACTTGGTGCTACTGGTGAAGTAAAAACTAAACCAACCCAGCATAGTGTTAATTCACTTAGGGCAATGGGTATACAGCCAGATTTCTTAGTTTGTAGGAGTGACGAAGAATTTGATAATGGAATAAAAAGCAAACTTTCTTTACATTGTGATGTAAGACTGGAAAGAATATTTTCACTTGAAACTCTTGATACAATTTATGCTGTTCCAATTGCTTTAGAAAGCCAAGAAATGGGAGATAAAATTTCAGAATTCTTGAATCTTAAAAAGGGCAAATCTAATTTAGATCAATGGAAAAAGATGGTATCTATTATTAGGAATGATAAAAAGAACCTCAATATTGGTATCATTGGAAAATATACTTCATTAGAAGATTCATATCTTTCTGTAAAAGAAGCACTTATGCATGCTGCAGTTAATCAAGAATTGAACTTAAATATTGATTGGATATCTTCAGATGATATTGATAAATTCGACTTAGACAAAGCGTTAGGAGGGCTATCCGGAATTTTAATTCCTGGCGGTTTTGGTCCAAGAGGAATTGATGGAATGATTAAATGTGCTAACTTTGCAAGAACAAAGAAAATACCATATTTAGGATTGTGCTTAGGGATGCAAATAATGGTCATTGAGTATTCAAGGAATGTCCTAAATCTACAAGACGCAAATTCTTCTGAATTTGATCAAAATTCAAATAATTTAGTTATAAATTTTCTCCCTGGTCAAATAAAACTTAAAGAAACTGGAGCCAGTATGCGCCTAGGAAATTATCCGTGTGTTATTGAAAAAAATTCTAAAGTTTTTGATTGTTATCAAAAAGATGAAATAGTTGAAAGGCATAGACATAGGTATGAAGTTAATAATAAATTTTTAAAAGATCTGCAAGGAAAAGGGCTAATTGCTTCAGGTACTTCACCTGACGGATCTCTTGTTGAAATTATGGAAGTTTATAATCACCCTTTTATGATAGGAAGTCAATTTCATCCTGAATTTATTTCAAGGCCAGATAGACCTCATCCATTATTTTATGGATTTGTATCAGCTGTTAATGAAACAGTTGTTGAAGGCGACCAAATAAGGTTAATTCAATAAAATTTACATAGAAGACTTTTTTCAATATAATGGGTAAAGTCAAGTTCATTGGCGTACTCTTTTTAAATTATTCAAAATATTAAGATTAGGATTTCAAAAATTTTTAAAAGTGACTACTAAGAAAACTTCAACAAAAAAAATAACACCAAAAAAAGGACCATCTAATAAATCTTCGAGCATTCTAAATGAAAGTTTATTGAAAAAAAACGGCATCGATGAAATGTCTTTGGATGACTTAATTAAATTTGCTAAAAAGGAAAAGGTAGAAATTTCTGAGGGTGTTGATAATACTGATAGAGTCAACATTGTGTTACCAGTTTTAGCACATCTTGCACAGAAAGATGACCTCCTTCTTGGCTTTGGAGTATTGGACATATTGAATGATGGATATGGTTTTTTAAGAAACCCTGATACAGATGACAATAACGATGACATATATGTATCACAATCTCAAGTAAGAAGATTTAACTTAAGGCAGGGTGATAAAGTTGCTGGTCAAGTCAGACAACCAAAGGATAAAGAAAAATATTATGGTTTGACAAAAGTTGAAATGGTAAATGGTTTTGATCCAGAATCAAATCAAATGAAACAAAGGCCAATTTTCGAAAAACTTACTCCAATATATCCAAATGAAAGATTGACGCTTGAAACAGGCAATAAGCCTTTTTCAACAAGATTGATTGATATTTTTTCACCAATTGGGAAGGGTCAAAGAGCATTAATTGTTGCTCCTCCCAAGGCAGGCAAAACAATATTGCTTAAAGACATTGCTCAAGGCATTACTATTAATAATCCAGATGTTGAGTTATTTGTTGCTCTTATCGGTGAAAGGCCTGAAGAAGTTACTGATATGAAAAGGTCAGTTCAAGGAAAAGTTTTTAGCTCAACATTTGATGAACCTGTTGAAGATCATTGTAAAACAGCTGAAAAAGCTATTATAGAAGCTAAAAGATCAGTTGAATCCGGGAAAGATGTAGTTGTTCTTTTAGATTCATTAACAAGATTAGCAAGGGCGCACAACCTCAATACTCAAAGTAGTGGTAGGACGCTATCTGGGGGAATGGATCCATTAGCTTTATATCCTCCTAAACAGTTTTTTGGAGCAGCAAGAAATTTTGAAGAAAACGGGAGCTTAACAATTATCGCAACATGCCTTGTGGATACGGGTAGCAGATTAGATGACTTAATCTATGAAGAGTTTAAGGGTACTGGAAATATGGAATTACATCTTGATAGGAGATTGTCAGAGCAAAGAGTATGGCCTGCTATTGAGATATCTAAAAGTGGAACCAGGAATGAAGCAAATCTTCTTGATGATAATGCATTAAAGCAAGTTACTTTGCTAAGGAGGATGATTGCTCTTTCAAATTCACATTCTGACGCCGCAACTGACCCAACTGCATTGACTCAAAAAATATTAAAAGCTATGGGGAAAACAAAATCAAATTCAGATTTCTTAAAAGTTGAAAGCTGGATAAAAGATTAATTTTGTTAAAAATTTAATTTTTTTTAACAAAATATTAAAAAAATATGTATTTCCGTAATTTTTTTATAAAAAAAGGGATTTAATCGTTGACAATTAGTCAGGACAACCTATAACCTTAAGTTAATTTGGTAATATGCGTGCAAAGTGTTAGCTAGCTTTGAATAAAGCAAATTAACCAGATTGAGAAAATTTAATTAAATGTTGTTAGTAATTACTTGACATACATACTATGTTATGAAATTATCTGTACGATAAGTGGGCAAAATGTCTGACGTTTTCTAGTTGCGACTAAGGTAAACCAGGCGTCTCTTATTTAAAACAACTTTTAAATTAGTTGCAAAAAAAAGTAAATAAACAACAACCGTATCGTGTCCGGGTTTCTAACTGGCACGTAGGGATAAAAGGAGACTTTATGACTGAACTGTCAAGCAAAGAATCCGGAATAAAGGTAAAGGGGGAAAACAGAGTGAAAAAGATCATCTCTGCAAGAGTCATTGGAGGAATGGCCGCTATATTATTAGTGGTTGCCTCTCTAATTGGACTCAATCAACAAACCGATACGGCTCAAGCAGCATCAACAGGTACGATCAACTTGGTAAACAATTGGTCAAAACTTTCAACTGCTACGAGTCCGTCTAAGTTGGCTTCCACTTATGGTGGAACTACTCCGAGTTATGTAGGATCAGGCAAAACGCTTTATGCTACTTACACTTCGACTGGTAGGCACATCATGTCTGGTTCAAACCAACTTGTAATTGAAGTTGTCGATAGCGACCTTAACGCAGCAGTAGTTAAGAGCACAATCGTCATCCTAAAGGGTGGTCATTCGGCTTCAAGTACACTTATAACAGCTTATGAAACTATAATTACTGATAACACTGGTAAGAAGGAATATGCTATTCCGGTCATTGATAATAACAGTGATGGTGTAGTTAATGGTCAAGACCTTACATTCGCATGTAGGTGGCTTGGTGGTGGATTCCACGATACTGAAGGTGACATAACAAGAGCCTCTGGTGACACACTATTAGACGGTACAGTAGTTAAAGGATTCGCTGCAGGTTCATCTGCTGCAAATTCAAGAACGAATGCTTCAACAGCAACTGGTACTCTTGGTAGATCTCCGGTTCAGTCTGATGGTATGGCAATAGCAAGATCTGGAGCAGAAGATGCATTAATGGGAGCATTTAACGATTCTCCTAAATGTGGTACTGGTACATCATCAAAGGTGTCCATAGCATTAATAGGTTCAGCTGGTGACCCAACTGGTGGTGTTTCAGCTCAAATACAGGTGTCAACTCCATCTGGTATAACAGGAACAGCTGCATGGGGTGTTGGTGGCCAACAAGCTGGTGCTACTAATCTAACTACCCCTGTAATAGCTGGATTAATACAGTGGAAGACATCAAGAATTAATACAACAACCGCTAAAATTTGGAGTGGTGTTGTATCTAAATCAAATGCAATTAACATTTTATTGACTGAAACTGGTAGAAATACTGGTGTATTCAATGGAATTGTAAACTTGTATGATAACGAAAATACAGAAATGCCTTTAGGTATGCAACAATCAGTTGCAAGTGGTACAGGAATTGTAGAAACCGCAACGGGTGACCAAACTACATATCCAGTAGGATATTTTGGTAACACTAACGCAGAATCACCATGTAAGGACGATTGTGCCGATGGTGACGGTAGAGCTGCATCATCACAAACTTCTACTCTTGCAGTAAAAGATGGTGGTACAGTCTACGCAGAATACACGGATGCGTTAGATGCAGATTCTAACACTAGTCAAGCAAGATCAGTGACAGCAAAAGTTGACTCAACGTCTCCGACTGTTGAAATTAACTCACCTGCTCACTCTAATGAAGAACAAACAAGAACACCAACATTTAGCGTTACAGCAACTGAAGCTGCTTCTGGTTTAGATGTTAGTGGAGCATTACTTATTGTTCAGGAAGGTGCTGAAACAGATAACTCTGGTGAAGACGGTTCTGTTGGAGATAATGGTATTGATGTGATGGTAACATCTGCGATACATAACCTTGCTGGTGATGACAATGCTGCTGGTGGAGACTGGTACAATGCATCATTCTTTACATTAACTGGTGGTGACATTACTTTGAGTACATCAACGGATGATTCCGGTGGTACGAACGATGCATCATCTGTTACTGTTAACAGAGGAACTGCCACTGATGGTGTTTCTTCATTAACTTATACTTACACACCAAGTTCAGCACTACCATTAGGAGCTAATACTCCTGTGGATCACTGGCTTGACTACCAGGGTGTTGCAACTGACTTGGCTGGTAACATAGGTTACACAGACTCAGATTCGTCAGTTGACGCTGGTGTGTTAGAAAAATATGGTGCACACCACATTAAAATTGACCAAAAACTTCCATCAATCTCAGCTGCATATACTGGCTGGTGGTGGGACACTAGTATTAGTTCTAAAAATAAGACTCACAAACACACTTCAACTAAAGCTAACTCATTGGTTGTAGAGTTTGACGGTAATATTACAGATATTGATGCTACTGACTTCCAAATCACATTTGATGATGGAACTACACATACTCCAAGTGAAGCTGTAATTTATACAGCATTACCTACACAGGTATTCTTAACACTTGATGCATCTATGTCAGCTGACAACACGCCAAAAGTTGCGCTTGTTGGTTCAGTATCTGACATAGCAGGTAACTCAACTTCAACAGGATCACTAGCTAACGCTACTGATAAGATCCACCCATCTGTTACTGCTACATTATCTGGCGGTACTGGAACTGGAACTGGAACTCTTGAAGGTGCAGCTGACCTAACTAAGAAGAGTATTACACTAACTGTAACAACAGATGAAGAACTAGTTTCTAACCCTAAGGTTGACGTATATGACCTTGGAATGGCTAAAGCTGGTAAAGACAATACAGGTGCTACAACTACTGGTTATTCTGGTACATGTGGTGTCCTAAGTACATGTGGATTTGGAGCTACAATGCTTGAAATCGATGACTACAACATTAGATCATTGAACGTGTCAGTTGATCCGCCAGTGACTTCATTTACTGTTGACAGAAACGGAGATGCACAAACTCCTGCTTCCACAGCAACAATTGATGGAACTTCTGCAGGTGTAATCTTAGATGCTAGTATGACTGCACAGGGTACTAAAACATTTAAGTACACTGTAAATTCAGCTTCTGGTAATCCAGGAACTGACGGTGAAAAAACTGTTGTGGTAACTGCTACGGATAAAGCAACACAAGGAAACATTACTATCCATGGATCAATCTCATCTACTTCAAGTTACTTGAGATTCATGCTGGATGATACTGAACCATCGTTGACAATTACTCCTTCTGCAGGATCAACTACAACTCAAACTAAGCCTTACATTGTTCTTGATTACAGTGCTCAAGAAGCAACAAAGGTAACATTGAATACAGCTACACTTGATGGTGTAGACATAATCAGTGACCTTGCTACAACTGATAATCAGAAATTCTACTATGTACCTACTACAGACTTAGCCGCTGGCGAACACACTATTGTGTCTAAAGCGACTGACTATGCAGGTAACATAAGTAACATACTTACAAGAAAATTCGATGTGGCTGCCAGAAAAGACTTTAAGTTATCACTATTAGCAGGTTGGAATGCTAAGTCAGTACCATCTGACCCAGTAGACCCATCTATTGATAGTGTGTTCTCGAACGCAGGTGTAGATATGGTACTATCGTACTCAGATCACACATGGTCGAGCGCAACTAAGGATTCAGATACTGGCAAGTTCGTTGGATCACTTACAGAAATCCACTCAGGACATGGTTACTGGGTACACAATAACAACTTTGAAACTCAATCCGTTGCACTAACAGGTCCGGTTGCTCCATCTGCAGGTTCCCCTCCAGCAGTAGTAACTATACCTACAGTGGCAGGTTGGAACTTCGTTGGTGT